>Ga0214473_10002391_pt1 | contig 23065 bp, 22 predicted proteins | sample RVTome_7_FD_203509 | JGI IMG/M metagenome (GOLD analysis project Ga0214473, IMG submission 203509) | Soil microbial communities from uranium-contaminated site in the Upper Colorado River Basin, Wyoming, United States - RVT98D197 | ecosystem: Environmental > Terrestrial > Soil > Contaminated >... | reverse complement strand
TGCAGAGGCCTATCTAGGGACTAAAGTCGAGAAGGCAGTCATCACCGTGCCAGCTTACTTCAACGACAACCAAAGGCAGGCTACCAAGGACGCCGGGAAAATCGCTGGCCTTGATGTCGTAAGGATAATCAACGAGCCCACGGCAGCAGCCCTGGCCTACGGTCTGGACAAGACGGAGAAGGAGCAGAAGATACTCGTGTTTGACCTCGGCGGTGGGACGCTGGACGTCACGATCATGGAGTTCGGCCAAGGGGTGTTCGATGTCGTGTCCACGAATGGCGACACTCAGCTTGGCGGGACTGACATGGATAACTCACTCGTGGAATTCATCACGCAGGAGTTCAAGTCTGACACCGGTATCGACATATCAAAAGACAAGATGGCGGTCCAGAGAATCAGAGAGGCGGCTGAGAAAGCCAAGATAGAGCTCTCGTCCACTCTGGAGACTGAAATCAATCTCCCATATCTGAGCGCTGACGCCTCTGGGCCGAAGCACATGACCATGAAGCTCTCCCGTGCGAAGCTGGAGGAGCTGGTCAGACCGACAGTTGAGAGGTGCCGCAAGCCGATGCTCCAGGCGCTGGAGGACGCCAAGCTCTCGCCGGACAAGATCGAGAAGGTCATTCTCGTTGGCGGTCCTACTAGGATGCCAATGGTACAGAAGTTCGTCGAGGAGATGGTTGGGAAGAAGATCGTGGGAGGAGTCGACCCGATGGAGTGCGTCGCTATGGGCGCTGCCATCCAGGGAGGCGTTCTCGAAGGGACGGTCAAGGATATCTTGTTGCTCGATGTGACACCGCTCTCCCTTGGAGTCGAGACCCTTGGAGGAGTGTTCCACCACCTCATCGAAAAGAACACCACGATACCCACGCGTAAGAGCGAGGTGTTCAGCACCGCGGCAGACGGACAGACCAGCGTGGAGATACACGTGCTCCAGGGCGAGAGGCCCATGGCGCCCGACAATGTGACCCTCGGGAGATTCCACCTAATCGGCATCCCGCCAGCACCTAGAGGCATGCCACAGATCGAGGTGACCTTCGACATAGACGCCAATGGCATCATCGATGTGAAGGCCAAGGAACTCGGAACTGGCAAGGAACAGAAGATAACAATAACGGCCACGACTAAGATCGGAAAGGATGACATCGAGCGGATGGTCAAGGACGCGGAGAAGTTCGCGGACGAGGACCGGAAGCGTAAAGAAAAGGCGGAGCTCAAGAACAGGGCCGAACAGAAGGCTTACGAAGTCGGCAGGATACTGGAGGAGATGGGGGACAAGGTGCCCCAGGACCTCAAGGACAAACTGATCAAGCTGGCTGACGAACTGAAGGAGATCGTGCCGACCGATGATGTGGCCAGGATCAAGGAGAAGCTGGACGAACTCGAGAAGGCACTTCTTGAAATCGGGAAGAGAGTCTACGAGGCTGCAGGGAAGCAGCAGGAGCAGCAGGCTCAGGGACCGCCGCCGAGCAACGAGCCCGAGCAACCATCAGGAGACGACAAGGGGTACGTCGATGCTGACTACAAGATCGTAGACGACGAGGACGACAAGAAGAAGTGAGCCTAGTCCAAATCATCTTACCATGAAACTCCTTAACTCTCATTGATCCGGATAAGGATGCGCGGGACAGCAGTGGAAGGCTCGCCGAGGGACCGAAGTATGGCAGACAAAAGAGACTACTATGAAGTGCTCGGGATTTCCAGAGCAGCCTCCAAGGACGAGATAAAGCAGGCCTACCGAAAACTGGCCATGAAATTCCACCCCGACATGAACAAGGACAACCCCAAGGCTGCCGAGGAGAAGTTCAAGGGTATCTCGGAGGCCTACGAGGTTCTCGCCGACGACCAGAAACGCGCACGCTACGACCAGTTCGGACGCGAGGGCGTCGAGAGCACGTTCAGGCATGGCGGGTTCGACTGGTCAGATTTCACGCACTATGGCGATATCAGCGATATTTTCGGCAACTTCGGGGGGTCCGGAGGCAGCATCTTCGACCAGCTCTTCGGCGGAGGAGTCAGAAGAGGCCCGCAGGAGGGGCGATCGCTCAGATATGACCTCGATATCACGCTCGACGATATCTCCACAGGTGTTGAGAAGGAGATTCGAATCCCTCACTCGATTCAGTGCCCGGCGTGCAGAGGGGAAGGGGCCAAAGAAGGCGATTTCAAGACCTGCCCCACATGCAAGGGCTCGGGCCAGGTCCAAAGAGGACAGAGACGCGGGAACACCAACTTCGTCACGATTGGTCAATGCCCGACATGCGGAGGCTCTGGCAAACAGATAATCAGGGAATGCCAGAGCTGCAGTGGCGCAGGCATTGCGCAGACCACAAGCAACATCAAGGTCTCCATCCCCAAGGGCGCGGATGAGGGCATGAGACTCAGGATCAGAGGAGCAGGAGAGGCCAGTCCGAACGGCGGACCGCCAGGGGACCTCTACATAATCGTTCACATGGCAGAACACCAGACCTTCGTAAGAGATGGCAAGGACCTCTATGTGGAAACCCCGATATCGTTCGCGCAGGCGGCGATCGGGGATGAGGTGCAGGTCCCGACCCTGGATGGGAACGCATTGGTGACAATACCACCAGGAACACAGACTGGAACGGTCTTCAGGCTCAAGGGCAAAGGCCTGCCTGACGTGAGAGGTCGCGGCCAGGGAGACGAGTTTGTGAAGGTCACTGTCGTTACGCCCACGAAGCTGAGCAGCCCGCAGAAGGACCTGCTGAAGCAGTTCAGTCAGTCGATCGGTAGCTATGAGAAGTCGACTCCAAGGAAATCGTTCTTCAAAGGCCTGAGAAGAGACGGATAATGGGAATCTATTTATCCAAATTGCTACAGATACTTACCTGATGCAGCTGATAGGCATCCTGACCGAGAACCCGAGGACCTACTTCGAGATGATCGAAGCACTTAGAGAAAAGGACCTCAGATTCGTCTCACTTGATTTCTCAGATCCAATTCCTGCCTACATAGGAGCCGTAATAACCTCCAGAAGCGAGAAGGACCGGGTGGATTTCGACAAGGTAGTGACTGACGAGGACCCAGACATGGCGATCGCTCGCGCAAGAATGATGCTCTCGGGGGAAGACGAGGTCAAGGAGCTCACGATCGGCGTGGATCCCGGGGCCAGGCCAGGTTTCGCTGCGATCGGTGACGGCCTCGTGCTATTGAGATCTCTTGCCGAATCACCTGAGGCAGTCAGCACACTTGTTGAGACCGTCGCAAAGGCGTATCCGAATGCGAACGTCGTCGTGCGGATAGGTCACGGTGACAGAACCAACAGGAACAGGATATTCAACAGGCTCTGGGACCGAGGGCATAAGCTCGAGATAGTCGACGAGCGAAACACCACGAAGCGGTCCCAGACGCCAGACGAGGATGCAGCCATTGAGATAGCAATGACCCCTGGCTACACACCAATGAAGAGACCTGAAATCGAGCCGTGCCAAGGCGAGATAAGGAACATACAGCGGATCAGCAGGTTGGAGAGTGCTGGCTCCTTGACCGTCTCCAAGGACCTTGCCAAGAAGGTGGCTAAGGGCGAGATCTCATTGAGCGATGCTATCGACACGCAGAAGAATGGCTCGGACGACTGACTCTAGAACAAATGCTCGTCGGTCACTCGGGCGCTTCCGCCGACCCCGCATGTGATCGTTTCTATGCCCAGTCTCTTGATCCGTCTCTCGACCTCTTTCACGTGCTTTGGCTTCGTGTTGACGTAAACGGTCGCTCCCGTGTCGATCGAGAAAAACGCAGGCAGGCCCTCGGAACGCATCTTCTTTACCTCGAGAATCACCTTCACAGTCTCAGGTCGCCAGAGCATCATCTCGTCCACGCTGGTCATCGTGATGCCGTGCAGGATCAATGAATCCCTTTCCGCTAGAGTGCCGATCTTGTCAACGTTTCTCTTGCGAATGGCATTCTCCATCTCCGCGAGCGCTCCATGGACGAATGCGAGCCGCGAATGGAAGAACGGTGACGTCAGGACAGCCTTGTGAGCGTTCTCAGTGAACTTGAAAGCAGGGATCAGTGCGACTACTATGCCCATCTGGAAGTCCTCAGACGCGATTTGATATGAGTACGACTCCTCGTCCTCGAAGCCAGCCCTCCATCTGGAGAACGCCCCGGTGACCGAGCGAGTGGCCGAGCCTGCCCCTCGTCTTGCGATAACAGATGTCTGCTCGAGGGAGAGCTTCAACCCAGAAGCCTCGCAGGCCGCCATGGCCAGAGCCGCAAACCCAGAGGCTGATGCGCCAAGGCCAACATTCGACGGGAAGTTGTTCAAGGACACCATCTTGAACTTCTTCCGCAACGCGCTTCTCTTCCGCACCTCGTCGACCACTGATACGACTCTCTCGAGTTCACGACCAGACAATCGCTTTCCATCAACGGATGCAGAATCCTTCTTGAACGCCCCGAACTCGATGGTCGTGTGCGAGGCCGTCGGCGCGGTGGCGACCGATATGGAGTCATGGAACGGTATCCTCAGTTTCTCGTCTTTCAGTCCATGGTACTTGATCAGACCTTGTATCGGATGTGCGATTGCAGAGCCTTTCATGTCAGGACCTCATACGTCGAAGAGAACGGTTATTGTGCCTTCCTCATCGTCGAACTCAAGCCTGTGATATGTCACACCCTTCACGACCGACCTCTTGGGATGCTTCTTCTCATCGAACTTCTCCCCGCGCACACGCGCGTCTAGCTTCTTTCCATCGGTCGTAACATCGAACTCGCAGAAGACGAGGTCCTCAGCGTCGTGAAGGAATAGGAGCTCCTGCAGGAAGTCTACCAGAAGCTGGTCGCGCGATTCGGCGGTGAGGACTATCTTCATCTCGCCCTTCGACTCCACTTTCGTGATGTCAGTGATCTGGTCGAACAGTGCGTAGGCAGCATTTCCGAACCTTTCTTCCAGATTCTTGCCGTGGATCTCGACCATGGCATCGGCTGTGTGCTCCAGGAGCTTGTATCTCATCGGAACGAAGAGCCATTTGACGATATATCAAGTCTGTGCCTTCGGTTGTCTGCCATAGAAATCGCACAGCTGAGATATCTTGCAGATGTTGCATTTAGGCTTCCTTGCCTGGCATACCGCTCTGCCGTGCTCGATTATGCCGATGTGGAAGTTGTAGAATTCATCCCTTGGAACGAGCATCGCCATCTCCGCTTGGGCCTGCTCAGGGGTTGTCTTTGACCCGATCAGGCCAAGACGCCTCGTGACCCTGTGGATGTGAGTGTCGACTGGGAACGCGGGCATGCCAAGGGCGAAGAGCAGAACGATGGACCGCGTCTTTGGCCCAACGCCCTTCATCTGACCTAGCCAGGCTTCAGCTTCATCCGGCTCAGTATCTCTCAAGAAGTCCAGGTCCAAGGCCCCGCGCTCCCTGTTGATGAACTCGAGGGCGTCGAGTATCCTGGCTGCCTTGATGCCAGCCAATCCACCAGACCGGATTATCTCTGCAATCTTCTTGGGATCCTCGCCGAGCATGCCCTCCCAATTCGGGTACGCATCTTTGAGCTTCCTGAAGGCCCGGCTGGAGTTCTTGTCTGTGGTGTTCTGAGAGAGGATAGTCTCTACCAGTGTATCAAGAGGGTCGTCATCGAGCTCGAGCTCTCTTCGGCCATAGACGCGGGTTAGAATCCGATCGATTCTCATGGTCCTTGTCTTCAGGCTGCTCACGGCTGACATCAGTTTCAGACTCTTCCTCCGCAGTAATGACAGCGTGGCTCAAATAAGATGCGGAAACGCGAAAAAACCAGGTGTTGTCAGTGAAAGCTTTTATATTTCCCCGCTTTCTGTTTTCCTCGTGAACATCTGCGTCATAGGCTGCGGGGCCATCGGAACGACTATAGCACGCGCCGTAGAACCAATGCAAGACATAGACATCGTCTACCTAACCGACCGCTCCAAAGAATGCGCGACACTCCTCCAGCAGAAGATGACGAAAGTAAGGTACGTCCCCGACATAGTCCCGATACTCCACGACATAAGACTCGCCGTGGAGGCGGCGAGCCAGGACGCGGCGAGGTACTACGTGCCTCTTGCTCTGTCAGCAGGGGTAGATGTGCTCATCATGAGCGTGGGTGTCTTCCAGGATGAGGATTTTCAACACGACACATTCCAGCTCGCGAAGCGCAAGAGCGCCAAGATATACCTGCCGAGCGGAGCGATTGGTGGGATCGATGCTCTTGGTGCGGCTAGCTTAGAAGCGATTGACGAGGTCACGCTCATTACGACGAAACCTCCTTCCGCCTTCGGACCGAACCCATATCTCGAGTCGAAGGGTATCAAGGCCTCAGAACTCAGGGAGAGGACCGAGCTTTTCTCCGGAAGTGCAAGAGAGGCCGTCAAGCATTTCCCTCAAAACATCAACGTAGCGGCGACCATATCCCTCGCTGGAATCGGTTTTGAGAAGACCAAGATTCGGATCGTTTGCGACCCACAGGTGCAGACGAACGAGCATCATTTGAAGGCAAAGGGCAAGTTCGGAGAGCTGGATACGGTGACCAGGAACGTCCCATCCCCCAGAAACCCGAAGACGAGTTACTTGGCCGCGCTGTCTGCCATATCGGCCATCAAGAAGATCACAGGGACGGTTTGGGTCGGCGTGTAGCCAGAGCAGCTCTTTATACGCTCAAAGGCATTTCGCAGACGCGTTGTGAGTTTATGGTCACCAGGGAGAAGAGGATATTCTCAGAGCTGAAGGACGACATCGACGCAGTCGTGTTGATCAACGGCACGGAACCTCATCTGGACCAGAGTTTCTTCTATGCAACTGGCATCATCAATGGCCTTTTCGAGGACGGTGTCGCCATCGTGAGGCCCAGAGGAGTAGAGGTGCTTTCCTCTGAGCTCGAGGAACTGAGTGCCAGACAGGCCGGAGCGAAGACCGCCATCTACAAGGATCGAAAGCAGAGGATCGGTCTGACGACCAGGCGGCTCAAGGGGCTAAAGAAGATCGGCATCAACTCGAACGAACTCACGCATTCCAACTACAGCTTCATCAAGATGTGTTCGAAGGGAGCACGATTGGTGGACGTGTCCGAGTATGTGGCAAGGGCGCGCATGCTCAAGGATTCAGAGGAGGTTGAGCGGATCAAGAAGGCATGCGTCATCGCCTCCAGGACCGCTGACGCCATCCCAGATTTCGTGAAGAAGGGGATGATAGAGACCGAGGCGGCAGCGGAGATCAACTACATGATGATGAAGCTCGGAGCATCCGGACCGTCCTTCGGAACCAACGCTTCTTTCGGCTCTACGACCGCAGAGCCGCACTATGTCCCCGGCTCGCGGAAGTTGAAAGCGGGACAGCTTGCTCTCTTCGACTTCGGTGCCGCTTACAAACGCTATGTATCCGACATCACGAGGACATTCGTGTGCTCGACCCCGAATGCCAGACAAAGGGAGATGTACGATGTTGTTCTGAGGGCGCAGCTCGCAGCGATTGACGCCATTCGTGACGGAGTCCATGGCAAGGAGGTCGACCAAGCCGCCAGGAAGATAGTAGACCGCTCCAGCTTCAAAGGGAGATTCATCCACGGCACAGGCCACGGACTGGGGTTGTCTGTACACGACCCAGGCGCGATCTCATCATCTCGGGACATGATTTTGAAAGAGGGCATGATCTTGACCGTCGAACCCGGTGTCTATGTGAAAGACTTCGGAGGCGTGAGGATAGAGGACGACATCATTGTCACAAAGAAAGGATGTCGGATACTTACGACGGCCTCGAAGGAGTTCGTCCGCCTCTAGAATATCGATAGCAGGGCTAAGTCGAAATAGCGACTTGCTAGCTCTGCCACGATATAGATGAGAACTACCCCTATTAAGGCTATCACGATCGACGCTAGCCAATCATCGTTGACAGTGAGCTCGTCGACCAGCACGAACCTAATCACGATGATCAGCAGAACGAATGCAAACAGCAATCCGAGCTCTCCAAGATCGAACTGGTTTGCGGCGTCTCTGAAGACGGGTATCACAACAACGGCAATCACGGAGACCAGTAGGACTCGCAAGATGTAAGTCCCGCTGGCGGACCAATCCCGGCCCACGATAGCTCCGCTTATGTAGAATATCACCGCCGCCAGTAGTATCGCAATCAGAAGCAGGGCAAGTTCTTCGAAGCTCATGGAAGCACGGTCACATGTACAGGTTACTCGCAAGATATTACTTTCGACCTCTCGTTTCATTTCTTACGAGGCATCGCCAATATCTCTCTCACCTGGAAGTTGAAGAACCCGTTAGCGTGAGCGGGTCGAACGACACACGCTGTATCAGCTCCATTGCTGCTGCCGGCAACCGCTATGATCTCGACCTCGCCGCAAGGGATTGCCGCATTGTCTGCGGCCATGATGACAATCTCGACGCAGACCTTCATCCCGTGCCCGAACAACGCCCTCAGCGCGTCGGCTATCGTCTCGACTCTTGAGGCCCCTCCGAGTTTCTTGTTTATGGATCTCTCGACCCCTGACAGCGCGTGGGTAGCCTGGACAATTCTCGCTCCTGACTTGCGAAGAGATGCCTCGACATCTGGATCCATGGGCGACTTACCCTCCTCCTCTGAGCCGCAAGCCTCTGTTACTATGACCACCTGCACTCCTGCTCCATTCAATCTGGTGAGCATCTTCTTGCCGGTTTCGCCACTGCCACTAGCGACCACGACGTATTTGACATCGCCATTCTTCACTCGCTCTGCGACGATATCCAGCACGGCTTCCGTGTTCTGGCTGCCAGGGGCGTCGAAGTATGTGATAGACGATTTCAGCATGTTATGACCGTTTCGAAATGCTCAGGAGGGGATAAATGGGTTGCCACAGCCCACGGTCTGGTCAAGATAACCCTTATCTACGCCGAGCTTGCTTCATGCACATGTGGCCATCTTCGTCAACGAAGAGTTCTTGAGTCACGTCCAGGATCCGTTCCATCCAGAATCCCCTGAACGCCTCAGAGGTATCATAAACAAGCTGAAGGAGAACGACCTATGGAAAGATGTGTTCCCGTCGAAGAAGGGCAGGTTGGAGACGCTTCTTCTCGTCCACGACGAGGACTATATCGACTTCATAAAGACCTGCGGCGAATGCGCCCTGACTCTGGACACGAGCGTCCATCACGAAACCTACGGCATAGCCGCCCTGTCCGCTGAATGCGCGGTCGATGCCGCCAAGTACTCAAAGGAGAACAACAAGCCGGCCTTTGCACTAACGAGGCCTCCGGGGCACCATGCAGGAAAGGGCTACGGCATGGGCTTCTGCTATTTCAACAATATATCAATCGCCGCCAGATGGTTGCAGAAGAATGGAGACAAGAGGATAGCAATAATCGATGAGGACGTCCACCACGGGAACGGGACGCAGGAGATCTTCGCGATGGACCCGAGTATTCTGTATGTATCTACACACCAGGCAGGCATTTTTCCAGGCTCGGGCCCCGTCGAGTACGTAGGAAAGGGCGAGGGGGAGGGGTTCAACGTGAACCTCCCGTTCCAGTCAGGCTGCGGAGACTCGACCTTCGATGTCGCGTTCAACGACATGATCAAACCCATAGTCACTCAGTTCAAGCCCGACGCGATCCTCGTGAGCTGGGGCATGGATACTCATTATAGAGAGACGCTCGCTTCTTTGACTCTGTCCTCTGAAGGACACGTGTTTCAGGCTGAGGAGCTCATCAAACTCTCCAAGATTTGCGGGAACAGGATCACTTTCATGCTCGAGGGAGGATACGATGTGCCCGCGCTTTCGGAGGTCGTAGCTGGTGTCATAGGAAAGGTCAGAGGCGTTGACGTCCCGTTGGAGTTCACCGATATGGTAGACAACAGCTGCCTCGGCCGCAATACGATAGTCCGAGCGAAACAGATCCATTCGAAGTACTGGGACCTATAGTTCAGACTTCCTCTTCCTAAGGTCCAGGAACTTCTCGTGCTCCCGCTTCACGTTCTTCTCGAGCTGATCGAGCAGGGAATCCAAGGTCTTGAACAGGTCCCAGTCAGTGCTGTTTGCGTAGTACATGCTCCTGTCCGTCGTGAGCCTCCCGTGCAGGCTGTACTTGCTCCTGGCGCCTTCGTGGTGGTACACAGAAACGTGAACCGTGAACACCCGCGGGAACTGTATTTTGTCTATCCTCTTCATGGATTTCTCGATCTGGTCGTACATGACTGTGTAGACCTCGGGATCCTCTTCGTTCAGACCTGTGATCTGGACATAGACTCCTTCCATCTTCTTGAGACTGATGATCTGTTCCATGAGGTCGGCGTGAGATATCACACCGACGAGCTTGGCATGCTCTTCCACGAATACCGTTGCAAGACCCTTTTCGAGCATCAGCTTGGCAACCTTGCCGGCAGTTTCGCTCGGCGAAACTGATATCGCTGGCTTGCTCATGACGCTCTCGACGGCGATTTCAGGCGCCTCCTTGCGACCCGTGATACCATTGGGACCCTTGTTGGCCTTCTGGGTCCAGAGGACATCCATCACCTCGTGCATGCTGACCGCGCCTACTAGCCTGTTGTCCGCATCAACGACTGGCAGAGATTTCTCCATGAGCCCCTTCATGAGCATCTGCGCCTTGCGTATGTTCTCCTTCTCCGTCACCGCTTGAGGGTTCCTGGTCATGAACTCAGAGACCTTCTTCTCCCTGAGCTGGTCGAGATCGGGAATGATCTTGATGATGTCGGTCCTGGAGAGGAAGCCGACCATCTTGCTGTTCCTGACGACGGGCGCGCCCCTTACGCCGGCTGCCATCATCTCTTGGACTGCGCTCGTGATCGCCATGTCCTCCTCTAGTCTGGGGGCAGGTCTCATGACCTGTTCGACCTTGGAGGAAAGCGGAAGGCTCCTCCTCATCAGGAAGGACGAATAGCTGACGAGGCCAACAGGCTTGTCCCCATCCATAACGGGGACCTCCCTGACATGGAGTCTCTTCATCTGAGCGATCACATCGGAGAGAGTGTCTCCCTTGTTCGCGGTCACCGGAGCACTGCTCATGACGTCCTTGACGAACAACTGGTTGATGTCCATTCCCTTCAAATCAAACACTTCCAATCAGGATCCCGCGGTGCAAAAAACACAGCCGAATTCCATTTCATTTCTGCTAAGTCGTTTCCCTATCTAAATACTTTCTATCCGGGTGTTAGGGACGGTACTCATTTATATCGAACACTTAATCTGGGAGAACAGGGGAAACCCCTTCCGAATGCCGGGCGCTCGCCTATGCGCCGGGGGATGGTACTCTGGGAGACAATTCCGATGACTCTAGCTGCATTCGCCAGGCACTCTCTCCAGAGGAGAAGGGGCTGATGGGGAGAGATCTGGGACCTCGTTCTAGGACCGTGAGCGGGATGGGGTTCCACACGCTCGATGATTTTGACGTTCGAGGGAGAAGGGTCGTCCTGAGGATAGACATCAACTCTCCGGTGGACGAGAAGACTCTGAGGCTCCAGGATGGCTCCAAGATCAAGTCATCCGTTCCTACCATCAGGGAGCTCGTGGACCGGGGGGCCAAGGTTGCCATCATAGCACACCAGGGTCGACCCGGGGATTACGACTACATACCGTTGAACGAGCATGCAGCGTATCTGAGCCAGTATCTCGGTAGAAGGGTGCGCTTCATCGACGACCTCATGGGGAAGCACGCGACGAACGCAATAGTCGCCCTTGGAGAGGGCGAGGCGATACTTCTGAGGAACGTCAGGGATTTCCCTGGCGAACAGGCGAAGAAAACCCCGGAGGAACATGCCGAATCGGCCCTGGTCAAGACGCTTGGTCCACAATTCGACCTGTTCGTCAACGACGCATTCGGCTCATCTCACCGGTCGCATGCATCCCTTGTGGGATTCACGCCTATCCTCCCCTCAGCTGCCGGGCGGTTGATGGAGCGAGAGGTGAAGACCCTAACCCAGGTGTTCCAGAATCCAAATAGGCCCTCGACCTTCATTTTTGGAGGAACGAAGTTCGCGGACGCGCTTCCCGTCATCGCGAGACTCTCCGAACGCGAGTCGGTCGACAACATCATTGTAGCCGGACTTGCGGGCTATGCCTTCCTCTACACCCTCGGGAATAGGATCGGATCGAAAACCGAGGCCCTCGTGAAAAGGGACCTGACCGACGAGGTCGTTGCAGGCGCGAAGACGTTGCTCGAAACCAAGGGGCGAAAGCTGCACCTGCCCGAGGATGCTGCGATCGATGTCGACGGTCAGAGAGTAGAGTACGCGCTTGGCGAGTTGCCGGAAGATGCTGCCATCAAGGATATCGGCTCGTCCACAATCGAGAAGTTCAACAGGATAGTCATGGGTTCGAAGACAGTGTTCCTCTCAGGACCGCCAGGGGTCTTTGAGAAAGATGAGTTCTCCAAGGGAACCGCGATGCTGTTCAGCGCGATAGTAGATTCCGAGGCGTTCTCTGTCATCGGGGGCGGCCACTCGTCTGCAGCGGCTAACAAGTTCGGATTCATTGACAAGATATCCTATGTGAGCACTGGAGGAGGCGCCCTCGAGAGGCTAATGCTTGGCAAGCATATGCCCGTAGTAGAGGCGCTCAAGGCTTCGGCGAAGAAGTTCTAGCCGTAAGGGAAGCCTTTGCTAGCCCCACCGCCCAGTATGGTCCCGCCGATTGACCTGGCCCTGATGAGACCACGGAGCGGCACGCCGTCTATCTCGTTCATGCTGCTCTTGTTGACGATGACCATAACGAGCACCGGCTCCCCGCCAGCTTCCTTGATGTCCGCTATCGCGCCCTTGACGGTAGCGCCCGTGCTTAGCACGTCATCCACTATGATGATCTTCTTCTTGCCGTCAACGGATGCGAAATTGGAGCTGAAAGCTCCGCCCGCCTCGCTCTCTGCGTGAGGCCTGTAGACCCCGAAGTCGAGGCCCATGATCTCTGAGAGCATCGTAGCGAAGGGCACGCCATTGATCGACACGCCTAGAACGACATCCGCATCCTTGTCGCGCTTGCTCAGCTCCTCGAGCGCTATGTCCGCCAGGAGCTCTGACATTAGTCCAACGCGGTACCCTGAGACGCCCACCGACCTCCAGCCGATCTTGACATCGGACGGGGGCAGGCCCTCTGAACCGTACTCGATCAGGTAGTTGACCGTGTCAAGGGACAGGTGAAGCTCATCTGCGATCTCGCGTACGCCCAGGCCTTTCTTCCTGAGCACTTTGGCATTGGCTGCCAATTCTCTTACATCCACCATCTTATCACGGCTCGGAAATGCATCATGTCACGATATTAACCTTTCTGCGTTCCGGACTGGGTCTCGAGGGCATTCACCATGGCAGCCAGGCACTTGTTGAGCGGGGTCGTGACGCCGTTCTCCTCGCCCTTCCGCCAGAATACGCCGCTTATCTGGTCGATCTCTGTCTTGCGGCCTCGTGCGATGTCCTGAAGCATGCTAGACCTGTTGTCCGCAGTGTCCCTGGCCACTCCGCGCACGCATGCATTCATCCTTTTCAGTGACAGATGGGAGCCTTCGGAAGCAGCGACGGCTACGCATTCCCTACACACTTCAGACATGAGCTTTGAGATCACGGTGCTCTCAAGTAGTCGCCCGTTCTGTATCCGAAGCACGGCGGTGAGAGGGTTGATGCATGCGCTTACGACGGCCTTCGTCCATATCACAGACATCACATCCTTCTCGACGGTTGTCGGGATACCGGACGATGAAAACGCGGCTGCGATCTCGTCTGCGCCTCCGGGGTCGAGGTCCGCGCCTATTATGGTCCTGCCTAGCCCTGATACCTTGACCTTCCCGGGCGAATCGAGGGCGGCGCCCATGGTCGTAGTCCCGCCGAACGCATGCGCTCCTTTCCATTCTCTAAGGATTTCGAGATTCCCCAGACCGTTCTGGAGCGTCAACACCTTGGTATGTCCTGTCGTCAGGCGCCTGCATTCAGATACTGCCTCCATAGTGTCATACGCTTTCGTGGCAATGATCAGAAGATCGGGGCGGTCCGACCCGACCACCGATTCGCGCGCCTCAAGTCGAACGAGTCTCTTGACATCGCCGACCAACCGCAGACCGTTGCCGTTGACCGCATCGATATGAGGTCTCCTGCCTATCAGGGTCACTTCGTGTTCGGAGGAGAGGATGCCCCCTAGGGCGCTCCCGAGCGACCCCGCACCGAATATGCATATCCGCATCAAGAGCTGATGACTGACTAGCGCCTATTTGTGGTTTGTTCTGGACCTGGCGCTCTCGGCCACGAGGTGTGCCACACGGGTCGGCTCAGGGACCCTATGTTTGAGGAATCTCACCGCTATATCCCTGGCCTGCTCAGGGGACACCTTGTGGCCAGCAGAGACATAGACGGGGTTGCTGTTGGTCTCTCCTACAACTGCGTAGCCTAGGACGCGGCCATCCTGAACGACCTCTCTGGCATGACCCGATGACCGCCCTGAAACTGTGCCGCAAAGGAGCTTCTTGGCAACCCCGACGGCGGGGACATTGAACACCACGCCGACTTGGCTAGTGATTCCGAAGCCCTCGGGGTGAAGGATGCCGTTGCCATCATACATCAACACAGTCGTGGGATCCACGCGCTTCATGAGCGGACTGACAATCGGCATCTCCCTGAAGGCCAGGTAGGTCGGGATGTAAGGAAACTTCGCATCGCCCTCCACTACGATCCTATCCGTCTCTTCTCGAGATTCGTAGTCGAAGGTGACCATGGCTGCGTATGCGTGTTCGTCTTTGAAGGCGATGTCCATGCCTGCAACCTGCTCTATCCTGCCCTTGAACCCATCTAGAGTGAGGTGGCTCCTTAGGCTCGTCTGCAGCCTCCTCAGCTTTCTGAGCGGATAGCTCGTTTTGAAGTCCTTGAAGAGGACTTGCCCAAGATTGACAACGTTCCAGTCTGAGATCTCTATGCCCTCTTTCCTGAGGAGCCTGACCTTCTTCTCAGGGCCTCCTCCCGTGTACCCCCCAACGTAGCCGTCTGACTGAACGACTCTCCTGCATGGCACCCTGACGATGTCATCGTTCCTGCTCATCGCGAGTCCGACGAACCTGCTAGCCACAATGTCTCCTAGTGCCTTCGCCACCTCACCATACGTGGTCACCTTACCTTCAGGCACCTGCGCGACCAGGTCGTAGGTCGCCTTCCAGAGATCTGGGATGCCTTCCAAGGAGTCGGATCTCATCGCGCAGAACAACCGCTCATGAAAGTATTAAATGTGCGCAGGCACAACTACGATTCTGAATGCCCGGTCATGCGCTCTCGAACTACTACAGAATCCTCGACGGTGAAGAGACTGCGAAGTATCTCAGAACTAAGGAGCACATTGTCGCGGTCGACCTCTCTGATAACGAACATGAGCTATGGAGCTTGCATGACTCAGCCCTCTTGAGAGAGGCGCAGACTGTCGAAGGGATGTCATTCCTCGACTTGAAGATGGAGCTCGCGCACAGGATGCTCGACAGGTGCAACCTATGCGAGCGCAGGTGTGGAGTCAAGAGGAGTGCTGGAGAGAAAGGACATTGCGGAGTAATCGAGCCCAGGATCAGCAGCGAGTTCATACACATGGGAGAGGAACCTGATCTTGTGCCTTCCTACACGATATTCTTCTCGGGATGCACCTTCGAATGTGTCTTCTGCCAAAACTGGGACATCAGCACGATGCCGACTTCAGGGATTCAGATGAGCCCAGACATGGTAGCGCGAATGATCGAAGACAAGGTTTCGAGCAAGTGCCCAAGCAGTCAGAGATTGAGGACCGCGCATTTCGCCAGGAACGTTAATTGGGTTGGAGGAGACCCCACTTCGAACCTGCCGTTCATCCTAGAGGTCCTCAGAGAATGCAGCGCGAACATCCCCCAGGTCTGGAACTCCAACATGTACCTGACTGAGGAGTCATTGAAGCTGCTGGATGGCGTGATTGACGTCTACCTTACGGATTTCAAGTACGGCAATGATAAGTGCGCACTCAAATTGTCAAACGCGCCTGATTATATGAGAATCGTCGGAAGGAACCACGGACTCGCAAGGGTTCAGGCCGAGATGATCATAAGGCATCTCGTCCTGCCAGGTCATGTGGAATGCTGCAGCCGACCGATCCTGAATTGGATCGCGAAGAACCTGAGTGATGTCAAGGTGAATGTGATGGCGCAATACAGACCTGCACACAGAGCCAATGGGTTCAAGGGAATTGACAGACCACTCGCGATGTCCGAGTACAGCAGGGCCGTAGAAATCGCGAACGGTCTCGGACTCGACCTGTGCGATTGAGTTAGTTACTTCGTCATCTCCTTGATCATGACTGAACGCTGGGGACCGGGCATCTTAACCAAGGGGGTTGATTCCCCCCTTCGGAAGACCTTCTGGCTGACTCCGAAACGACGCTCCGAATCTAGAACATCTTAAGTACGCTCATTGTCATGCATTCGCGTGGACTCCTCGGAGACTTTATCACTCTTAAGATTGGCTCCGGCCATCATCGTCCTCGCGTACGCCTCCGTGTTGGACTGGCGGACGCGAAGGGTTCCGAACACTTACTGGATAGCTCTTTCGTTGGTCGGCCTGGCTCTCATCCCAATCCAGCTGCTAGCCGATGACCGGGATCTCAAGTTCCTTCTCATCATGGTCCCGATCCTGGTGATTCTGTCAGATGCATATTGGGGCTCTGAGGAGGGCCCCTTGGCGAAGTACATGACAGTCGCAAAGTATGCTATAGCGGTAGTAGCCATCGTCGCTCTGTCATACCTTTGGGGGACTGACGAATACTTCCAGCATTTCCTCGCAGTGCCCATAATGATGCTCCTCATCGTGGTCATGTACATGCTCGATGTGATCCGCGGAGGCGCAGACGCAAAGGCGCTCCTTTCGCTATCAATCTTGTTCCCTTTCTATCCGGCCCTTGGATCACTTCCAATCCTGCACAGCGATGCCCCGTCAGCCGAGATCATCTTTCCTTTCTCTTTCGTCATTCTCATCACCGCAGCCGTCCTGGTCGTCCTTCTACCTCTGGGGTTTCTGGCAAAGAACCTCGCATCGAGGGATTTCCAATTCCCCCTTGCATTCCTGGGTTACAGGATGGATAGCGCGGAAATCGCGAGGAGCCATGTCTGGCTCATGGAGAGGATCCAGGATGGGAGGCACGTCGCCAGCACGAGGACCAGGAGAGATGAGGACCTGGGAAAGGAGATTGAGACACTGCTCAAAGCTGGGTACAAAAGAATCTGGGTCACCCCTAAGATACCATTCATAGTGCCGATGACAGCAAGCATAATCCTGTCAGCTGTCATAGGCAACTGGCTGCTTTCCATTTTTCCGTTTTGATGCACGATCGGTTCAACAGAGAATCACACTACAATGTTCAGCTCTGTCCCACACTTCCCGCACTTGCTTCCCACGAGGTTCGTAGAACGGACAGAGAAACCTTCCCTGTCAATGACCTTCACACCACACTTGGGACAGAAGGTGTCATCCCTGTCCCCCGCGTAAACGTTCCCTAGATAGACGAATTCGAGACCCGCCTTTGTCGCGATGTTGTAGGCTTGAGAGAGAACCTTGTCCGACGTCCGCGGAACGCTGGTGAGCTTGAAGTCCGGGTGGAACGCGGAGAAGTGCACCGGTATGTGAGGGCCAAGAGAGTCGACTACCCACCTGTCGAACTTGTTCATCTCGTCAGGTGAGTCATTGTGCTCGGGGATGACGAGATAAGTGAGTTCGACATGTATCCCAAGTTCGACGGCGACCTCGCATGCTCTGAGAACGGGCGCAAGCTTCCCGCCGCATATCTCCTTGTAAAACCCCTCGGTGAAAGCCTTGACATCGATGTTCATCGCGTCTATCACGCCCTTCAGCTCCCGCAGAGGCTCCTCCTGGATGAACCCGTTCGTCACATAGTTCGCCTTGAGCCCGGCCTTATGTGCCGCCTTTGACGCAACCGTTGTGAACTCGTGCCAGATGGTCGGTTCGTTGTATGTCCATGAAACAGAGGTGGCACCCGAGGACCGGGCGTACCGAATGACATCATCAGGGGTTATTTCGGTGAGATCGAAAGCGCCGATTTTCGCCCTCGAGATAGAGAAGTTCTGGCAGTGTTGACAGAACAGGTTGCATCCGACGCTGCCGAACGAGATCGAGGTGCTTCCCGGGAGGAAGTGAAACAGCGGCTTCTTCTCGATGGGATCTGGATGTATCGATGAGGCCAGCCCGTAGATCAGCGAGTAGAGCTTCCCAGACCTGTGCTCCCTCACACCGCAAAGTCCTCGCTTGCCGTCCGCTATCAGGCACGAATGAGGGCAGAGGCTGCACCTTACTCTGTCGCCCTCCATTGAGTAGAAACGCGCTTCATGGCTGCCGTGTTCGGAAATGCTCATAGCCGAGGTTCTCCAGCTTCTCCCGCGTTCCGTTGTCTATCAGGATGTTCTCCTCTCCACTGGTGACCTTGCCGATAACGGTCATCAGGCAGCCGCACTCCTTGGAGAGTTCGGCGAGATCGTTCTCGGCCTCCCGCTTGATAGTGAAAAGAAGCTCAAAGTCGTCCCCGAAGTTGAGCACGAGATCTTTCTGCCGTTCAAGGTCGTGGAATGCCAAGTCGACCTCCTTGGCCTTCGGTACCTTGGCATAGTCGATCTCGTATGTCATGCCGGAGTTTCTGGACATTTCGAAAATCGAAGTGGACAGTCCGTCGGAGATGTCCATGCATGATGTCACGAACCCGGACGCGCTCATCGCCATGCCCTCCTTCACTCTCGGCCATGGCCTTTTCAGAGCATCCTCCGCTTCCTTTAGGTTCAGCGCTTTCTTAATGGAGAAGAATCCCGCGCCGGCTCTACCCAGACTGCCCGTGACGGCAATCAGGTCGCCCGACTTGGCCCCCTTCCGTAACAGGATCCCTTTCTTTGAGACCACTCCGAGCGCAGTTCCACAAAGCACGAGATCGTCGTGCTCCTTCGTGTCTCCACCAACTATGCTCGTGTTGAACCTGCGGGCGCAATCGTTCATCCCATCGACCATCTGCTCGATGAACTCAATAGGATGGCCTCTGGTGATGCCGATGGCGGTCACGAGGCCAAGCGGCGTCCCGCCCATCGCAGCAATATCGCTCAAGTTGACGGCAATGATGGACCAGCCGATGTCGTACGGGCCCATCCCTTTCGGTATGTGCGCCTTCGTCACCATCATGTCGGTCGTGACAAGCAGGAACTGGTCGCCCATATCTATGGCGGCGCAGTCATCTCCGGGGCCGATGGTGGCGTCGCTCTTGATGATCTTCTCAATGATCCTTATGGTCTCTCGTTCGCCCAGCGTGCCGAGGGTCTTCATGGTCAATACAGATTCTCAACGGCCTAATAAGCCTTTTCAGGGACTCGGTCAGGTCGACCTCACCCCCGTGCTACGCCTTAACATAATATACGGGAATCCCATTCCAGCCCGGTTGTCTGAATGCGAATTGAAGTGCCGTACGGGGGAAGCAAGGAGATCGTAGAGGTTCCGGATGAGAACCTCGGCGAGATCGTCTACCAGAAGGAGGTGAAGGCAGACGACAAGGTCCAGATAATACTGGACGCTGTGAAGAAGCCCCTGAAATCGCCCTCGCTCCAGGAGTTCCTGAAGGATGCGAAGGATGTGTCGATAATTGTCAATGATGCTACCAGACCGACACCCACCTCGAGGATAATATCCGCAATACTCCCGTTCCTGATTGGGAAGAGAGTGCGATACGTCGTCGCGACAGGCATGCACCGGGCTCCGACAGAGGAGGAGTACCAGTACATCTTCGGGGACCTGTACCCGCAAATCAAGAACGATGTGTTCGCCCACGACGCCAAGAACAGCGAAACCGTCCTCCTCGGGAAGTCGAAGAACGGGACCCCTTTGAAGTTCAACAAGATGGTCGTGGAATCGGATAGGATAATAGTCATCAGCAGCGTCGAGCCTCACTACTTCGCCGGCTACACTGGCGGCAGGAAATCGTTCCTGCCGGGGGTATCGGCATATGAGACCATTGAGGCGAACCACAAGCTCGCGCTGAGCATCAAGGCGCAATCCCTCAAGCTGGAGGGAAACCCGGTTGCGGAGGACATGGAGGACGCCATGAAAGCCTTGGCGCACAAGAGGATATTCTCAATCATGGTCGTCCTCGACAAGAATCACCGCACATGCTTTGCCTTTGCTGGAGACCTTCACGAATCCTGGAGAAAGGCATGCAAGATGGCAGATGACGTCTTCGTCATCAACCTCAAGAACAAATCTGACATCGTCGTTGCGGTCACGGCTTTCCCGTACGACATCGACCTGTATCAATCTCAGAAAGCCTTGGACAATGCGAAGTACGCCGTCCGGGATGGTGGAGTCATAATCCTCGTGAGCGCGTGCAGGGACGGAGTCGGCCCGCCCAACTTCTTGAACCTCCTGGGGAGCGCGGGCACGCCAAAGGAGGCCCTGGACAAGATCGCCCAGGGATACAAACTGGGATATCATAAGGCTGCAAAGATGGCAGAGATAGGCTTGAAGTGCAGGATGCTTGCAGTCACTAGGCTCGATCCCGATATCGCTAGAAAGGCGCACCTTACGCCCGTAAGTACTCTACAAGAAGCCGTGGACATGTCCATACGTGATCTCGGGCCCAAGTCCAAGGTCACGTTTATTATGGACGCTGTGATTACAGTTCCGAGGGTCCAGGGTACATAGCCAAACCCATGAACCAACTGGCAAAGGATGCTATGCCGAAAAAGAAGTACATCAAAGCAGAGCGGGCCAAGAAGCTCGAGAAGGAGATGCTGACCTGCACCTTTTGCGGATTCTGCAAGAGCGTCTGCCCGTACTTCGAGGATAACCAATGGGATCCATCGGTTGCCAGGGGGAAGGTCATTCTCGCTTACGGACTGACGAAGAGGGAGATCCCTGCCGATGAGTCAGTCGTGCAGAGGCTCTACCAGTGCACCACATGCAAGGATTGTGAGAGGCGATGCCCATCGAATATCAAGGTCGTTGACATCGTCGAGGCGGCAAGGGCGGACCTGGTAGAGGCCGGATGTATCCTGCCCGCGCACAAGAAGATTATCGAGAACGTCAAGAAGACGAAGAACCCGTACGGCGAGACTGCGCCGGTAGACTTCGGCGTTCCCCGTAAGAAGGCAGAAATCGGCTACTTCATCGGTTGCACTGCCAGATACAGGCAACCCGAGATTGCCAGACACACGATCTCGCTGTTGAGAAAGCTGAATGTAGACTTCACACTGTTCGATGAGGTTTGTTGTGGCAGCACCCTCCAGAGGATCGGTGCCAAGGAGAAGGACATCACTCGTCTGATGAAGGCGAATGTCGAGGCCGCGAAGAAGCTAGGGATCAAGAAGATGCTATTCACGTGCGCCGGATGCCTAAGAATGTTCAAGGAGCGGTACCCGAAATTCGTCGAGGTACCGTTCGAGTCAGAGCACCTGGTACAGTTCCTGGCAAAGCAGAATCTCAGGCTCAGACCTCTGCCCAAGAGGATTACCTATCACGACCCGTGCCATCTTGGTAGACACCTCAAGATCTACGACGAGCCGAGGAAGGTCATCGGCATGATCCCCGAAGCTAAGTTCGTGGAGCTCGCTGAGACCAAGGAGACCGCCAGATGCTGCGGAGGCGGAGGCGGAGTCAGGGCTGCGGACCCACCCGCGGCACAGAGAATTGCGTCGAGGCGCGTAAGGTCGGCCTCCGAGATAGCCGACATACTTGTAAGCGCTTGCCCGTTCTGTGTCAGCAACCTAAGGTTTGGGAACGAGATAATCAAGGTGGACATAGAGATAAAGGACATAGCCGAGCTCGTCGATGAGCTTCTGGTGACTTAGGCCACCGAGGTGATTCGATTGGTCAAGAGCGGTCAGAAGAGGTCGGTGATAGCCCCGCCAACGAGCATCAGACTGGGCACCTGCCTGCTCAAGCTCGATAGTCCGCGTGTCATGGGAATCGTCAACTGCACCCCAGATTCGTTCTCCGGAGATGGACTGGGGAGCGATACGGAGAAGGCCATACGCCGTGGGCTATCCATGTTCAAGGACGGGGCGGACGTCGTCGACGTCGGAGGGGAATCGACGAGGCCTGGGGCCAAACCTGTCGCAGTAGATGTGGAGATGTCCCGCGTGATATCTGTAATAGAAGCCCTTGGGATCGCTCGGCCTGGCAGGGTTTCCGTTGACACAATGAAACCACAGGTTGCTGAGGCCGCTCTGTTCGCTGGTGCGACGGTCGTCAACGATGTCTCAGGGCTAAGGAACCAGAAGATGATAGAAGTGGTCGCCGAGCACGACGCGGCTGTGATCATCATGCATATGCTGGGTGAGCCCAGGACCATGCAGGAGAGTCCGAGATACAAGGATGTTGTTGGTGACATCATCGATTTCCTCGGAGACAGAATCGATGCCGCGGAGAAGACAGGTGTGAGCCCGAGGAAGATGATGGTGGACCCAGGGATAGGCTTCGGGAAGACGCTCGACCACAACCTGGAGATCATCGCAAGACTTCGTGAGCTGAAGGTCCTGGGCAAGCCTATCGTCATTGGTGTTTCCCGGAAATCATTCATAGGGAAGCTCACTGGCCATCCGACTGACGATAGGCTCGAAGGGTCTATCACGGCTGCGGTTCTCGCTATCGGGGCGGGCGCGGATATCGTCCGTGTTCATGATGTTGGAGAGACTGTAAGGGCGCTAAGAGTAGCTGCCGCCATAGCCTCTGCAACCAAGAGCAAATGAGTCTTTTGCTCTCTCCGCGTCCCGTTTCAGAAAGTATATACGCTCTACTACGATGTCTCAATTGCCGGCTTCTGTCGTGAACCCCCGCTTGCAGAAGGGTTCGGAGGATTGTCGGCGGCATGAGAGTGAAGTCGAGGTGATGAAGTCTGCCGGACGAGGACTCGAAGAAAGACGGACCCGTGACTCATGTGACGATGAGTAACGGCAGGCTGGACTTCGCCGGCAAAAGGTCCGTCATGATGGATGCGGCAGGCGGACTGTACGCGCTGAAGAAGACACTCAGGGCGGATATCGGATTCTTCGAGAAGGACTTCATGTTCAAGGCGGGTCTGGAAGGCACCAGAGAATTCCTGTCCAGCCTTACAGACGTCAGTTACCCAAACG
>Ga0214473_10002390_pt1 | contig 23068 bp, 23 predicted proteins | sample RVTome_7_FD_203509 | JGI IMG/M metagenome (GOLD analysis project Ga0214473, IMG submission 203509) | Soil microbial communities from uranium-contaminated site in the Upper Colorado River Basin, Wyoming, United States - RVT98D197 | ecosystem: Environmental > Terrestrial > Soil > Contaminated >... | reverse complement strand
GAAGCTTTTAAGCAAAAAAGAGAAAGATTATTAAAATACACCAAAGGATTCCGTTGGGGAAGAAAATCGAAATATAGATTGGCTAAAGAAGCCCTTATTCATGCTTGGATGCATGCTTATAAGCATAGAAAGAATAAAAAAGGAGACTTTCGAAAACTTTGGCAAACTCAGATCAATGCTGCTGCCAGACAACAGGGCATTACTTACAGCCGGCTCATCAATGCCTTAAAAATAAAATCAATCGGCTTAGACAGAAAAATCTTATCAGAAATTGCTCAAAATCATCCTAAGATATTTGAAAAAATAATCGAACAAGCGAAATAAACAAAAAACCCGCCCCAAGGGCGGTTTTTGTTTTTTAAAAAAGAAAACCGCGATTGTTGTCGCGGATTGCACAAGTGTTCTAGTCCGTATTCCCCTATCCATGCTCTCAACACGTTGATATCGTTTGTCCCTATACTTACATCTTCGAGTAATTCCTGCAAATTGCCGTCATAATAAATCATTCGAGCCTCAAGAACTTCTCTTGATGGCTTAAAAAGATTCTTTTTTTTGTTTGTTTTTTTTGTTCTGCCTCTTTTGGCTACGGGCGCTGTGGGCACTGGATCTCTTTTTGGGAATGGATCTCGGTAACTGCTTTTTGCCCGAACATTCTTTTCGATTGGTGGCAAGACTTCTTTCGGTTTTTCTTCGACAACTTGAACACTCTTTTCGATTAGTGGCAAGGCTTCTTTCAGTTTTTCTTCGACAAATGATTCTATGGAAGAATTGTTTTGAGGTAATCCCGAGGGAAGAAAAATTTTAACAATTGATACTCCCATCTTAAGTATAGAAGCATTATTTGAATTCTTATCTGAGGTAATAATAACTATTGTTGGTCTTTGCTCAAACCCAACCTCTGCCCATGGATTGATTAGGCTTGCTTCAGAGCGCAAACTAAAGCCGAGTTTTTGCATTGTTTTTATAACAAGTCCTTGCCATTTCGGACGCGTAACTATTCTTAGTGCCAATCTTTCATCTTCCTTTGTAAGTTGCTATCTTGTTTCTATCACAATATCTCTTTTAAGTAAATATATTATTGAATCGCAATAATTGCTTCTGAGGGAATTTTTTTAGAGTAAGCTAACAATAATTCTACACCGACCTTAATCAATTTTTCATTAATCTTTTTGCCAAAACCCCTGATTAAAACAGTTGGACCGGCAAAGTTATCTGGCTCCAAAACAACATCATTGGGCTTTTTTAATTTTAATATCTGTTGGTTATCTTTCTCTTCCCGGCCAATCACCAGCATAATTTTGTCATTCCAAACAATTCGACCACTTCTTAAAATCAAACAATCTAAACCATCGCAATTGGGTATTTTACTAAAAAGATCTTTTAATCTTTTGGCATAATCAGCGTCGGTCAGAATACAACCGCCAGCTGGGTTGGGAAAGTCTTTAATTTTAAATTTTTTAGCCAAAGCAATTTGCGGTTTTCTTGATTTACCACTGATTCCAAACAGCTTGGCTCTTTTTACCAATCCTTTTTTCTCTGGAATTGTTGTTGGCAATAATTTAGCGGAAAGCGGCCTTAAAATTAAACCCTCTAAGTTTAGCTCTTTTTCAGCTAAGGCAAAAATATTTCTATTTTGCGAAAACGGCCTTTCGTTTAGCACTTCTCCGGTTGCCAGAAAATCGTAGCCATCTTTGATCATAATTTCTTTGGCTGTTTTGAGCATAAATAAATGGCAGTCAATGCAGGGATTCATTCCTTTGCCAACTGATCTTTTCGGCTTTTTAATAATTTTCAAATGTTTCTGAGAAATATCAACAATTTTTAATTTTAAGCCCAGATTCTTAATTGTTTTTTGGGCTAAAGAGCAATCAAAAAACAAACTTTTAAAACAAACTGGAACAACTTTAATTTTTTGTTCCATTAAAATTTTAGCAACCAAAAGTGAATCCAAGCCGCCAGAAAAAAGCAGCAACGCCTTAGTCATTTATTTTGAGAAAAATTTTAATAAATCTTTTAATGACAACGTATTCAATATGTCTTCTTTTTCTGCCCAGCCGCGACGGGCTTGAGTAATGCCAAAATCAATATAAGAAAGCTGCGTTTTATGGTGAGCGTCGCTGTTAATTACCATTTTAACTCCAGCAGCTTTGGCTTTTTTAATATTTTCATCATCTAAATCCAATCTTTCGGGATTAGAATTAATTTCTAAAGCAATGCCATAATCCCTAGCTGCTTTTAATATTTTTTCTAAATCAATCTGATATTCGTCTCTTTTTTGAAGAATTCGGCCGGTTGGGTGAGAAATAATTTTGATATAGGGATTTTGCATGGCTTTTAATATCCTTTCAGTCATATCTGCTTTTTCCATTTTAAGATTAGAGTGAACTCCGGCCATGACATAATCTAATTTGGCCAGAACCTCATTAGAAATATCAATTGAGCCATCATCTAAAATATTGGTCTCAGCTCCTTTAATAATTTTGAAGTTTACATTCTTGCTTTGAAAAATCCGATTTAATTTATCAATTTCTTCTGTTTGAGCAATGAGCTTCTTTTCGTCTAATCCGTTTTCTATTTTTAAAAAATTAGTATGGTCGGTAATTCCCAGATACTGATAACCCATTTTTATCGCTGATTGAGCCAGCTCTAATATTGTGTTTTGGCCACCATCCCAATCAGAGTGGCAATGAAGATCGCCCCTAATGTCTTGTTGGCTAATGATTTTGGGCAGTTTATTATTTAAAGCAACTCTTATCTCTCCCCGATTTTCTCTTAATTCTGGCTCAATATAGGGCAGTCCCAAAGCTTTGTAAACGCCGATTTCATCTGAACCAGCAATCGCCTTGCCTTGCTTAAAAACTCCGTATTCATTAAGTTTTAATCCACGGTCAATAGCAATCTTTCTGGTGGCAATATTGTGCTCCTTAGAACCAGTAAAATATTGGAGAGCCGAGCCATAGCTTTTTTTAGTCACCACTCTTAAATCAACATCAAGGCCGTCTTTCATTCTTATTGATGATTTGGTTTTACCCTTATTCCAAACCTTGATAACTCCTGGCAAGGAAACAAAAAAATCCATTACTTTGTCTGGCTCTTTAGTTATGGCCAGCAAATCAATATCTTTAATGGTTTCTTTGCCTCTCCTAACAGAGCCAGCCACATCAATTTTTTCTATTTCTGGAAGCGTTTCTATTTTTTTTATAATTTCTTTTACTCTTGGCAGGATATTTCCCAATAAAAACCGACCGCCAGTTCTTTGTAAAAAAAGAATGCCCTCAAGAAGATTGGCTTCTGTTTTTTGGCCAAAACCAAATAAAGAAGAAACTCGGCCAGCCTTAATCTCTTTTTCTAAATCATCAACGTTTCTAATCCTTAATTTCTGATAAAGGGTTTTAATTCTTTTAGGACCCAATCCCTCAATGGCGTTCAGTTTTTCCATGTCTATCGGCGTTTTCTTTTTTAATTGCTCAAAATAGCGAATTTTGCCGGTTTTAATATATTCTTCAATTTTTTTGGCAATGCTTTCGCCAACTCCAGGAATATCGCTATTGAGAGATTTGACTCCGCCCCTTAAATAAACATCTTCGATGTCTTCTTGAAGATTTTCCAAAACAAAAGCGACTTTCCGATAAGCGTTAGGCTTAAATGGAACATCGTCCATTTCTAAAAAGTCAGCGATTTCATAAAATATTTTAGCTAGCTCTTGGTTTAACATTGACAGAATAATAGATTATTTATTTTTACCATTTTCCCCTTTTAACAAATAGTTTTTAAGCAAGGTAATGCCCAATCTAGATAAAATTATTAAGCCGATTAATGCTATGGTTGCTTCGGCTATTCTAATAATAATAGCAAAAACAGTGGCTGAGGGAACGCTAAATCCCAGTGCCTTGAAGGCAAAAACTTGAGCTAATTCATGAGATCCAGCTCCAGCTGGAATTGGCACAGCCAAGGCCAAAAGACTGAAGCATAAAACTGGCAGAGCACACCAAATGTTTATTGGCTGTTTTAAAAAAACAATTAAAACAAAAGTTCTCAAATACATTACCAGCATTCTTAATAAAGAGAGTGCACCGGCTTTCCACATTGCCCTATTTCTAATATTAAAAAAACTAAATATTTCTTTTTCAATTTCTTGCGGCCCGCCATTTAAATCTCTATTGAATAATTTGCTTAAAGAAGCGACCAAACTCTCTTTTTTTAAGACTTTTGTATAAAAAAGAGTCAAAATCACAATAAAAAACAGAATCAGTCCGCCAAACAGTAGGGTCAAATTAACAGGAAGCAGGAAAACTTTGCTAAAAAAAGCAATCAAACCGATTATAATAACAACTAAATTAATACTCCATTCTAAAACTCGGTCAATAATAATTGAAGCTGCGCTTTTAGACCAAGCAATTGAATTTTTTTGTTTGAGAATATAGGCCCTGATAAACTCTCCTCCCAAAAACAAAGCTGGAGCCAGAAATATGATCGAATGGCCCGCTAAGTATGATTTAGAAGTATCAAAAAAAGAAAGCGAAGCGCCTTCGCCTTTTAATATTTCATGCCACTTTAAGGCTCCGATTAAAGTTATTAGAAGGGTTAAACCCAAAATTACGAGCCCTTGCTGCAGATTGAAATTAACAATAAAATTTTTAATCTCTGTCCAGCCTATTGCCCTATAAACCTCGATTGATAGGCATGTTCCTAAAAAAAGAGATAATAAAAAAAGAATGGCTTTTTTCATGCAATCTTAATCAAAATTTTATACCAACTCAGCCTGATTAATTCTCTAGTTTCTTTTTATTTTTTTGGACTCTTTCGATTTTTATGGATTTTATGATTTTTATAAAATCTATTCTCCAACTCTTCGGTAAAGAGGAAACAGGTATTTTCGTCACATTTCTCAAAAGCCCATTCCCATAAAAAATCAATGGATATAGTGGGATCAGCTTGGTTATATTGAACGCCTTTTAATAAAACAGCTAGAACATTTAATTGGTTTAGAAATCTAGCTTCTGCGCTGTTGAGGGTTTTGTAATCGTCAAAAAGCGCAATAAACTCATTTTTTAACGGAGCTGGCAGTTTTTTAGTAAGTTTTTGAAGCGCCTTTCTTTCTTTTTTGTAATCTTGAGCGAATTTTCTTTCTTTTTCTTTTTTAAATAAACGAGGCCACTTCTGAAAGATCTTTCTTCCCATGGCCGGTTCTTTATTAAAAACTTTTCTGTAAGGAGTAATCAAATCTCCTGTATAAATTGAAGCAATCTCGTGGCAGAGAGCCATTTTCAAAAGCTTTTCTAAATTAAGCCTTTTTTGTTCCCGACCGAAAAGCCAGGCCATAAAAGCTAAAGATAAAGTGTGGCCGGCTACTGTTTCTGGGTTATCAATGCCCATCAAAGCCCAAACTTTCCTGGGCATCTTTTTTAATTCTTCAATTTTTAAAAGAAATTCAACCAGTTCTTTATATTCTACTTTTGCCTTTTTATCGGCTGGCGTACCTTTAATCATATTTTTTTTATTAGCATTAGCATTAGTGATTTATTTAGAAAAACATTCAGACAATATCTGAATATATTAAAACACTATTTCATTCTTTTTACAAACAAAACAATCTGATTTTCATTAAACCAGATTGTTGTTTAAATTAATCGAAATGATATTTAATCTTTTTTATCTTGTATTCTACTCTGACTGGAGAATTCAGGACTATTTCATTGCCAATTTTTTGGTCTAGCAAAGCTCTGCCAACTGGCGAATCAGCTGATATTTTTCCTTGGCCAGGATTAGCTTCCAGGGTGCCAACGACCATAAATTCATTTAATTGGCCGTCTTTTTCCTCTAAAGTGACTGTTGCTCCAATTTTGACTATGTTCTTATCAGATGGGGCAACTATCAATTCTGTATTTTTTAAAACATTTTCTAATTCAACTATTCTTTTTTCTATAAAAGCCATATCTTCCCTGAACGAAAGGTATTCTGGATTTAAATCTTCTGAGTGCAGAATAGAAGGAGCCTCTCCTCTAATTTTAGAGAGCTTTATCTTTCTTAAATCTTCGTACTCTTTTTTTATCCTCTCTAATCCTTTTTTAGTTAGATAAAACTTATTTTCTCCTATCATGTTCGTGAATTTTTCACAAGCGTGAATATTATATTGAAGCGCAGAAGCCTCCCCATCGGGAGGCTCAGTAGTTTTTTTATTTAATATTAGCTTTCGGTTCTACCGACCCCCCCCGATAATAAGTGTGGTAATAGTGAGTGTTTTAATAAATCCAAAAACATCACCGTTTGTGTCTAAAGAGCAAAACTGAATTGTCGTCTTCTGGTCTTTCATCTCTTTGTTATTCTACATTAAACATCTTCATCTTAGCCAACCATAAATAATTGTCAAGCCTAGAAGAGGGCTGGTTGTCCAGGGGTATTTTTGCGTTCTGATTGAGAAAAAATTTTAATCTTGCCAAAAACTCCGTCATAGCCTGGTTTAATCAAAACCCGGCCCTCCCTCACCCTCATTATTCCTTCAATAATTTCTGGTAGAGAAATTTTTTCTAAATCAGTTTTGGAAACATTTAACAAAATCTCAAGTTCGTTTTGAAAATGATTTATTAAACTTTGGTATTGTTTAGCTGCTTCTTTGGTGGCTGATTTTACTCCCAACGACTCCATGATAATTTCTTCCAAAGAAATCAGGCTCTTAAATGGAATTGCTTGGGCCGGCTTAAAATCAATTGATCTGTCAGCTAGTTCCTCAACTCGATTAAGAACTCCTATGGTTAGCGGTTTCTTACAAACAGGACAAATGTTTTTATGCTTTCTCGTTTCTTCTGGAGAAAAAGAAACATTACAAAGCCGATGGCCATCATAATGATATTTTCCTTCTTCCGGGAAAAACTCAATGGTGTATAAAAACTTATTAGAGTCTTTGGATTTAATGGCATCAATAATAGAAAAATAATTCAAATCAGTGTTGAAAACATTAGCTTCTCGGCCGATTTTGGCTGGAGAATGGGCGTCAGAATTGCTGATAAGAGAAACCTTGTCTAGAGCAGATAATCTCCAATTCATTTGCGGATTTGAAGAAAGCCCGGTTTCAACTGCAAAAATATATTTGGAATATTCCTCAAAACACTCTTCCATAGAATCAAAGCCCGATTTTGATCCAAAAAGAGAAAACCAGGGGGTCCAACAATTATGAACTGTAGCAAATTCAGTTACATATGAATTATCATCGGCTACCTCTAAATTGTAAACGTTTCCTTTATAATTTTTAATTTCAATATCTCTTACGGGAATATAAATATATTTTTTATCAATCCAACCGTGTCTTCTGATAAGTTTTGTTTTAAATTTTTTGAATTCGGGGGTTTTTAACAATTTAAATGAATCTTCAAAAAACGAAAGATTGTAAAGAATAAACTGGCTATGCCTAGCTTTTATAATTCTATTTCCTAACTTATGAACATATTTTTCATTAAAATTTTCTTGGGTTTGTTCGTTAATAGAGGGAATAATTCCTAATCTAAGAAGAATAATTTTCATCTGATTCATTAATTCTCTTGAAGAAGTTGCTCCATCGTCTCCTCTCCACCATCCCCTTAAAACTTCTACTTGTTTTTCTAACGGTAAATTCAATATCCAAGCAGGTAAACATTTTGTATGGGCTCTTCTTGTGGTGGGACTATTATAAAAAAGCTTACTAAAGACTTTGGCGAGAATTTTAGAAAAATAAATAATTTCTATACCTCCAATATTTTTTCTTTTATAAATTCTTGGCGAAGAAAAACCAAAAATTTTTTCCATGAGATATTTTAAATCCTTTACATATTTTCTTTCTTCTTTATTAAAACAGAATGAGATAGAATCTCTATTATCTGTATATCCTTCAGAAACATAATAACCTACTAATCTACAAAAATCTTTGTTTATTTTTACTGTATTTGGAGATAGATTGGCTCGAGTTCCATTGGGCTTTATTAAACTCCCCTTTAGTTTGTACTCTCCCCGATTTAAATATTTATTAAGTTTAATCTCTTTAATATCTTTAATCTTCTTGTTAAATCTTGGGAAAATAAAAATATCACCTTTTTCAAGATTTTTAGCTTGTACCCATTGAGGTTGATGCTTCTCGAAATATTTATGAGGACAACTTTTCCTTTTGATAGAAGCACAATCTTTTTTACAAATTGTTTTACAACCCATGGTTGGGCAATATTTGTGTGTTTTTATTACATAAAACGGATGTTCGGGAGTGGTCTTTAGTCCAGTCCTAAAATAATATGGTTTTATATTGTGGACATTCCCCCTATAAAATCTTGTATATATCTCTTCTACCTTCTTAAGTCGCCCTTCATGAGTATATACATAATCACCCACAGAAATATCTTTTATCATCTTTATTCCTGAATTACTGTGAAGATAAGTATCTGGCAATAGGCAATGGGCAGGAACTATTAAACAATCTGGAGATATATTTAAAATAATTTTAGCTAATTCTTTGGCATCTAAGCCGAGGATTGGCCGACCGTCAGACTTGATATTGCCAATCGACCCAAGTTGGTTATTAATTTTCTCAACTATTTCCAGAGAAGGACTTAAAATAATCAGATGAATTTTACGCGTTTTATTGTTTTTAGAATAAATGCAGCTTATCTCGCTACTTAAAAGAAAACGGGTGCTGGTTAAAGAACCAGCTAAAGTAAATAACCCTGGTTCGGCTGGTTTTAATTTTTCTTTTAATTGCGAAAACCATTGAGGATGGGTGAAATCCCCTGTTCCCAAAACATTTATTCCTTTAATCTGGGCCCACTTGTCTAGGTTTTCCAAATCAGTGCTGGGAGAGGTTGCCCGAGAATATTTGGAGTGGACATGCAAATCAGCAATAATTTTCATACTTTAAAATAATAAAGAAAATGCTCCCAAAATAAAAATGGCAATTAAAACATATTCTAAAAGCCGAGAAATATTCAAACTATATTCCGGCTCTCGATTTCCAAGAGACTTAGCTCTTTTAAAAATAATAATTATGGCAATTCCTTCAATTGCTCCAATTAATGTGCCAGCAATGCCAATAACGTCGATAAAATGACGCAATCCGCAAAGGAACAAAAAGACTGGCAAAGCCCAAGCGATAAAAAGGGATGATAATCTGGAGAAGCCGTAATCATAAATAAGGGTATTTTTTAAATTGAGGCCGAGAATCAAAAACGAGTCGGCAATGGTGATTATCCCAGCCAACACTCCCAAAAGAATGATTTTGCTATTTAAATGCGGTAATAATCCAACAAAAGTTTCTTCAGTAGTATTAGAACCGCTCGCCCCGACAACCGCCAAAACAAAGATTAGATAAATGCAAATAGCTGCAATAATTGAAAATATAATTGCTTTTTTTAATTTCTTTTTATCTTCATTGCTTTTTAATACCTCGGTCATTTCTGGGACAGCGCTCCAGCCGGTCAGGGCAAACAGAATAACTCCGTAGGGCAGAAAGATGTTTGAGGAGTTTAATAAAGAAAAATTATTGAAATCAAAATTGGGCAAGCTGAAAAGAAAAACTAAAAAAATAATTAAACTGAAAAGAACGTTGCTAATAAATTCTGTTTTAGCTACCATTTTTATCCCCTTAAGCAAAAAGGGGAACAAGAACAGGGCAAAGATTAGGCTTAGCCTAAAATCAGTAACATTTAAAAGAGGAAGGCAAAAACCAAAAAATATTTTTAAAAATCGACCGCCCAAAATAATATAGGCCACTAAAGATAAAATAGTTCCCAAAACAACAGAAAATGCTACCAGAGAACTTCCCAAACCGCCAAGATATTGCTTAGCATAGCCGGCTAAACGATGCTTTTCTTTTGTCCTTAAGACTATTTCACCCAAAAATAAATGAATTAAAAAACTAACTCCGCCTAAAACAAAAAGATAAAAAAAGCTGGGTATAATCCCGCTTCTAGCAACGACGTAGGGTATTCCAAAAATTCCAGCTCCAATAATTGTCCCTATAAGCAGGGCTGCAGATAAAAAAAATTTATCAATATTGACCATTTTATCTAATTCTAAAAAATCCAGGCTGCTTTCAAACCAGCATCTAGAGATTAAGGCTTGTAAACGCGATATCCGTCTCTGACTTTTTCTTTTACTTTTAAGCCAATAGCATCTTTTGCCTTGGCCGACTTAACCGGCTTGTGATCAATTTGCATGGCCTCGACTGGCTGAGTAAAATCAACTTCTCCGCCAACAATATGAATTTCATCACCAACTTTTAAGGCGCTCGACAGATCAATAACCGCTACTCCTATCTTATCAAAATAGTGAGTAATTTTTCCTATTAATTTTTCTTCTTTAGGAAGAGATTTTTTGTCTACCATATTAAAATCTATTAAATTATACCGACCTTTATTTGGTCATATCTCACTCTTTAATCATACTTTAACAAACTAAAAATGGGAAGTAAATTTCCCATTTTTAGTGAGAGGGAACGATCCCTTACAATATTAGTCATTCCTTAAGTCAAGTTTGGACAAACTGGGCAGCTGCTTAGACCTCCATTATGAAGAATCGTTTGTCCATTAGAGAATAAATCTCACGCCCTCTCATCTTTCAATATAAATGCTTATTAACTCCTGTCAAGGTTTGTGTCTCTGGCAGGAATCGAACCTGCATCTGAAGCTCCGGAGGCTTCTGCTTTGTCCATTAAACTACAGAGACTTTTTGGCTATTAAATAGATGTTTTGGCGATTACCCTCTTTATTTTTGATAATGCCAATATTTTGAACATCAAATCCTGATTTTTTGACCAAATTCGCTAATTCTTTTTGAGAAAAAATATGATAATATCTTTTAGTCTGATCTCCCCAGCCGTAAAGAACATCGCCCAAATCCAATTCTGACTTTTGTAATAATTTTAAAATAGTATACTTAAGAAGTGAAAAGATTGTTTTTCTTTGGTGAAACTTCCAGACCGTTAATATCAACAATCCGTCTGGCTTTAAAACTCTCTTGGCTTCTTCTAAAAACCTGAAACGGAATTCATCCGATGGAATTTGGTGAAACACAGCAATGCTGTAAACTTTATCAAAATAATTATTTGAAAAGGGCAAATTAAGCGCATTGGCTTTGATAAAATTAGCATCAGGATGCTTGCTTTGAGCAATTTGGATAAGCTTTTCCGAATCATCCAATCCAAAATATTTGACTCCCTGTTTTTTAAAAGTTTCCAGCCACCGGCCATTGCCGCAACCCAAGTCTAAAACCGTGTCGCCTTTTTTTAATAATTTCTCAAATAAAAAAACAATTTCGGGCCAAACAAACTCTCTGGTTCTGGAAAAATCAGAAGCAATTAGATTATAATCATTAGTGGTCTTTTCTAATAAAAATTGAGCGTATTCTCTTTTCATATGCAAGTTAACGAAACCATAATTAAGGAATTAACGGGACCAGGAATCAAAACCCAGGCTGATTTAATGCGAGTCAAACGTAAAATAGCGAAAAAAACCCGCACTTCCTTTGTTAAAAACTCTGACTTACTAAAAACTTACCACGAATTAGTCCAAAACAAAAGAATCAAAAAGTCAGAAAAATTAGAAAACATACTCAAAACCAGACCAATTCGATCTTTATCGGGAATTGTTAATGTTTCGGTTTTAACCAAGCCCTATCCTTGCCCAGGTAAATGTATTTATTGTCCAAGCCAAGAAAACGCGCCCAAAAGCTATTTAGATAACGAACCGGCGGTAATGAGGGCTATTTCTAATCAATATGACCCAGTCAAACAAGTGAAAAATAGAATTCAGATGCTTGAAGAAAACGGCCACCCTACTGACAAAGTTGAGCTTAGAATAATCGGCGGAACCTGGAGTTTTTATCCTAAAAGATACCAAACTAATTTTATAAAAAATTGCTTTGACGCTTGCAATCAAGCAAAAAGCGTTAATCTCAAGCAAGCCCATCATAAAAATGAAAAAGCCAAGCATCGTTTGGTTGGTCTATCTGTTGAGACCAGACCTGATTTTATTAATGAAAAGGAAATAAAAAGAATGAGAGATCTGGGAATCACTAGGGTAGAATTGGGAATCCAAAGCATTTATGATGATGTTTTAAAAATCAACAAACGGGGCCATAAAATAGAGGCTGCTATCAAGGCCACCAAACTTTTAAAAGACGCTGGCTTTAAAGTAAGCTACCAAATGATGCTTAATCTTCCCGGATCTGATCTTAAAAAAGATTTAGAAATGTTCAAGCAATTATTCTCTAATTCTAATTTTCAGCCTGATTTATTGAAAATCTATCCAACCGCCCTATTAAAAGAAGCGCCATTATATAAATGGTGGTTAAGGGGAGAATACAAACCATACACTCTTGAACAATTGGTCAATCTTATTAAATCTATTAAAAAATACGTTCCTTATTATGTCAGGATTGAAAGAATTATCAGAGACATTCCAGCCACCAGTATTGTGGCTGGCCCAGTTAAAACTTCAAACTTAAGGCAATTGGTAGCCAAGGCAATAGAAAAAGAGGGTTGGCATTGCCACTGCATCAGGTGCCGAGAAATAGGGAAAGATTACAATAAAAACGAAAAATTAAAATTATTCAGAGAAGATTATGATGCTTCGCAAGGCAAAGAAATTTTTCTTAGCTTTGAGGATGAAAAAAGAAGCAAAATTTACAGCTTATTAAGATTAAGAATTGCTCCTGTAAAAAAACACTTTCTTTCTGTTTTAAGCAATGCGGCCATTATTAGAGAAATCCACACTTATGGTCAGCAATTAGCCCTAGGTCAAGAAAAAATGCCTAATAATTCAGCTCAGCATAAAGGACTGGGAAAGAAGCTCATTCTTGAAGCAGAAAAAATAACCCAAATAGAGTTTGGGCTAAAGAAAATAGCAATTATTTCAGCAGTTGGCACAAGGGGATATTTTAAAAAACTTGGCTATAGACTAAAAGACGAGTACATGATTAAAAATCTCTAATTATTACGAGATACTCTGATTACTCCCGAGCAAGGAACAATTACAATTCCTCTTTTTTCCAATTCATCTAAAAAGAGATTGATTCCTAAAGAATCAGAAGAAGTGTGGCCGGCAACAACCACATTGATATTGGCCGCTTCAGCTTCTTTTTTGTGGCCTTCTTCCATGTGCATTCCAATAATGGTACCGATTCCGGCAATAGCCATTTTTTCGTAAATTTTAGGAGAGCCCTCGGTCCCGCCAGTGATTTCAGTCACAGCGATTTTACCGCAGCGATTGTCTTTATCTCCAACAAAAATCTTGGGTCCAGCGCCAAAATGATCAGCTTCTTGATATTCGGGAATTTCTCTTAAAAAATCAATTAAATCCCCTATCATGGCCAATTCGGTTGCTTCAATTTTATCTTTTAAAAACTTAGCAGCTAAGTTGTCGCAAGCGGTATGAAGGCAGATTAAATTAAATCCGAGTATCTTAGCAGCGTCAACGGTCCTTTGGTGGTTTAATCTATTAATTCCTCTGGCAATTTCTGAAATTCTTTCTTTCATCAAACGCTCGGCAATATTAATTGGTATTCCGTACTGATTTAAAACATCGCATTGCAAATCCATTACGTCTGATAAATTAGCCAAGCCTTTGCCCAGGGGATGGTGAGATATTATCAAATCAATATCGCCAATTTCTTTAGCCAACAAAATTTCAGCTGGATCAACGTCAATACCAATCAAGATTTTCTTGATTTCTTTGTCCTGAGCGATATTTAAAATTCTTGAGTCTAAATAAGGATTAGTTAGGGCATCAATATCAAAATCTTTTTTTTCCTTTTCCGATAATTTTTCGTATCTTTCTCTTTTCTTTTGTAAGTGCTTTTCAACGTCTTCTCTTCCTCTAAAATCAGCGTCTATCCCAAGCTGGATGCCTAAATTATATATTTCTTGAATTTTCATTTTGTTGGAAGCGTTGTTTCTAAATTTTTAGCTTCTTTAAAAAACATTTGATAGAGTTCTAATATTTTTTTATCTATTTCTTCCGGGCTTAAAACATCTCGACGAATTCGGGCTTTTTCTTGACGAAGATGCTTTCTCAAACTTTTTGATAATTTCTTTCTTTCCATGCAATTCTAAAAAGTATACTTTAGTAAACATTTAATTATGCGCTTATCTTATACTAAATTTTAATTTCTTTCAAGGCACTGATCCTTTCTTCAATTGGAGGATGAGTCATAAAAAGTTTCACAAACCAATTGTCGGCTTGTTGATTTTTAAAAGGATTAGAAATATATAAATGAGCGGTGGCATTATTGGCAACCACTAATGGAGTTGAGTCATCGGATATTTTTTCTAAGGCTCTGATCAAACCATCGGGATAACGGGTTAACAAAGCCCCCGAAGCATCGGCCAAAAACTCTCTTTTTCTGGATATAGATAACCTAATAAGAGTAGCGGCAATGGGCGCTAAGATAGCAGCTAAAATACCAAAAGCAAAAAACACTATTGATGACGAATTGTCGCGATCGCGATCTCTTCTCTGCCAACGGCTTATTCTTAAAAATTGATTAGACAGTAGAGAAACTACTCCAGCCATCACAACAATAATGGTTGCTAAAATCATATCTTTGTTGCCAATGTGAGATAATTCATGAGCTATTACTCCTTCCAATTCAGTCCGGTCTAATTTCTCCAAAAGCCCACTGGTAACAGCAATAACAGCATTTTGGGCATTGCGTCCAGTGGCAAAAGCATTGGGTTGCGATTCATTAAGGATATAGATTCTAGGAGTTGGCAACCCGGCAGTAATGCAAAGATTTTCAACAATTCTATACAATTCTGGGTTATCTTTTTTTTCGATTAGCTGGGCTCCTGACATTGATAAAACAAGCTTGTCAGAAAACCAATAGCTGCCAAAGCTAATCAAAACGCTAACTGGAATGCCAATTAGGAAAATCGCCCGGTCTTTTAAAAGATAACTAAAAATCCAGCTCAAGCCAATGGTTAAAACCACCATCGCGCTCATCAACAGCCATGTTTTTCTAATATTAGAATCTGCTTGAGTATATAATGTCGCCATTTAGAATTTGACTTGAGGCGTTTCTCTTTCAGCAGCAATAGTGAGTTCGAACATTTCCATCTTCTTGAAATTAAATAAATTAGCAATCAGATTGTCGGGAAAGCTTTCAATTTTAGTGTTGAGATCCCTAACATTGCTGTTATAAAATCTCCAGGCTGCTTGAATCTTATCTTCGGCATCTCTTAACTCTTTTTGTAATTCCAAAAAATTAATTGATGCTTTTAATTCAGGATAATTCTCGCTGACAGCAAAAAGAGTCTTAAGCGTGCTTGATAGGGCGTTTTCAGCTTCCAATTTTTCTTTGGGGTTTTGAGCTCCCATTGCCCTGCTTCTGGCCTCAGAAACTTTTTCAAAAACACCGCTCTCGTGCTGCATATATCCCCTGACTGTTTCGACTAAGTTGGGAATTAAATTGTAACGACGCTTTAATTGAACATCGATATCTGACCAAGCTTCTTGGGCTCTATTGCGCAAAGAGATAAATCCATTAAAAGTGGCGATTGCCCAAATAACCAAGATGAAAAGAATGATATACAACATGGTATTAAAAAATTAATTAATAAATGCTTATTAAATTAATAATAAATTATTCTCCCTTAATAACTGCTAAAGGAATTAATTTAGCGACCTTTTGAGCTAAATTAGCTCCGTCTATTACTTCTACCACACTATTAATGTCTTTGTAAGCCAAGGGAGCTTCTTCAGCCAGCCCAGTTAATTCATCGTATTTGACAACAATCCCTTGGGATTCTAAATCTTTAATAATTTGATTGCCGGGAAATCTTCTAATGGCTTCATTGCGAGACATTGCCCTGCCGGCGCCATGGCAAACGCTGTAGAAAGCTCCTTGGGATTTTTGAGTCCCAGCTAGCACATAAGAAGCAGTGCCCATGGAACCAGGCACCAAAACCGGCTGACCGACTGAGCGATATTGGATTGGAACTTCAAGATGTCCGGGAGGGAAAGCTCTGGTAGCGCCTTTGCGATGAACAATCACATTTATTTTTTTGTTATCAATTTGGCATTCTTCTATCTTGGCTATATTATGGGCAACATCATAAAGTAATTCCAAATCTTCTTTTTCTCCCAAAATCTTTTTCCAGGCCAATCGGACACAATGGCTAATCATCTGGCGATTAGCCCAAGCATAATTAGCTCCAGCAGCCATGGCTGCTAAATATCTTTGACCTTCGGATGATTTTATTGGGCAAGCTGCTAATTCCCGATCAGGCAATCTGATTCCGTATTTAGACATAGCCCCCATCATAATTCTTATATAATCAGTTGCAATTTGATGGCCAAGACCCCTTGATCCAGTATGAATCATTATTACTATCTGATTTTCAAAAAGACCGAATTGACTAGCTACGTTTGGTTCAAAGATTTGCTCTACTTTTTGTACTTCACAAAAATGATTTCCCGACCCCAGTGTTCCAACTTGGTCTCTCCCTCTGTTTTTAGCTCGATCAGAAACAGCATTATCGTCGGCCCCGACAAGTCTTCCCAAAGATTCGCAATTTTGAGCGTCTTGTTCCTGGCCGTAGCCTTTTTCTATCAACGCTCCAACCCCTTTCTTTAAAATTTCATTAATGCTTTTAATATCAAGTTTAATTTGCCGACCCTTTCCTAATCCAGACGGAACTTGATTTTGAATCTCGGTTGCCAATCTATCTAAATTATTTCTAATTTCCTGCTCATTCAAATTTGATTTTAATAATCTTACCCCGCAGTTGATGTCAAAACCAACTCCGCCCGGCGAGATAACTCCACTTTCCATATCTATAGCCGCCACTCCGCCTATTGGAAAGCCATAGCCCTCATGGATGTCGGGCATAGCTAAGCTATAATCAACAATCCCAGGCAAAGTGGCCACATTAATTAATTGTTCTAAAGACTTATCTTGGAAAACACTGTCTAACATTTTTTCAGAAACATAAATTCTAGCTGGCACCCTCATGTCTTTTCTAAAACTCTGAGGAATTTCCCAAAGCCAATCAGATATTTTAATAAAATCTTTTTTAGAAATCATCAGTTGATTTTTAGTTTATTAAATTCTTCTTTGACAACTCGGCGATCATCCCATGAAATTTTTTTGCCGCCAAACAAACAAATTGACGGTTCGCAACCCTTGCCAGTGATTATCACCGCATCACCTGGCTTGGCCAAAACCAAAGCCCGATTAATTGCTTCTCTTCTATCTAAAATCTTGATGGCTTTTTCTCCAACGCCACCAGCTACTTGATTAATAATTTCCATTGGATCTTCGTCATAAGGATCTTCATTGGTCACAATTATCTTATCGCAATATCTGGCCGCTAATTCGCCCAAAATCGGTCTTTTCCACTTATCTCTTCCTCCACCGCAAGCTCCCAAAACGCAGACCATTTTAGAGGGATTAAAATTATCTTTAATGGTTTTATAAACCTGATTGAGGGCATTGGGAGTAAAAGCATAATCAACAATTACCTTAAACGGATCAGAAATCACTATTTCCATTCTGCCTGGAATGCCGTTGGCTTTTTCCAAACCTCTTTTACATGTTTCTAAATTAACGCCTTGAGACAATCCAATACAAATTACCGCCAAGGCATTATAAACATTAAATTTTCCTAAAAGATTCAAATGGATTTCTATGTCGCTGACAGAGAAATGGACGCCATTGTCTGAAGCCAAAACATTGTCAGCTAAAACCCTATGGATATTTGAGTTTGAGGCATTGTTATTAAATTTTAATTCACTTAGTCCATAACCATATTTTTCCTGAGCTGAAAATTGCGAAAAATATTCAAAATATTCATCATCTAAATTTAAAACATGAATTTTGCGAACCGCCTTAAACAATCGGCTTTTGGCTTTTTTATAATTCTCAAATCCCCCATGGGCCTCAATGTGCTCTGGGGTTAAATTGGTTATGGCAGCTAATTCAAAATTAATAAATCTATGGCGGTGCTGTTTAATGCCCTCGGAAGTGGTTTCTAAAATAACGTAATCGCATCGGGCATCCACTGCTTTTCTTAAAAATCCTTGAAGATAAAACCCGTCAGGCATGGTCATTCTAAGGGTATTGGGTTCTTGTTGGTCGCCAATTTGGAAAGAAACAGAAGAGGAGGCAGCAACCTTAAAACCAGCTTCTTCTAAGACATGCTTGGCCAAATCGACAACACTGGATTTTCCATTAGTTCCAGTAACAGCAATGACTTTTATCTGGCGAGATGGCCAACGATAATAAATGGCGCCGAAAAAAGATGGTAAAAAATGATAAGCATCTATTAGAAAGGTGGGAATAATTTTTTTTAAAAAACTTTTCATAATTTTTAGGTTTTTCTCTTCAATTGTTCAATTTCTTTTTTCAGCTCTAACATTCTTAATTCTCTACCGACAGCAAGCTTATGAAACTTCTCAAGCTCGTCAACTCTTTTCTCTAATGTTTCTTTGTTTTTTTCTAATTCTACTGTTTTTTGCGCTACCTTATCATCTAGACTGGCAGCCAATTCTTCTAATTCTTTAGTCCTAGCTTTGACTTTTATTTCCAAAATTGACTTGGCTTCTTCAAGTTCTTTGGTTCTCTGATTAATCTTCTCCTCTAACATTTCTTCTGCTTTTATCCTCTGCCGCGCATACTTAATTAATGAATAACCAATAAAAAGAAAAGTTAAAAAAACGAACGCCAAAACAACTTTAGTGAAAAAACTAGTTTCGATTACAAACGGCAGAATGCCTAAAATAATAGCCATTATTCCAACCAGAAATTCCGTTAAAATAGTTTTGATTTCAAACAATTCTCTTTTAATAATAGCGTAAGTGGTAAAAAGAAGGGGGAAAATAATGGAATAATCAGCTATTTCGTGATATTTAACAGAATGTTTTACAATAGGGTAAATAACATTAATAACTAGATTAAATAAAGCATAAAGAACAACTCCCATTAAAAGATATTGGGTTTTCAATTTGTCTTTTAAAGAAAGAGTAATGTATTTGTTGAAAAACATCCGGAGAATAAAGAATGCCGAAAGTATTAACCAAAAAAAATACACCATAATTCCTTTTCCAAAAACAAGATCTATCCCCCTTTCTTGTATTATTGTTTCCTGAATTACCAAGGGAGTAAAAAATGTAATATAAAATACAATTAACCAACCGAATATATATATTTTTTCTAAAAACAAGTTTCTTTTCCCTTTTTGCGGGAAATAAAAAACAAAAAAATAGGCGACAATCATAAAAAAAGGAATAGTGGAAAACTCTGATCTCACAAAAATTAAAGAATATCTGAATAAAGAGTGGACATCCCTAAGATAAGCAAAATCAACCTGCAAAATGTTAAAAAGAACCCAAACTGGAAAAATCTGATTAATTTTTCCTCTGGGATTGATCAAATAGACCCAAGAAGATATCGCTATCCCAATAAAATTAATAATAACAACGATTATTTGGTTAATTTGTGCAATATTTATCATTAAAGCTTTGTATTATTTAATCCAACAGCGTGTCAATTTAATAATATCACATCTCTTGGTCTTGTGTTTATGGGGGCGTGGGATTGATTTTTTTTAAAAAACAATGTAATTTAAATTATTAACAAAATTATATGCCAATAACTAAATCAGCTAAAAAAGCTCTTCGCCAAAGTCAAAAAAGAAGAGTCCATAATGTCCAAAAGAGAAAAACCATAAAAGAATTAGTTAAAAAAATCAGGCAATTGGTTGCTGAAAAGAAAAATAGCGAAGCTAGGGCGTTTTTGCCTCAGATTTATAAATTACTAGACAAGGCAGCTAAAACTAATTTGATTAAAAAAAATACTAGTAGCAGAAAAAAATCTCGAATCACCAAAATGATCAATAGGGGCTAAATTCCAGTAATCAGCAAATCAAGAGCCATTTCCGGATCAATTTTACCTGTTTTAATAGCCGAATCTACCTCAAATATCTTTTGGTAGATTTTTTTTAATTCGGAAAGAGTAAATTGTCCGACTTGAGAATAGGTTTTTTGAACAACATATGGATGAATGCCTGTTTCTTTGGCAATAAGAGAATAGGGCATATTTTTTTCAACCAACTCTTTCATAATCAAAAGGTTCTTGAACTGAAAGCTAATCATCGATAGCAAATATAGCGGGGCATCGCCTTTTTCAATGTGTTTTTTTAATAATTTCAAAGCCTCTTTTTTGTTTTTGGATGCCATAAAATTGATTGTTTGAAAAACATCAGGATCAATTTTGGGATTTACTAAAAGATCAATATCGCTGATAGTAATCTTGTTCTTGCCCCGGTAATTTATTAATTTTTGGATTTCATTAAATAAACGCCACAAATCGCTACCAACATAATCAACCAATTTGGCCAAGGCAGCCACCTCAATCTTAGCACCATATCTTTCTATTTCTTTTTGAGCCCATTTTTTCAAATCTTCTTCCTTGAGCAAACTAAATTCTTGAGATTGAGCTTTCTTTTTGAGAGCTTTGAACAAGCGGTTGGTGGATAATATTTTATTTTTTTCAACAATTATAATAATATCTTCAACCTCAACAAAACGCTTAATTTCTGATAAAAATTTCTCTTCAAAATCTGGGTGGGAAAAAATACTCTTAATGATAATCAGTTTTTTTTCTTTAAACATCGAAGTTTGTCCCAACTCATCAGTAAAATCCCTAAAAGCTATGTCTTTTTCCGATAAATCAAAATATCTCAAATTCAATCCGCTTTTGTGGATTTTTTGGCGTTGTCCTATAATTTCATCCAATTTCCGGCTAAGCCGATAAGTATCTGATCCGTAGATAAAAATAATCATAATTAATTTTTAGTTATTTCTGACAATAAGGGCAGTAATGGGCGCTTCTTCCCCCTATTTTAATCTTTTTTATTGTTGTCTGGCAATGACGGCACTTTTGGCCATCTTTTTGATAAACCGCATTCTTCTCCTGAAATCTACCTTTTTCGCCAGTAATAGTGCGATAATCTGAAAAGGAATCTCCCTTAAGCCTGATTGCCTGTTTTAATATGGTTTTTACGGCTGAATATATTTGTTTTAATTCTTTTTCTTTAAGGTCGCTGGTTTTTCTTAGAGGGCTGACCTTGGCTTTAAATAATATTTCATCTGAATAAATGTTGCCAATGCCAGCAATTATTTCTTGATTCATCAAAACCTGTTTTATTTTACCTGTTTTATTCTTAATAGTCTGTTTGAATTTTTCCAAGGTAAAATTTTCTTCTAATGGTTCTGGCCCTAACTTTTGAAAAAACTCTGATTGCAAAAGCTTGTCTGTGTCCCACAACTCTACTTTAGCAAACTTTCTTGGATCAGAAAGAGCCAGCATTTGATTGTTATCAAAAACAAAAATTAAATGGATGAAACTGTTTACTTTATCAATCAAAGCTTGAGAAGAAGCTTGCCAGCTGCCATTCTCTCTTTTCCATTTTCCTAAAAGCAAATGTCCGCTTATTTTCTGATGAATCAATAGAGTTTTATTTTTCGAGAGCTGAAAAAGAATATTTTTTCCTCGGCGCCAAACCTTTTCAATTTTTCTTTTGTTAAGTTCTCTTTTAAACTGGCTGATGTTTTTGGGTTTCTTGACCATTCCAGGAGTATCGGTCCAAAAAGCAAAAAAGACCCTTCTCAGGACTTTTTTGTTTAAATCTTTGGTGGTTGTTTCAACTTCAGGAAGCTCTGGCATTGTAACATTAAAATAATATTAGTTCACAATTTCAAATGCGTTCTAATCTTATAGATAATCTCTCCAGGAGTAAAATGAGCCTTGATTAAATAATCGACTGCACCCAGTTTCATTCCTTTTTCTACATCTTCTCTCTGCCCTAAATTAGATAAAATAATAACTGGCAGAGAATTTAAACTGGCATCTTCTCTTATTTTAGACAAAACTTCAAAGCCGTCCATGCTGGGTAAAATTAAATCTAATAATACCAAATCGGGTTTTTCTTCTTTTATTTTTTTAATCCCTTCTTCTCCGTCAACTGCCACAGAAACATTAAAACCCTCTTTAGTAACTTTATGGACAATCAAATCTCTTAAAAACCTATCATCTTCAATTATTAAAATATTTTTAGGCATTTTAAAAATTTATTAAAGCGCTTAATTACCTATTTGTTTTTTAACCTTTTCTAGGACTTCTTGGGGATCAAATTCTGTTTTAACCAGCCAATCTTTAGCCCCCATCTTTATAACTCGGTCAATTTCGACTGGCTGGCCGGAATTAGAAATAATGATCACTGGAATGTCTTGAATGGCTTTATCTTGAGCCATTTTCTCTAATACTTCAAAACCGCCCATCTTAGGCATAATAATGTCTAAAAGCGCGAGATCGGGGCGTTTTTCTTTCATCGCTTTTAGGCCATCTAAGCCATTCTTGGTTACTCTGACAGAGTATCCTTCTTTGGTTAATTTTTTCTCTAGAAGATCGCTAATAACTTCTTCGTCTTCTATAATTAAAATATTCTTGCTCATATTAATTCATTGTAATACTTTAAAAAAATTATTCAATCTATTTAGGGATGGGCAAAGTAAAGTAAAAAGTGGAGCCTTCTCCCTCTTTAGATTCAAACCAAATTCGACCTTTGTGAGCATCAATTATATTTTTGGCGATAAACAAACCCAAACCAGATCCGCCAGTATCCATTCTCATAACATTAGAGCTGCGGAAGAATTTAGTAAATATTCTTCCTTGCTGAAGTTGGGGAATCCCGACGCCAGAATCTTTAACAGCAAACTCTATTTCTTTTTTATCGTTCACTTTTAAAGAGGCCTGCACAATGCCTCCGGGAAGACTATACCTCATTGCATTATCTAATAAGTTTTGGACAACTAGGCTAATTTTTTCAACATCTATTGGTGTTTTTGGTAATTTCTTCTTGGGCTTTATAAATTCAAACTTAAGTTTTCTTTTCTTAATTTCGTCTTCATATCGTTTTATAAAAGATTCTACTAATTCTGTTATGCCCGACAAATCCAGCTTGTTGATATATCGGCCTTCTTCAATTCTGGTGACATTTAAGAGATCGTTAATCAAGTCGATCATCCTTTCATTAGATTGATAAGTCTTGTCGATA
>Ga0214473_10002389_pt1 | contig 23077 bp, 21 predicted proteins | sample RVTome_7_FD_203509 | JGI IMG/M metagenome (GOLD analysis project Ga0214473, IMG submission 203509) | Soil microbial communities from uranium-contaminated site in the Upper Colorado River Basin, Wyoming, United States - RVT98D197 | ecosystem: Environmental > Terrestrial > Soil > Contaminated >... | reverse complement strand
GGACAAGCCCGAAGTGAAGAAGGCAGGCGGCGTCTTCTATACTCCCGCCTATATTGTGGACTACATCGTCAAACAGACTGTCGGCAAGCTCCTGGAAGGCAGGTCGGTCCGGTCCTACAAAACGAAGGCCCCCAGCCTTGACCGGCCGCTGCGCGTGCTCGATCCCGCCTGCGGTTCGGGCTCCTTCCTCCTGGGCGCCTATCAAGTGCTCCTCGATTGGTATCGTGACTATTACGTGAGTCACGAGCCGCAAATGTGGGCGAAGGCCAAATACCCGACCATCTACCAGTGCCCGCGCACCGGCTGGCGGCTCACCATCGCCGAACGTAAACGCATCCTGTTGGACCACATCTACGGCGTGGACATCGACACCCAGGCCGTCGAAGTCACCAAGCTCTCCCTGCTGCTCAAGGTCCTCGAAGGCGAAAAGGACCTCGCCCTCTTCCATCACGAGCGAGCCTTGCCCGACCTGGCGAGCAACATCAAGTGCGGCAACTCCCTCATCGCCCCCGACTTCTACATAGGCAAGCAACGTACGTTCGACGAAGAGGAATGTTACCGCATCAACGCCTTTGACTGGCACGGTGAATTCCCCACTATCTTTAAAGAGGGAGGCTTCGACGCTGTCATCGCAAACCCGCCCTACATCGATTCGGAGTGTATGACTCAGCATCATGTTGAGGAACGAAGATATTGTGTTGGTCGTTACAAGGCAGCTTCAGGCAACTGGGACATTTTCTGTGTCTTTGTTGAACAAGCCATTCGGCTATGTCGCGCCAATGGCCTTGTGAGCATGATCGTGCCGAACAAACTCGGCTCGGCTGGCTACGCTGAAGGCGTTCGTGGGGTCCTCACAGGTGACAACACAATTCTCAGCATTCGCGATTACTCATCCGTGCCTGTCTTTCCAGTCGCCGTATATCCCCTTGTCTTCAGTGCACGCCGAAATGGAGGACGCCGGTTAGCCACCGTCACTTATGAGCGGATGTCATCAGCAATCAGTGGCGGCCTGTCAGTTGAGTGCGTATTACAATTGGATTACCAGAAATTCTTTGGTGATCCACATGCTGGCTGGCGCATCTTCAGTAATCTCGCGGTAGACAATCCTGTGGAACGGTTACTGAAACGGTTCCCACCCCTGCGAGATCACGCCGATGTTTTGGGAGCCGCAACTGTCGCAGAAGCGTACGACCTTAAGCCTCTCTTGACGGAGGCCCCTCCCCAGACGTGCCGAGGACTGCCTGTAGTGAATAGCGGTACAATCGACCGGTACCAGTTTCTCTGGGGCGCTCGGGAAATGCGGTACATTAAGGACTCGTTCTTGCGCCCAATCGTGCCAGCAGGCGACGCGCGTCACTTGCCGGCCCGGAGACTCGAACAAGCGCGCACACAAAAGCTGGTTCTGGCCGGGATGACTAAACGGCTCGAAGCTGCCGTTGATGCGGATGGAACGTGGCTCGCTGCGAAATCGACGACAATAATCTTGCCCAAGGGGCTCAATCTCTTCTATCTTGCTGGGCTGATCAATAGCCGCCTAATCGACTTTGTCTTTCGTACAATGTTCGCGGGGAATGCATTACAGGGCGGATACCTGCGGGTCGGGCCTCCACAAATCCGGATGCTTCCAATCTGTGTGCTGGATCGGTCCATTCCCGCGGAGAAATCCGGTCATGACCGAATGGTGAGATTGGTTGAAAGGATGCTGCAACTGCACAAGGCTTTGTCGGGGGCGAAGACGCCGAATGAGAAGGAGACGATCCAGCGGCAGATTGCGGCGACGGATGCGGAGATCGATCAGCTTGTGTACGAGCTCTACGCCCTGACGCCCGAGGAAATCGCTGTCATCGAGAACCAGAGGAGCAAATAGGTGTCTCACGATTTGAAAGACGGGCTCGACGAACGCTACAGAAGAGTTCTCAGGTCAGGGCAGTCGCTGGCATCCATTCTTCTCGATTACGAAATCTGCCCTCATTGCCAGCATGTGCACAGAATACGCGCCCGGGCTGCACGTTCCTGCCCGGTGTGCAAAGCCGATATAGGCAGTGGACGGATTTACGCCCCGCTCATGGTCTATTCTCTTATCAATTTGATCCAGGACCTCTACCGCATGGAACTGAGCCGGATCAGTGTGACTGGAGAGAGGATTGTCGAACGAAAGGGGGCTCGTCACTATGTGGGGATTCTCCTCCTATTCTGCACTCTCGTCGAGTGTTGGATGGCCTGTTTTCTCAGGTCGCTGATGGTATCGCACCACCTTCCGAAGGCCGATATAGACCGCCTGCTTTCCGACAACTGGAGACTTGAGGATCGGAAAGGGAGACTCTTCAAGACCCAGACAGGTGAAGCGTTTGGAAATGCGATCAAGGATCTCACCAGAAGGAACAAGGAAGCGGGTGGGGACTTGAACTATGAGGGGGTTTGGAGTTCCATTGAGAATGCGATCAAGAGCAGGAACAAGGTCATTCACAATGGTGCGATACGTGCCTTTCCTGAACACCTTATTGGCGAATGCGTCAGGAACATCGATGGTGTGAATCAGCTTTTTATCTCGCTCCATAATCGGTATATCGCGCAAGCCAGCACCTCGCGAGAAGCATGATGGGATACTGCTTCAGCGGCAGATTGCGGCGACGCATGCGCAGATCGACCAGCTTGTGTACGAGCTCTACGGCCTGACGGCCGACGAGATCAAGATCGTGGAAGCAGCCACGCCGAGCTGAAGGCCTCTTTCAACCTGAAAAGACAAATATCACGCAGAGACGCAGGGACGCAGAGAATAAAAGAGAATGATTTTGGAGGGAATTCCCAAAAACCCCTGCGTCTCCGCGTCTCTGCGTGAGAAATGAATAGATGAGTCCGAAGGGGCAACCACTTCAAGAGATGGGATTTGGAGGTAAAGCAGATGACAGAGAACGAGATAGGAACGATCGTGGTCGAAGAGGCCGTCGCACTTCATCGGGAACTCGGTCCCGGGCTGCTGGAATTCGTCTATGAGGTCTGCCTGGCCGCCGCCCTGGAACAAAGAGGTCTCAAAGTGCGCTTTGGGGGTCAGAGCTTGATTAGTGATTAAGGCAAGGAGGGGCACGCGTTTGTCTCTTGCCAATCGGATCGCTTGCGGATATCGATATCGTGGGGTATCTTCCAGCAGCCGGCAAGGGCTTGCTGGCGGAGAACCGGTCGAGATGTGGTGTGAGACCGGAATGAGGATGTTTGGCACAAAGGGATTCGAACGATGGACAAAGAAATCGTTGCGAGGCTTCATGCGAGCTTTGAGGAGATGGTGCACAAAGAGGGCCAGACGGGCGTCGAGTACTGGCTGGCACGGGACCTCCAGGTGCTTCTGGGATACACCCAGTGGCGGAGCTTCGAGGCTGTCATCGAGAAGGCCATAACGGCCTGCCAGAACTCAGGATGCGAGCCAAAGGACCATTTTGCGCACGCGCGCAAAATGGTCGATCTGGGCTCGGGAGCCACGCGAGAAATTGAGGATATTGCGCTGAGTCGCTACGCCTGTTAGTGGATCGCGGCATCGTGCCCGAGAGATTGCCGCCGGCGGAGGATGTAAAGAAAGTGGAACGGCGACTCGAGACCGAGCAGAAGAAGTTGCCGAAACAGGTCAAGCGACTCGAAGGACCAGGCCCAGACAAGCCCCATGAGAGTAACTTATGATACTGAAGTGGATTGGATTCCTTGGGGGACTTGGGGGTCGAGACAAGACGACGTGCGGAGCACGCCCTACCGGCTATCGCCGGATCCGCGTCAGAAGCAGAGTTGTCGGTCATCCGTTGCCGGTTGCCAGTTGGAAAATCCGCGTTCATCTGCGTTCATCTGCGGTTAGAAAGCAGTTGTCGATAAGGCAGGGGTCAGGGATCAGTGCCCTTTTTGTGCTCTCTGCGGCTCGGCGTCTCTGCGCGAGACAGTCTGCGTGAATTGTCCGCTCTTATCCTCCTAAGAGCGGCTTGTTTTCAAGCAGTTTTCGTACTTCCCGTCGGCTGCGCCGAGCCAGTTTGACAGCCTCCTTTGCCTCCGAGAGCGCAATTACCTCATAAGGGCCGGGGTAGCGCATCACAGTCGCATATTCCGTGAATCTTCTCTGTTGCTCAACCGTCAGAGAGAGCGTCGCGTGTTTCGGCATCAATCCAATCAACACTCCGATGTCGTGCGTTTTGGGAAAGGGAATCTCCAGCACCACGAGAAGGGCCTTCACGTATTTCTCCACACACTGCTGGGCATGGAAGCACACGGTGTCGGTGGGACAGTCAGCACCGAGTTTGAGGGTATGAGCGGCTGTCTTCAGGTCGTTCTCCGCCTTGCTCATCCATTCGCGTGCAACGACAACAGCCTTATCCGGCTCGGGCATAGAGGACCTTTCCTTCCCGCCAGGCCGGCCATTCGATGGTGCCGATGGTGTCCTTACGCCATTCGAATTCCTCGGGCGTGACAACAATTAGGTCCTTCGGGAGGCGGATATCGTGCAGAGCCACGCCGATCTCGACCGCCTTCTCCCGCTTCGAGCCGGTCACGGGCATCACAATCAGCAGGTCTACGTCGCTGTCCGGGCCCGCGGTCCCACGGGCATACGAGCCAAATAGAATGACCTTCTCCGGCGAGAATTGATCCACGATCCGTTTCACCATCTCCTCAATCTGCCTTCGGGCTGAGGCGATCCTCTCTCTCGGGATGTCGATACGTGTCTTGGCCATAGACCTCTATCATACCATCGAGACCGGTAGTTGGGTAGCCAAAGTGATAGGATGGATCGATGGGGCAAGCCCCACCCTACGATTCTTACCTTCGTCCTTTCAATCCGCGTTCTCAGCGTCTCTGCGCGAGACGGGTTCGGGCGAGAACGAACCGAGCTGGGCAGCGTAATAGTGGGGGCGAGACCCTTGCTAAGAAGGGGCTGATCTGGTAGGATGGTGCGGTTTCGATGCCATCGGACGTCCTGTTGAATCCCGTGGAAAGAGGTAATGGCGGAAGTTGCTTTAGGACTATTGCAGTGCGGCGAAAGGGCCCCGGCCGGTACGGCGGAGGCGGCGGGGCTGTATGTCCATGTGCCGTTCTGCCGGAGCAAGTGCCGGTATTGCGGGTTCTACTCCGTGCCGGCGGCCGGGCGGGATACGGGGAGGCTGGCGGCGGCCTTGCTGCGGGAGTTGGACCGCTACGATGCGGTCGATTTCCGCACGGCCTATATCGGCGGGGGCAGCCCTACGGCCTTGCCCACGGAACAACTGATCGCGCTGGCTCGTAGAATTCGCGAGCGGTTCGCGGGGATCGAGGAATTCACGGTCGAGTGCAATCCGGGGCAGGTGGAACTTGGGCTTTTAGAGCAATTGCGGCAGGCGGGGGTGAATCGGCTATCGTTCGGGGCACAATCGTTTCATGCGGCGGAGCTGCAATTGCTCGGACGCGGGCACTGCGCCGAGGACATCGGCCGGAGCGTGGAGTTGGCGAGGCGGGCGGGGTTCCACAATGTCGGGCTGGACCTGATCTTCGCGATCCCGGGCTCGACGCTTGGTGACTGGCAGTATAGCGTGGAGGCGGCGATTGATCTGGGCGTGCAGCATGTGTCGGCCTACAGCCTGAGCTTTGAGGCGGGGACGGTGTTCGACGCGTGGCGACAGGCCGGGCGGCTGTGCGTGGTGGATGAGGAATTGGACCGGGCCATGTATGAGTGGGCCGTGGAACGGCTGGGGGCGGCGGGGCGCGAGCAGTACGAGATTTCCAACTTTGCCCGGCCGGGGTTTGAGTGCCTGCACAACGTCGGCTACTGGGTCAATCGGCCGTTTGCCGGCGTCGGGCCGGGGGCGGCGTCCTGCTGGCGGGGCTGCAGGACGGCAAACGACCCGGACATCGATCGGTACGTGGCGGCGGTGGAGGCCGGCGGGGAGATCCCGGGCGAGGTCCATCCGGTGAATGATGAGGACGCGATCTGCGAGACGGCGGTCCTGAACCTGCGGACGCGATCCGGGATAGACCTGGCCGAGTTCCGGCGGCGGACCGGGCGCGACGCGATGCAGACGTTCGCCGAGCCCATCCGGCAGTACCGCGGCCTGGGCCTAATCGAGGTCACGGACCGTGCGGTCCGGCTCGCCCGGCAGGCCCTGCCCATCGCGGACTCGATACTTTGCGATTTTTCGACTCTTGACTGAGAGACTATGGATATCCAGCACATTCGAAATTTTTCGATCATCGCTCACATCGACCACGGCAAGAGCACCCTGGCTGACCGCATGCTCGAGCTGACCGGCACGATCACGCAACGCGAGGCCCGCGACCAGATCCTCGACAGCATGGACATCGAACGCGAGCGCGGCATCACCATCAAGGCCTCCGCCGTCACCATGCAACACGAGCACGCCGGCCAGACCTACATGCTCAACCTCATCGACACCCCAGGCCACGTGGACTTCCACGCCGAGGTCTCACATGCCCTCAATGCGTGCGAGGGGGCGATTCTCGTCGTGGATGCCAGCCAGGGGATTCAGGCGCAGACGCTGGCGAACGCGTACTTAGCGACGGAGTCGGGGGCGGAGATCCTGGCGGTGATCAACAAGGTGGATTTGGCCGGCGCGCAGCCGGAACTGGTCGCCGAGGAGATCGAGCACGTGCTGGGTATCCGCAAAAACGAGTGCTTTCGGATCAGCGCGAAGACCGGCCTGGGGGTCAAGGACCTGCTCGATGCCGTTTGCGAGCTTCTCCCACCGCCGGCCGACCGCGGCGAGGAGCCCGCGCGGGCCCTGATCTTCGACAGCCAGCACGACGACTATCGCGGCGTGATCTGCTACGTCCGCATGTTCTCCGGCTCGCTCAAGGTCCGCCAGAAGATCCGCCTCATGGGCGCCGGCTCCACCTACCAGATCACCGAGCTCGGCAAGTTCCGCCCGGACATGAAGCCCGTGGATCAATTGGGGACCGGCGAGGTCGGCTACGTGATCGCGAACATCCGCAGCCTCGGCGACGTGCGGATCGGCGACACGATCACCGACGACGCCCGCCCGGCCCCGGACGCCCTCAAGGGCTACAAGCCGCCCCTGCAGATGGTCTTCTCTGACTTCTACCCCGGCAACAACACCGAGTACCCCCGCCTGCGGGCCGCCTTCGAGAAGCTCGCCCTCAACGACGCCAGCTTCACGTTCGTTCCGCAGAACTCGCAGGCCCTGGGCTTCGGCTTTCGCTGCGGGTTCCTCGGCCTGCTGCACATGGAGATCGTCCAGGAGCGGCTCGAACGCGAGAACGACATCGACGTCGTCCAGACCGCCCCGACCGTCAGCTATGAAATCCTCCTGCGCGACGGCGCCGTCAGGAAGATCGACTCGCCCAGCGAGCTGCCCGACCGCAGCGTGATCGAGGAGATCCGCGAGCCCTTCGTGCGCCTGGAGATCATCACCTCGACCGACACGATCGGCGGCGTCATGAACCTCGCCGAGTCCCGCCGCTGCCGGCTCGTCAAAACCGACTACCTCAGTCCCACCCGCGTCATGCTCGATTACCGGGCGCCACTGGCCGAGATCGTCTACGACTTCTACGACCAGATCAAGGGCATCAGTCACGGATATGCGACAATGGATTACGAGTTTGTCGGCTTCGAGTCCGGCGACCTGGTCAAGATCGACATCCTCGTGAACCACACCCCGGTCGAGGCCCTGTCGCTGATCGTCCACCGCAGCAACGCGGAGGCCCGCGGCCGAAAGCTCATCGTCAAGCTCCGCCGGGCCATCCCACGCCACCAGTTCGAAATCCCCCTCCAGGTCGCCATCGGCGGCAAGGTCATCGCCCGCGAGACGATCAAGGCCTACCGCAAGGACGTCACCGCGAAACTCTACGGCGGCGACGTCACCCGCAAAATGAAGGTCCTCAAACGCCAGAAGGAAGGCAAGAAACGCATGAAGAGCGTCGCCAGCGTCCAGATCCCCCAGGAAGCCTTCATGAGCATCCTCGACACCAGCGATTGACGCCTTGGATGTACCCTTTACGAATTACGATTTACGAGTCAACCTCACGGCTCGCGTCCGGACCGCCGACAAGCAACCCACGCGTCCATGTCTTCTCTGCCACAGAGGTCACAGAGCACACAGAGAGAATATGAACCGCGAAAGCTTGCCCCCGCGCAGAGCCTGCCCTCGACCTGATCGGGGGCGGGAGACGCGAACCACGCGAAACCGCAATGAATTATCTCACGCAGAGACGCGGGGACGCAGAGGGTAGAGGCCTGAAAGTGAGACGGTAAGAAGGTAGGAAGGTGAGAACCGGCCACATATGGCCCGTCAATCCGCAATCCGCAATCCAAAGGGCCCGCGGCCCCCTGTCCCCCCTTGGAAAAAAACCGCCGGGCACTTCAAATTCCCATTGGCTTGTCGGCGGGAATATGGTTAATTATCCGTCTTGATGGGATTCGTTCCCGGTTTACGCGCTTACAGGAGGTATGTCGTATGTCGAAATCGAAAGACACAAGGAAAGAGCAGAAGAAACAGCCGCAGAAAACGCTGAAAGAGAAGAGGCAGGCCAAGCGGGAGAAGAAAAACGCCTGATCCATTCCCGGCACGACCTTTGCCCAAGCCATTCAAGCCGTCCGGGACAGTCCCCGCATCTGCATGGATCCCGGGGCATCAGATGCAATTCGCAGCCGAAATGGGTAAAGCGTCGCCGGGACTTGGGAACCCTGGCCAACGCTCATCACATAGCGAGCATGAGGCAGGTGAGTGCCCTGACAGGCTCACTTTGCGGGTGCGGCCTCAGGCGTGGGAGGTGTTTTTGTAGACTTCCACTTCTCTTTGCGGATGAATTCATTCCAGATCGCCTTGGCCTGCTCTTCGGAGCAACTGAACGGCTTGTCCGTGCCTCGCGCCTTGCGGTATTCCGTGTTCGTCATGTTCGACATCCTTCGCCTCAGACCGGGCGGCGCAGTTCGCTCCGAGAGCCATCTTCAGCTTTCGTCAGTGCTGCTCGCCTCAATCCGAGTACATTCATTATAGGCTCCCGGCCGGGCCTCGTCAACCGTGGATTTCCCGGATCATGACCCCAATGCCAGGTCCACGGCCAGTCCGTCCCCGTTGATTCCCCCGAAAAGGCCCTTTGCAGGCCCCTAACCCCGATTCCATCATCAAAAACCCGACCAACCAACGCCAACGATAAATTCTCGTCCGCGACAGTTATTTCCACGATTTCGTCCTACGCGGCGGACATCGCACTCATTTCGCAGCCAAGACCAGTAAACTATCCCCGGAATTCCATTTGTCGCAGAGCGGCCGCAGGGCTATGATGGAATGCGGTATGGTGACGACAGGACAACAAGCACTGGAAATCGCGGCCAAGGCCCGCCACGGCTTGGCGGCCATTTATGGCGACCGCCTGCGAGGCGTATACCTTTACGGCTCCGGCGCACGTGACCAGTTGACGCCCGACAGCGATATCGACATCGCCGTCATTCTGGACGCGATTCCCAACCGCTTCGCCGAGCACGAGCGCACCAGTCAGCTCGGCGCCGACCTGAGCCTTGAATACGATACCGTCGTGCTCTTCTTCTTCGCAGAGGAGGCGGACTTGGACACGGGCCGATTCGGCATCCACCGCGCGATCAAAGAGGAAGGCATCCCCGCATGAACGCGGAAGTCCAACGACATTTCGAGCAGGCGGCTGAATGCGTTGAAGACGCCCGCGTGCTTCTGGATAACAACCTCTCTCTCGGGGGACAACATTTGACAAAGGTACGCGGTAAGAGATAAGGTATAGGCATCCGAGGCCTGTGCTCTCGTGAGCACACGGTCAGGTCCTTGTCGGAAGGAGAGACTATGAAACGGTGTGGTGCCCTCCAGATTGTCCTTGTCCCCTTCATTTCTTTCTCAATTGCCTGCAGTGGACGTGCCGACGACTCGGGCTATACGTTTTCGATCAATGGTGAACCCGTCACTCCAGGGCATTACTCGCTGAATGGCGATGCGTCGGTCTTCGCGCCGGGCGACGTTATCTACGTGGGAGACAAGCAGTTCAATTACGGCGGGTTGTTCGTGACCCTCGGCGAGGAGAAGCAATGCCGGTTCGTCACCCTGAGTGCCGAGAGTGGTGATTCCGCCTCTGCTCCGCTCGCGAAGGATGGACGCGTATTCCTGGAGCTTCCGGACGGGCGACGCAAGGTCGCTGCCATCACGATCACCATGTCGTTTCGCCGCAAGCCTGAGGTTGCAACCGGCCGGGATGAGAAAGGGCAGATCTCTTTCGATGAGACCCTCGTGAACCCCTTGGACGACATGTCGCCTGAGGAAATCCACGGCCTGTGGGGAATCTACCTGCACCACTGGCCGGCGGGAATCGAACAGAAGCTGGCTCACGTCGACGCCGAGCGTGTCTGCATTGCCCTCAATGACTATGCCGGCATGGGAGGAACATCGTCGGGTCTTAGCGGCCCGCTGTTTCCGCCGATACCACCCAAGATCCGCTATCTGGTCGTGCGGGACGTAATGGGTCCGGGTCTGTCCGATTTCTCCGCTCTGGGCCAGTTCCGCGATTTGAACTTTCTGAGCTTTGGGAAGCGGACCAGATCGCCACTGGACGCCGGATTGATCTGTCAAAGCACGCCAATGCACTATCTGGACATCTCCGGCTGCGAGTTCAAGGACTACACGAAGCTGGCCTCCCTGACCGAGTTGCGCGCTCTCAACGTCAGCAGATGCGGTGACCTCACCGATATTGAGTTCGTCAAAGGCATGCGCCACCTGAGAAGGCTCTCGTTCGGTCAGACAGGCGTGTCGAGCCTCTCGCCCTTGGACAACTCCGCCTCTATCCGCGAGATTTACGCAAGTGCGAGCGACGTACGTATCCTGCCAAAAGGTGAACTCAGTGCTCTCAAAACGATCCACGTCATCTCAACGCAAGTGAGTGCGAAGGCTGTGGAGCAGTTCCAGAAGGCTCACCCTGCGTGTGACGTGCAGTATAGATGGATGGACTCGTTGCGCAAAGCCATCCAGGGGACCACGAGGTTGCGAGTCAGAGCCGGGGGCACCTGTTATCCACGAAGCGAGGAGGAGGAAGAGACGCTGGTGGAAATCACGGATGCGGAAGAGATCGACCGCTTCGTGAAGGGCATCCTCATTGATGAAAGCCAAAGTGGCGGGCACTGCATGTGCTGCGGGAGTCCGACGTTTGAGTTCTATGCCGGCGAGCGCCTGCTGGCAATGGTCGGGTACCACCACGGCGAGCGTGTGCGCTGGGCAGGCGGCACGTGGACCGGCGATGGAGAGTTGACCGATCCAAGCCGAGACTTCCTCAATTCGTGGCTGTCTCAACACGGTGTGGAGGGTCCTCGCCGTGAGGTCGAGGAAAAACAGAAGCGGCAGGACGAGCAGATTCGGCAACAACAGCGATACGCCGAGCTTATGCCCAGGGACATGCTCGTCGCGGCGTCCCAGGCGCAGAGCTCACGGGAAGTCTCCGGGTACGACAGCAGCAGCGTCGACAAACGCAAGAAATTGGTCGCTGATGCATTCCTCAAGCATGAGCCAGATGCCGAAACCAGCGTCAGGCTGTATCTGCGAATGCTGGGTGTGATACGTGATAGACCGTGGAACGAATACGGCTACTACGATGAGCTTATCGTGAAATACTTGTTGCCTCGCTTCAATGGGCCCGAGCTTGCACGAGCCGCCCTTGCCACGATGACGGACGAGGAGGGAATGGCGGGCGCTGCGAGGTGGTTCCTCGGCGACAAGGGCTGGCGCAATCTAGACGAATCCGATTGTGAGCGCGTCCTGCGTCCGCTGGCCAAACAGGCCTTGGAGAACCACTACATGGATACCCGAAAGGAAGTGATGCATGTTCTGAGCGAAATCAACGGCGCCTGGGCCGCCGAGTTACTCCGCAGCATGCTCTCCCGGCCGACAGACCCGAGCTGGGTACCCTCAAAGGACGGGTATGGCTGGCGAGTCAATTTCGGCGGGGGTGACCAGGTTTTCGCGGATGAGTGCTCGGATGCGGTGTGGGCGGCGTTCTGCCTGGCGAAGATGGGCGACGCCGAGAGCCTGCCGGCCATCGAGAGGCTTGCCGCTGGAGCCCGCGGCGAGGACAAGGACCTGCTTGCCAAGGCCCTGCAACTACTGCGAGAGAGAGCCGCCAAAACGCCTCCCAACAGCGGCTGAAGGCATAGGCAAACTCCACTGGGACGGATAGCTCCGCGCGTCTTTGGTGACTTAAGAGCCCGGCGGACGCGGCTTGCTTTTTGGGTCTGGGCGGGGATAATGAGTGGCAAAACCCGGCAGAGCTTTGAAAGGGTGGTACCGCATGTCGGAATTCAAGAATGTCACGATTGTACAGGAAAGGGGCACTCCTCGGATTCCAGTGTATTCGCACCGGCACTTATTTCCGAGGATTGACCCCTTCTTCTCTGCCTCTGCGTGAGGTGGTCTCTTCGCGTGGTTCGCGGCTGCGGCTGGACGAGGGCAGGCACGGGGGCCTGCCCCTACACATCTGCCCGGCAGAGCCGAGCAGATCCGCGTTCATCGGCGTTCATCGGCGGTTGAAAAGCAGTTGGCAGTGCGTTCTCTGTGTGCTCTGTGGCAAAGAAGATTTGAACGCGTGGGTTGAAGAACCCACCCTACGACTGCGGCTCAGGTGTAGTTGATGTTTCCGAAGCCGAGGAAGGCGCGGCAGTGGGGACAGAGGAGGAATTGCTTGCGCTCGATGAAACCCGTGCCCTTGGACTTCACCCAGATGAATCGCAGCTCTTTGTGGCAGTGGGGACAGATCGGCCAGACATCCTCCGGCGCTTCTGTGATATCGAGCTTCTCTTTCATTTCGATTCTCCTGTGCCCAGGTCGGTGTACTTGTCGGCCCGGCCGCGGGCCTTTTCGACGGGGTACTTGATCTTGTTGCGTTCGAGCTTGCGGCCGGCGGCGTCGAGGATGTCCACGCCCAACTGGTCCGCCAGGTTCAGCAGGCAGAGAGTGACATCGCCGATCTCCTCCTCCACCGCCGCCTTCTTCGCCGCGGGCAAGTGCCGGCTCTGCTCCTCCGTCAGCCACTGGAAGTGCTCGATCAGCTCGCCCACCTCGCCCGCCAGCGCCATGACGAGATTCTTCGGCGAGTGGTACTTGCCCCACTCGCGCTCGCGATTGAACGCCCGGATTCTCTCAATCAATTCCTGCACAAATGCACCCCGCAGATAACAAGATCCCACCAGTCCGGTCGCCGCCCTTCCGTTCTCAATGCGCCTCGCACAATGGAACGCGGCAAGGCTGCCCATATGTCATTCCCGCGCAGGCGGGAATCCAGCCATGTGCCGCACGATTCCGGACCCCCGCCTGCGCGGGGGTGACATAGCGAGGCTCATTCTCTTAGAGGCGCTTGACGGACGGCCCCTTCGCGCCCCGGCCACGCGAGCGACTATACTCTCTCGCTCCCGAATCGGCAAGACCTGATGAGGCTGAGTCTCGGCGCTGACCCTGTCATCTGTGACTGACCATCTTTCCTCGGGTCTTCGGCGGAATCGGCTTGGATTGGGCGAGGCGGCTTTGCGTGGTTGATGGGGCTGGATTGGAGACCATATCCAGGCCGTATTTTGCGGCGGCCTCCTGCTGGATGTGGGCCATGATGGGAGCGAAATGGGCGGTGGGGTAGACCCGCTTGCCCTTGCCGTTCGGATAGACGATGCGAAGGACCTTGCGCCGTTCCCACTCGTGCGGCTCGATCTCGACGAACGCCCAGAAGCCGTACTTTGCGATGGTCTCGAGTGTGGGGGCGGGATAGGACGCCGGCTCGGCCCCGGCCGGCAGGTCCAGCGCGAGAACTGGAGTGACAAGGCCGTCATCGACCCCGATGTCGGGATTCCTCCTTCTCATACTCATCAGCGGCCCGACAACGCCGGTGTACCATGTGCCCCGGACGGACTCGCTGGCCTGCCTCGCCACGGCAGCCGGCTGCACGCCCAACTCGCGCATCTCCTCATCGAGAGCGATTGTCACGGCCTCGTTGTACGAGCGCTGGGTGTCCCGCAGCGCCCTCGCGGCGACGACGGCCCCGAGGAGATTCGAGTAACTGTCCTCCCAGGAGAACGCGGAGTGCGACTCGCGGATCACGCCGACGGAGTGGAACCCGTACCACGTGATGATCTCGTGCCAGGAGACCATCGAATAAGCGAGGTACGGCCCCATCGTCAGGGCCACTTCGCGGGCGGCTTCGCGGCGCTGCTCCTGCGGCATGCTCTGCCAGTTCTCGGGATAGGAGATGTGCACCGTGTGCCGGGAGCGGTCGGCGAGCAGCTTGTAGGAGAAGCTCTGGTCGCCTCGCATCAGGTGCCGGTAGCTCTTGGCGGCAAGATAGGCGGTCCAGTCCGCGGCGATGCGCAGATGCATCGTGTCGATGTGCCCGCCCCGGCGGGTGTACGCGATGCCGTTCTTCTCGGCCGTGCGGAAGTAGTACCCGTGTTTCCCAAGGTTCTCGCCGATGAACGGCGCACCGATGCACGCGCAGGGAGTCGCGCCATAGCGCAGCCTCGGCGGGACGTTGAATCCGCTGACGACAACCTCGCTGGCAGGGCCGGACATACCTCTATCAGGAAGCACCTGGCACCCTGCCGCCGCAAACCCCAGCATGAAACCAAGCAGGAGGAGTTTACCGAAGACCTGTCTGCTTTCCATCGTTTTCTCTCAATTCCCGCGTCTATATCTCAACTGCGTTCGTCCTTCGGAACCATCAATACTATAATAGGGGCAATGGGCGGGATTTGTTTGGGAACACGCCCTAAGGGCAGTGCTCGAATCGGGCTTGAAAATCCCTGATGTACATGGCAGGAGGGAGGTACAACATCGAAAGGTCACGCGTGGGTTGAGAACCCACCCTACGCGACCGGGACCTGTTATGAAGACAAAGCCAACTTCCGGCATGGTTCAGTTCTGCCCAGATTACGGTAACACCCTTGCGAGATACGATGGGTGGCAGCGTCAAGCGCAGCTTGGCGATGGCGTTGCTCGGATACAGGAAAACCATCGCCAATGCCTTCGGCCTTGACGCTGCCACCCGTCCAGTGAGCAATGTTACCCCGTCTTGAACCAGGCCCAATTTCCCCCTGTAATGATAGGAGTGGGGATTGGGGACATTGTGATTGACGGGCGTGCGGGGAGGGAGTATCGGTATGGAGACAAGAAAGCTTTGGAGGTATTGAAATGGAAAGCAGTCGGCGTGAGTTTTTGAAGGGCATTGTTGTGGGGTCGGTGATGGGCGTGCGCGCGTATGGGCAGGAGGGGGAGAAACAGACTTCGCAGCCGAAGGCGCAGACGGCGATTCCGCGATGGCGCGGGTTCAATCTGCTGGAGATGTTCACGATGCGAAGCCGGGGGGACTTCCGCGAGGACGACGTCAAGTGGATTCGCGACTTCGGGTTCAACTTCGTGCGGTTCCCGACGTGTCACCGGCTCTGGATCGAAGGCGACGACAACTACAAGATCAAAGAGTCCATGCTGGCCAAGCTCGACCGGGGGATTGAGCTGGCCAACACGGCGGGCCTGCACGTGAGCCTGAACTTCCATCGCGGGCCGGGATACTCGGTGAACCAGGAGTTCAAGGAGCCGTTCAATCTGTGGAAAGACAAGGAGGCCCTCGACGCCTTCTGCTTCCATTGGCAGTTAATGGCCAAGCGATACAAGGGCATCGGACGTGACAAGCTGAGCTTCGATTTGATCAACGAGCCGCCGTCCGTGGGCGAGCAGATGAGCCGTGTGGACCACGAGCGGGTCGTCCGCACGACGGTCGCCGCGATTCGCCAGATCAACCCGGACCGTCTCATCGTGGCCGACGGCCTGAGCTGGGGCAACGAGCCGATGCCGGAATTGGCCGACCTCGGCATCGCGCAGAGCACGCGGGCATATCAGCCGATGTTTATCAGCCACTATGGGGCGTCGTGGGTCGATAGCGGCAACTACCCCCAACCAGCGTGGCCGGGCAATGGCTGGGATCGCAAGCGACTGGAGGAGCACTACGCCAAGTGGGCCGACGTGGCCCGTAAAGGCGTCGGCGTGCATTGCGGAGAGGGCGGCGCGTTCAATAAGACGCCGCACCCGGTGGTCCTCGCCTGGCTGCGGGACGTTCTGGAGATCCTCACTGGCCACGGCATCGGCCTGGCCCTGTGGAACTTCCGCGGATCGTTCGGCATCCTCGATTCCGGCCGGACCGACGTCCAGTACGAGGACTTCCACGGCCACAAGCTCGACCGCAAGCTGCTCGCCCTGCTCCAGGAATTCTGACAGCGGCCGGTAGCGGAAAGAGAACAGATGGACTCGATGCACGGCCAACCCGGGTTCGCAACGACGCACTGGAGCGTGGTCCTGGCCGCAGGCGATCCATCGTCGCCCAATTATACGCGCGCCTTGAGCGCTCTGTGCGAGACGTATTGGTATCCGCTCTACGCGTATCTGCGGCGCCGGGGTTGCGACAGGCAGCAGGCGGAGGATTACACCCAGGACCTCTTCGCGGCCTTGTTGGAGAGGCAAGGTCTGGGAAAAGCGGACCCCCAACAAGGCAAGTTTCGGTCTTTCCTGCTGACTTCGCTCCGGAATTTTCTGGCCGATGACTGGGGCCGCCGACAAGCGCAAAAACGCGGCGGCGACGTAAAAATGCACCCGATGGATGCCGAGGACGGCGAGACGCGCTATCGCCGTGAGCCGGTCGATGAGCTTTCGCCGGAGAAGCTGTTCGAGCGGTCCTGGGCCCAGGCGGTCTTGCAGCGCGCCATGGTCCGGCTCAAAGCCGACCTTGCGGCCGCGAACAAGCAGCGCTTGTTCGACCATCTCAAGATGTTCCTCACGACGGAGCAGGACGCGGCGCCCTACCGTGGCGCTGCCGCCGCTTTGGGCATGACGGAGGGGGCCGTCAAGGTCGCCGTGCATCGGCTCCGGCGGCGCTACGGCCAGTTCGTGCGGGAGGAAGTGGCGCAAACCGTGGCGTCGGCGGAACAAGTGGATGAAGAGATTGACGCCTTGTATGCCGCCTTGGCTGGCTGAGATGCCCTTGCGGGCACACTACAAACGCGAAAATTTGCGGATTTCCTGTAACTTCTCGACCTGGTTTTCTTATCTACACGCAGAGACAGGGGGGAGAAAGGAGAAGTTATGGCGGCTCAAGAGAACTGTTGTCTGCGATGCGGGGCCCCGATACCCGTGGACGCCCCCGAAGGGCTATGCCCTCGATGCCTGATGCAGGTCGCGAGAGACGAGGGGGCCAAAGCGACCGTCGAGACTCCGCCTCGAATCGACGGGCCCGGCACGACCATCGGCCGATATGAGCTCCTGGAGCTGATCGGCGAGGGCGGCATGGGACTGGTCTATCTGGCCGAGCAGAAAGAGCCGGTCCGGCGCAAAGTGGCCCTCAAGATCATCAAGCCCGGCATGGACTCCAAGCAGGTGATCGCCCGCTTCGAGGCGGAAAGACAGGCCCTGGCGGTGCTGGACCATCCCAATATCGCCCACGTCTTCGACGCCGGCTGCACCGACACCGGCCGGCCGTACTTCGTGATGGAACACGTCAAGGGCATGTCCATCACCCGGTACTGCGACCAGAACAGGCTCACCATCGAGCAGCGATTGCGGCTCTTCGAGCAGGTCTGCGAGGCCGTCCACCACGCCCATCAAAAGGGAATCATCCATCGAGACCTCAAGCCATCGAACATCCTGGTCTCCGTCCACGGCGACAAGGCCGTGCCCAAGATCATCGACTTCGGCATCGCCAAAGCGATCACGCAGCCCCTCACGGACAAGACCTCCGTCACCCTCCAGGGCCAACTTTTGGGCACGCCGGAATACATGAGCCCCGAGCAGGTGGACCTGGCCACACAGGACATCGACACCCGCTCAGACATCTACTCGCTGGGTATCGTCCTGTACGAGCTTCTCGCCGGTGTCCTACCCTTCGAGAGCGAATCCTTCGCGCGAGCAGGCCTTGCCGAAATCCAGCAGACGATCCGCGAGCAGGAGCCCGCCTCCCCCAGCATCCGCCTGACAAACCTCGGCGAGCAAGCCAAAACCATCGCCGCCAGCCGCGGCACGCAGGTTGTCCCCCTGGCCCGGCGTCTGCATCGCGAACTCGAATGGATTCCCCTCAAGGCGATGCGCAAGGACCGCTGCCGCCGCTACCGTTCCGCCAGCGAGATGGCCGACGACGTCCGAAACTACCTCACCGGCCTGCCCCTCATCGCCGGCCCTGAAACCACCATCTATCGCGTCCAAAAATTCGTCCGCAAACACGCCGGCTCCGTCGCCACCGTGGCACTCGTGGCCGTGGCGATCATCTTAGGCTTAGTCATCAGCACCGCCATGTACCTCCGCGCCGAAGACGCCCGCCAAGAAGAAGCCACCGCCCGCGCCCAAGCCGAACAAGCCGCAAAGAAGGAGGCGGGCGCTCGCGCGGACGCTGAACAGGCAAGAGGGAAAGAGACCGTCGCCCGTACCCAGGCCGAACAAGCCGAGCAGGCCACAAGAGAAAAAGCGGAGGAACTGCGTCGTACGCTCTACGTGAACAGCATTCAACTCGCAGATGCCGAGTACCGCGAGGGTGATATCGGCCGGGTTCGGGAACTGTTGAACGCGTGCCCTAACGACTTGCGCGGCTGGGAATGGAATCGCCTAAACCACATTGCAGACCAATCTATTGTGACCTTACGCTTCGACCCCGGCACAATCTACCCAACGGCGCTGAGCCCAGACGGCAGTCGTCTGGTCAAGCTGACAAGTATCAACGACGGCACACTCAGAATCTTGGACCTCGCGACCGGCATGGAAATAGCCGTACTCAGAGAGCACAATGGGATCGGTGGGGCAACAGCCTTTAGTCCGGACGGTAGACTGTTCGCATCTGGAGGTGTGGACAAGACCATCAAGATTTGGAGTATCGCAGGCGGTACCGAGATCATGACTCTACCTGCGCACGACGGGGTAATCCACGTTGAGTTTGGTCCCAATAGCAAGCGCATCATATCGGTAAGCACTGAAGGGGTGATCAAGACCTGGGATGTGGAAAGTGGTGTCGAACTGTTGACAATCCATGGCAACAGGTATCCTGTGAAGGCGAGCTTCAGCCCGGACGGGAGACACATCGCTTCAGGTGGTGAGCGCAGCGTGAGGATTTGGGACTCGCGCAGCGGGACTGAAACGATGGCCATTTCGGCTGCCGATGAAGTCTGGGGGGTCACGTATAGTCCGGACGGTAGGCGAATCGCATCTTGGGGTGGCTTGGGAAGACAAATCCAGATCTGGGACGCATCAACCGGTGCCCAAGTGTTAACCTTCACCACCGACCACAGGGAAAATGTGAACAGTGTGGCGTTCAGTCCAGATGGGGACCGACTTGTTTCCACTGGGATAGACCCAGTCATCAAAGTGTGGGATGCGCACACTGGCAGGCAACTGAAGAGCTTGTGCGGACATGAGGGCACTGCTGCTATGCACGCGGCATTCACGCCTAACGGAAGGCAGATCGTCTCGTGTGGCCAGGACGGGACTATCAGGGCGTGGAGCACCATCTTGGAGGTTGAGCGAGTCAGCCTCCACGGATACGAGGGTCTGGTCAGTTCGGTCGCATTCAGCCCTGATGGTGAGCGCATTGCCGCCAGCAGTCCAGATGCGCTCACGGTGTGGGACGTTGGCACGCGCATCGAAATAACCACACTGCGCGGTCGTGAGCAGGGGGCCGGGCCGATTGCATTCAGTCCGGATGGTAAACGCATCGTCTCCGCAGATGCACCTAAGGCAATCAGAGTGTGGGACGTAGGTAGTGCCAGACAACTCCTCAGCCTCCAAGGCCATAAAGATTGGGTGTATGCAGTGACATTTAGCCCTGACGGCAAGTACATCGTCTCCGGCGGTGAGGATAAGACAGTCAAGGTATGGGATGCCTTGACTGGCCGTGAGGTTATGACATGTCGCGGGCACACAGGAAGTGTCTATTCTGTCTCAGTTAGCTCTGACGGCGAGCGGGTCGTTTCGGGCGGGTGCCAGGACGCCGAGGGAAACAGCGACGGGACTGTTAAAGTGTGGGACATCAAGAGCGGTGCCGAATTATGGTCATCAAAGCACGGTTGGGCGGTATTCTCCGTTGCCTTTAGCCCTGACAATAAATATGTAGCATCAGGTGGTTCAGACTCGCCATTTGACAGGACCATCAAGCTTTGGGATGCGAAGAGCGGCGTCGAGCTGATGACCTTGAGCGGGCACGACAGAGGGATTGGCTCGGTGGCCTTCAGTCCAGACGGAAAACGTATCCTCTCTGGCAGCAAGGATGAGACGCTCAAATTGTGGGATTTGGCAACGGGCGCACCCGTGATGACAATCCCGGCACGCGGTGCGGTCTGGTCGGCAGTCTTCAGCCCCGATGGCAAAACGATTGCTATCGGCGATGGCAATATGGTCACACTCTTCGAGTCCAGCGCACCCGCCGCCGGATATCAGGCTCGTATAGATGGCGAAGCTGCAACGAGGACCGTGGATGATATATATCGCAGATGCGCATCCTATCATGAGGTGATACGCACGCTCTGGGACGACAATACCCTCGGCGAGGCTGTGCGGAAGCTGGCCTTGCAGATCGCCAACTCTCGCGAGTGGGAGGATGCCGACAAGCTCGCGGGAGAGGCGTGGGAGAATGTCAAGTCGCCCGGCAAGGGCGCGGAAACGTACATGACTGCCGTGGAGAAGGCAGAGAAGGCAAATGGCTGGGAGCCGAATGACCCGACCATTGTCAGAGTACTCGGTGCTGCTCAATATCGGACGGGCTCTTACAATGAGGCATTGAAGACTCTCAAGAGAGGCGAGCAGATTCGGGTACGCAGGGGAGATGAGCCTGATCCGGCGGCTCTGCCCTTCGCGGCGATGACACTGCACCAGCTTGGGCGAGGTGAGGAAGCCAAAGCAGCTCTCGAACAACTGCGTGCTCTGCTCAAGGACGAGCGGTTTGCCGACGATCCGGAGGCGAAGGCTCTGCTTGCGGAGGCGGAAGGGCTGTTGTCAGACGTAAAGAAGTAGAGGCGCCGTGGTAGACGTGGGTTCGTGAACGGATTCATGGTTGGGGAGTCGGTATGGCATCGCTGATTATAGTTTCAGGCAAGCAGAGAGGGGAGTATCTGCCGTTGGGCCGGCGGACGAGCGTGATCGGTCGAGGAGAGAACCTGCCTTTGCAGGTACTGGATGATCTGGTCTCCCGCACGCACTTCCGTGTGCTGTTTGAGGAGAGCACAGGCAGGTACTATGCAGAGGACATGCAAAGCAAGCACGGTACTTTTCTTAACATGTGCAGCCTCGAGGAGAAGAGTACACTGGTCGAGAACAACCGGATCCTCATTGGGGAGACGACCCTGCTCTTCACCGAGAGGGATTTCGATACCAAGGAAAGTGCCTTGATGCACTCCAAGACGGTCGGCGAGAAGGCCAAACCAACTCGCGCCGAGTAAGACCCTCAGAGGCGTTCTACAGGGGCGAGCGGGTGGACTCGATCCTGTCCTTCTCCAGGGGTTTACTGCGTTTGCCGGGCCGCTTGCCTGTCTTGTCGGCGGGTTCGGGGTTTTGCAGGGGCAGCTCGAGAGTGATCGTTCCCGCCTGCTGCCGCACGACCGTAAGAGGGACGGATGGCTGGTTTCGCGCATGGAATAATGCCAGCTCAAAATCGAGGTTGTTAGCCATGGGCGTTGCGCCGACGGCGGTGATCACGTCCTTCTCCTGTAGTCCCGCCTGAGCGGCGAGGCTGTCCTTCTCCACGACATGGACGAACAGGCCCTCGTGCACGTCGATTCCGCCATTGAGGGCCATCGCGGGCGTCAGGCGCTCGATTTCAGCGCCGATCTCGGGGAACTCGAAATCCCGGGCCAGTTGCCTGATGTCGGCGCCGAGCACCTGTCTGAAAATTTCGAGCAGGTCTCGGCCATTCACGGCCCGGCGGGTCCCGATCTCCGCCACGATCTTGCGGATCGCCTCCGGGCCGTAGGTGTCTTCCACGAGCAGGAACAGGCCGAGGGCCGCGTTGTAACGCAGCCGCTCATGCGCCGTCCGCGAAGACTGCACCCAGGAAAACAGCTTGTCCCCGACTGTCGCGAGGGCCGAGAACGGATTCGTGTGCAGAAGCGTCTGGCGGTAATGTAGCCGGTGGGAGTTCGGGATGTCCTCCGACAGGGCCTGATAGGCGACGTAGCCGGCGTAGTTCGCCAGACCATCCCGGAACCAGCGGGTGTAATTGTTGACGTGCACCACAAAGGCCAGCATACCCCAGGAGGGGTCCGGCAGAACGACTCCGCCCTTTCGGCCGGCGGCCAGCGAGGTCTCGACGATCTCATGGACGAACATGTAGGGATAGCTGCGATTCTGGACGAGGATGGCTTCGCAGGACTCGTCGCCCGCCTGGACGAAAAGCGGCAACGGAAGCTCGTTCGGCTCGACGTCGAGCATGACGTCGAAGTCCTGCGGCCTGTCATCGAAGCGAAGCAGGTAGACCGTGCTGCGGGTCGAGATGGTCACGCCCGTGCGCTCCTGCACCTCGTCGAGCAGCTCGTTCGTCCTGTCGGCGATGCACTGGGCTTGCTCCGCCAGGCCCTGCTGATAGCGGATTGTCGTATCGCCCGCGCTCAGCGAGCCTTCGAACTGGACCTCCTTCATCGTAGTGTTGTTCAGCAGGTAGTGGACGCGGCTGCCGTAGTGCACCTGCCATCGCTCCGGCTCCTTGCGATCGAGCACGGCCTCGGTGAGTCCCTTGTTGATCGTTTGACAGCCGGCCGACAGCGAGACCAGCGCCGCCGTGACCGCCAGGAGCACTCTGGACTTGTATTTCACAACTCAGACCCCACAAGAATATTTTCCCCAGAGCCTACTGCGTCCTCCGTGTCCCGTAAAGTCAAATCCTCCTATCGCCCGTGCGCCGCCTGGGAAGGTTTTGTGGCATTGAGGATGGGTGGCAGTGTCAAGACCGAAGGTCTTGGCGATGGCTCTTTCGCAAGGCCAGAAGACCATCGCCAAGCTCCTCTGAAAATGCGCCGGATGGAAAAGGATGTAAAGTTGGCCAAGCCTTGCATTGGCCGAGACTTACGCAAATGTGGCCGACTAACAGCATTTTCATACTC
>Ga0214473_10002388_pt1 | contig 23080 bp, 34 predicted proteins | sample RVTome_7_FD_203509 | JGI IMG/M metagenome (GOLD analysis project Ga0214473, IMG submission 203509) | Soil microbial communities from uranium-contaminated site in the Upper Colorado River Basin, Wyoming, United States - RVT98D197 | ecosystem: Environmental > Terrestrial > Soil > Contaminated >... | reverse complement strand
TGAGCCAAACCCTTTATCCAGAGACAGAAGCGGGAGCGATTCTGTAATGCTGCCTCAATCTCCATCCTCCAACAACTCCCGCTCCCCATCGAGCTTCAAGAAGCTTATTACATCGTTGAGTCGGAAGTTCCTCTCTCAGTTGAAGAGCTAGATAATATGCCTCAGGAATTAGTTGACCAGATATTCGATTTAAGAATGGTCAAGAACGCGATAACTAGCGGAGGGAGTATTAGAATATGAATGCCGGAATGGATAACACAAACGTTGAAGTTCTGTTGAGTCTCCGTGATGAGCTAACGGGTGGCATAAATAACGCCATCGGCGAACTGGAAAGACTCAAAGGGACTACCACTTCTATCGGTACTACATCCGAAGCCCAGGCACCAAAAGTAAAGGGCTTCAGTGACCAGTTAATGGCTCAGAAGTCCGCTTACCGCGAGCTTCAGATGGGCGCTATGTTTCTTGGCTCGTCCCTCATGTCTATGGGGGTAGCCATGCGTGCTTCCAATAACGAGTCGCTCCGAGGTGCCTCTAACCTCATGATGATGGTGGGTGGTATATCTATGGCAGTCGGCACCGCCTCTCATTTCATTTCTGCTATCACGAAGATAACCAGCGCCCTGCAGAAAATGAACGTCGCCCAATTGATTGCCAACGTACTCCAAGGTCCATTCGGTTGGGCAAAGATTCTTGGTGGTGCGGCAGTCCTTGGACTTGCAGGATACGCCACGACCAGGGCAATAACCAGTGCAACAAGCAAGGGAACGGCCTCCGGTGGTAACACTGTGAATCAATACATCGCTGGGGACATTGTCACTCAGGACAAGATAACTGACCAGATGCACCGAGGACTCTTGATGAAGAGCTCCCGGAATTATTCGACAGGGATAAAATAATGGCAGCAGTACAACAAGAACTCAATACCACACCCGCCGGTTCTTACCACGGCTTTAGTCTAACTCAATGGTACGGCGAGTGTTTCATAGCGCAGAAGTCCTACGTCCTGACCAAGATAATGTGGAAGGGCTTCTACAGCGTGTCGAGCGCGGGGACTGTCAGGATATGCGTCTATGCTGCCGATACCCTTGGCAGACCGACAGGACCGGAACTTGACCATGCTGACTTTCCCATCTCCTCTATGTCTCTTTACCCGACGGCGTCATGGTATACAGTTAACCTCACAGGTGGCGTTCTTCTTTCAAAGAATAACCGTTACTGCTGGTACATTAAGCAGACAGTCGCGGGTGGAAGCCCGTTCACGTATTACAATACCGCCGGATATGCCTACGGCGGTGAGATAAGCACAAGCAATAGCGGTGTGACATGGAGCACTACCGGCTTCACCACAAACACTGACGAGATGATGGAGATATGGGGCGAGACGCGAACATCCGTCGTTGTGGGTACCGTCACTCCCGGAGACACCGCCGCAAGTGCGACGGCGACCATTGCCGATGCTGCGGACTCAATAGACCAGTACGGGTATGAGTGGGAAGATGATACCACCGGAGTCGAACCCGCAGCATTCACTCACTCGTCCGTGCAGGCAGGTTCGCCGAGTAGTCCTTACACCACAATTCTAACTAGCCTACTTCCGGGACATGCATATTGGGCCAGACCAAAAATACATCTCACCTCGTACGGCTGGGTTTATGGGGCGGCGACATTGTTTGCTACGCCTATGGATGATGCTTGGACTTCTTATGCCTCATACACCGTCGGAGCGTCACAACAATATTTTAGCACACAGTACAGGTCTTACAGTCTCTTCACCGGAATCACCCACCTGATGATGGGTGTGAGACTGAAGATGTACCGTGATTCAACTTTAACTGGGGGCGTGGTGTATGCTGCCATTTATGCGACAGCTGCCGGTAAACCGACCGGCTTGGCACTGATAACTGCCCAGTTGCCCGAAGCGCTGATAGCGACAGCGACAGCGGCGGCTTGGTATGACTTCGGGTTCACTGGGGGATTACAATTACAAGATGGTGTCGTCTACGCCATAGTAGTCTGGGCTAACAACGGGGCGTATTCGTCTCCGATGGGGCACTGGCTTTATGGCTCAGTCGCAAGTAGCGGAGGGCGCTCACAGGACTATGGTGCAACTTGGATTGGCCCAGAAACTAAACTGCATGACTATTATGATTATGGTGTTGAGGGCTTGGACGTAGAGACCTACGGCACCACCGATATAAAATACAACCGGGCGTTTCTGTGGGGAAACATAAACATGATTGGCCCCGCTACGGAGTACGGCTTCGACTGGTCTATCGGGACTGGGAACTTTGAGAATGAACTACTCGGAACTGACCCTATAATAGAAGGCTTGTTCTCCATATTACTGACAGGTCTCACTTTCAACACAGCGTATAAGTTCCGGGCTAAGATGCGGGCTACCGGAGGTGCTTGGACGTACGGCGTGACTATGTATTTCTCCACTTCGTTCCCCGTGCCCCAATGCACAACGGAACCACCGACAGCAACGGCTGACCACACGATAGACGCCGTCGGTTGCTTGGAATCTGATAGTGAAGTACCGGTTGACCGCTACGGATTTGTCTATGGATGCACTACCGTCGAAGATATGTTGGGCAGATTCGACTTTGACCTCGACCACGACTACGGTCCCGAGGACGCATTAGCCGATGGATATGATAGCAATGAGCAAGTGACCGGAGCACTAACCGCTCCGCTTCTTTTCTCCAATGCGGCGAGTGGTCAGGCGAATGTAGTGGTGGTTAGCGCCACGGGTCTTTCCGCCGACCAAGTGGTTAAACTCGTGGACACAGACAATGAAGAACAACTTACCATCGACCACATTGTCGGCACCACTGTGACGATGAAGACCAACTTGGTGAACTCTTATACTACCGCCAAGAGTGCCCAGGTCCAGGGGATGGTAACGATTCAACTACGCAATTTAGAATATGGCAAGAGGTATTATCTCAGGTTCTGGGCACATAACCAATATGGCTACGGCTGGGGCTTCGAGATTTGCTCGCTCACTAGTGACACGGTGAACATAATCATCCCGACCTCCACCGCCTCTAAGGGGATAAGATTCTGCGTGCCGGGTAAAGTCAACTTCCCCCCGACTGGAATGTTCTATGATACACGGCACCACCTTTTGGTCAGAGCGCCGGACTCATACTTTGACCCGGATATTGGAGCCTTCGGCTGGGTCATTGGCAAGTACGTCTGCGAGAGGCAATACTGGTGGGAAGCAACTAACGTTGACCTTTACGCTATGTCTAATCCCAGCAAGAGAACAAATACTGTCATCAAGGTAAAATATAAAACCCGTATCGGGAACAACAGTTATGGTCTCGGGTCATACCACAAACGAGTTATCAATAATGGGGCGTCCTCCTTGACGAGTGCGTACATCGGAAGTGGCATGGGTAATCCTGGCTGGTATTGTGAAATCTTTTATAACAACCCGTGGACTTCAGCTCCGTGGGACATAACAGAGATTGATGATTTGCAGATGGGTATCTCCATCAGAAGTGGTACCGGATTTGAAATCCCAATGTGCGACTGCATTGAGGGACGCGTCATCTGGGCGAACGCTGCAGTAACAACCAAGACGGCGTATCAAGTAAGCCCAACTCTTACCCGGTTCCGTGCTCTCGTCACAGAGGATGAAGCCGAGGACTGTGAAGTCTATTTTGAGTACGGACCTACCGCTGCCTATGGAACTGCTACTGACCCACAAGCTGCCGTCAAGGGTCAGTATATTTATGCAGACATCACGAGTCCTCCCGCCGGAGCTGAGTACCATTATCGGGCAGTTATCACTACAGATTGTGGTGAAACTTTCTACGGAGCCGATAAGTCCTACCCGAACCGGATGTATCTTGAGCTGGCTTTCGAACAATCCATTCTCACAGTGGCCCCAGTCTGGACTGACGTTACTCCGTATTGCATGAAGCTCCACACACAGATGGGGCGGAACCATGAGTTAGACCGATGTGACGCAGGCACCGGGACGTTCCTCCTCAATAACGCAAGCGGCGATTGGTGGCGTCTTAACACAGCAGGGGCGCTCTATGGAAGTGCCGGTGGGGTTAAACCCCTTACCCTGGTGAGGCTGCGCTACGTCTATGACGACGAGTTCTTCTTATTCTACGGCGTGGCTGAAAGCTTCAAACCAGGTTGGTTATCTAAGGGGAGTGGGTTCCACCCGATGATGGAACTCAAAGCCGTCGACGTCTTTAAGAGTTTCACCCGATATAAGATAGTCGATGCTAACCCAGCATTGGTTGAGGACGCCAGTTCCGGGGAGGACTTCGTTTATGTTGACAGTGTCCGAGGTCTCGTAGAAGGTCAGTCCATAAAAATCTACGAGGGAGACACTACACAGACCACGACAATTTTACAGATTATTGCTTCCATGAATCTTGTTATTTTCGACGACGTCTTGGCTACCGACTTCAGCACTAATGCTAAGTTGAAAAAATTCCCAACAGTTCTTTCCGGTCGGCGTATTCAGGATATACTTCTGGAAGCTAAGTGGCCGCTAGCTCTCACCACTATTGATGATGGACAAGTAATGGTGGTTGAACTCACGCCCGGAACTGGTGGTGATAATGCGATGGATGAACTTTATAAGACGCAAGAGGCGGAGTGCGGTAATCTCTTCGTCGCTGGCAATGGAAAGGTCACTTTCCAAGATTCAATCGCCATGACTAAGTCGCCGTTTAATACTTCCCAGGGCACGTTCAAAGACGACGGAACCCTCTGCAAGTTCTATGACCCCGAGCTCTCCGATGATGACGAGTTCATTTACAATGAGTCCAATATCTCAGGCGATGCTATCGGCGAGCAAATCATGCTGGATTCCGATGCTCAGGACGACCAAGGACCACGTTCACTTGACCGTAAAGATTCCCGCCTGTCAGACCCGGACGACGCGTTCGACCAAGTGACAATTAACGTCGAACGATATAAAGAATCTATCCAGAGGTGTTCCGGTTTAATTATCAGACCGGAGGGCGACCCCGACGACTCGTGGCCCAGAGTCCTGGGTTATGGACTCGGCACAAGAATCACCCTTGAACTTAATAGTACGCGGAACCCAGCCATGATAGATATTGACCGGCACGTTATGGGTGTAACTCACGACTGGTCTGTGTGGGACCCGTGGGAAACGAAGTGGCAACTCTGGGATACTAACCGCCACTATGTCTTCCGCTCGAACCATGAGGGGTGGATACGCGAAGTCAGAGCCGAACCATATACCTATCAAGAAATTCACGATGCTGCCGCTGGGGCGTTCGTCTATAATGATGGAGAGCCAGGCGGTACCGACCCATTACAAATCGGTCAGGTGCCTTACGTCGCATTCTCTTACAATGAAGATATCCGCCGGGGTCAACTTCAGTTCGACACAAGTAAGCTGGATGCTGGCTGGACTATTGCATCGGCTAAGTTGATTCTCATGCTTAAACCCCAACTGGAACTGTGGGACAGGAAAGCATTTGACCTCTGCATCGTCACCTCATATATGTCCAACGAACCCGTAGTACTGGCGGACTACGGAAACATGGGCGACCAGAATGATATCTTTGGTAGTGTCACAGTACCGGCGGACTTCAAGGAACAAGACCCGTTCCACCCGGTTGGAGTTTACATGATTGTTTCCATCGAGCTCAGTGCCGCTGGTATCGCCCACATCAATAAAGGTGGAACGTCACGGTTCTGGCTCAGGAGCGACCATGATATTAACTCAACTGAGCCGTCGGGTGGGGAGGGGGAATGGGTTAAAATCGAGGGGCACCTCGGAGCCTTCCCACCAAGATTATTAGTACAGTTAGCATAGGAGGACTTATGGCTTTAACTGGTTATTCAATCCCACCGGGGGCAGTGGCGGAAACTCCTGCTACCTCAACTGAGAAAGCCCTCATGGATAGGCTCGTCTCCATTATGAAAAGATTGAGCATGTTAGACGAAAACTTAGTCGAGCATGATGATATAGAGACGGACGACATAATCAGAAATACGGAGAGATAGAATGATTATAAACAAAGACCGCATCAAGTATTACCGGTTACACTCTGGCGATATCTTTGCCGTCAAGGGTTCCGGTCCTGCCGCTTGGGCATGCCGGAATTTAATCGAGCCCGGTACTGACCGGTTCCACTTCGGACTGATATGGATGCCGACGGAAGACGGCGACCGAGTGATACTTGAGTCCCAGGGCGAGGGCACAATGCTGGAAACTATCGCCGACATTATCATACATGTCATAACGCGTAAGGGAGCGGTGGGTCAAGCGGTGGCAATCGGTAGCTTGTCCATGTATCACGGAATGGACGTGAGATTCTTTCGCCCGGTATATGTTAGCGCCGATAAGCGTAAGCACGCCCCTGCAGCGTTAGCCTGCTATGGACGGAACTCATACGGGTACAGTTACATAACGAAGATGATACTCAGCGCCCTGGGTAAGTGGATTTCTATTCTCTGGCGGGAGAAGAGGTTCCGACGTCTCTACGTCTTTGAAGTTCCTTACATCATGGGAGAGAAAGCACTTATCTGTACAGTCGCCCCCAACGTGGGCTACTTACTTATTGGCGAAGTACTTTTACCGGTAGGAGTGGAGGCAACTCCGAACGCATACGAACAAGCAGTCAATGACGGGGTTCTTAAAGAACTAGATTTCGAAATAGACAAGGAGGACTAATCATGCCTGGAAAGTGGCCATCAGGACAAGAAGAGAGAAAACTATTTAAGATGTGGAGGGCGGGCACGTCGGTCAGCGATGTTGCCAAGGCGGCGTGTGTATCCGAATCAACGGCGCGGGACCACCTCAATCAAATGTATCGGCTCGACGAGATGGTTGCCACACTCCCTACGTACCCAGAACAGGTGCTCCAGATTAACGGAGACATCGCTCTTACTTCAGACTGGCACGCTCCATATTTCTCAATGAAGTGGCTACGGAGATTGCTTGCCGTTAGTAAGAAACTCAAGATTCGTCAACTCGCAATTGTCGGCGACTTGACGGACTTCAAATGGATATCCACGTATCTCGTAAGAGACAGAACCCACGGGGACTTAAACCACGAGTTCATGGTTGTTATTTCCCTGCTCCAAGTTCTGCTCCGCAACTTCGACCGGATATACTGGAGCCGAGGCAATCATGAGGACAGACTTCTCCACCGGCTCGAGGGGCACGATATGCTTCCCGCAATGGCGGACCTTATTCAACAAAATGAACCAGGGGAATTATTCATCACCCCGAGTTCCACAATGTTGCTCAATGCCACCTGGAGACTTGAGCACCCGAAGACTTACTCACGTGATGCGGCGAGGGTTGCTTCACAACTCGCGGCTATCTTCCACAAGAACGTCGCCTGCGGGCATGGTCACTTCATCGGTTATAAGCACGACATAAGTGGACACTATGTCGGTATTGACTTAGGCGGAATGTTCGACCGGGGCAAACAAGAATACTTACACCTCGGTGGAGTCACAACTCACCCCCGCTGGAACCCCGGTTTCTGGGTATATCATAAAGGAAAACCCGAACCCTTTGATAGCGCCCTCACCCTCTGGGAGGACTATGACGTTAATGGTAATGATGAATAAGCAGGGAGTAGAGACATGTATACTTATCGCTCGAGAACCAGGGCTTATCAACATCAGTCCTGCGCTCTTGCTAAAATAATCAACCGCCAGGGTGGGGCATTACTGATGGAGCCCGGCACTGGTAAAACCAAAGTGGCTGTGGATTTCTGCGGCAGGATGTTCATGGATAAGAATGTGCATCGTGTCCTGGTCATCGCTCCACTATCGGCTCTCACTGTTTGGGAACGCGAGATAGAGAAGCACCTTGGAGTTGAAGTCCCACGTAAAGTTATCCGACTCCGAGGTGGGGTTAAAGAGAAGATTAAACAGATGGACTTTTCCGACGACTTAATCTCACTCTACTTCGTGCTTATCAATTATGAGAGTGCCTGGCGGAATGACCTCAAGAAAGAACTGGACAAGTTCAAGCCCCAGTGTGTTATCGTTGACGAGTCCCACAAGATTAAGAACCCAATGTCCCGACAGAGCAAAGCGGTTTGCACATTCCGGGATATTCGCCACAAACTCATTCTTACCGGCACGCCAATAACCAAGTCCCCTCTTGATATCTTCGGGCAGTGGAAGTTCTTACGCCCTGAAGTCTTCGGGGAAAACTGGTGGGCATTTCAAGCACGGTTCGCGGTGTTCGGTGGGTTTAAGGGATATGAAATTTTACGTTACCAGAACATGGACCACTTGAGGAGAGAGGTTCACCACGATGCCTATATCTGTTCAGCCGACGAGTGCCTCCAACTCCCGCCAAAGGTATTCCAGAATATTGATGTTGAACTTCAGCCAAACGCTCGCAAGATATACAACAAAATGGAAAAAGATTTCTTAGTGAGTTTGGCGGATGGGGCAAAGATTACAGCACCAATCGTGCTGACTAAGATGCTTCGGCTTTCACAAATTACCGGTGGCTTCATCACCGACGAGAGTTCCTTGCCCCATCCGATTGGAGCCGAAAAGATTTTCGTCCTCAAGGAATTACTGACGAACTATACTTATCCCGACCGAAAGGTGGTAGTATTCGCCAGGTTCCTGCCTGAGATTGAACGCATTAAACAGGCGGCTCGTGAGGCACACCTAGAGCCAAGTGTGTTAGTCGGCGGTATGAACCCGACGAAGTGGGACCTCGAGGTTGACACGTTCCGGAATGACCCGAAACGTAAAGTCCTTGTGGCGCAAATCGCTACCGGGGGAGTCAGCATAGACCTGACTGCTGCACGGACTGTTATCTTCTACAGCTATGACTTTGATTATGCCCACTATGACCAAGCATGGCATCGAGTACATCGCCACGGGCAGAAACAGAAAACGCTTATCCTACATCTGGTAATGAGGGACACTATAGATGAGGTAGTCTTCAAGTCGCTTCAGGAAAAGAAAGACCTGTCACAACTCATCGTTGAGTACAAGAGAAAGAAAGAAGAGGAGGCATTGAAATGATTATTCTTGAAGGGCCGGACGGAGCTGGTAAAACTTCTTTGCTGGAGGTGATAACACACAAGTGGCATGGTGCACCGCCAGATAATTACAACGTGCAGGTAACCCACTCACCGGGACCTTTGCCCAAAGACCTCTATTATCATGCCATGAAAATACTCAGGGACGCGAAGCCCGTGTGCATCCTTGACCGGTTCCCGTACTTCTCGGAATCGGTATATGGCAAAGTCCTGAGACCCTACCCGTTAATGAATACCCACGAGTTCATAGCTCTCCGTGAGAGACTTCTGAAAATGCGACCCTTGGTTATATACTGTCGCCCTCCTTTGACGATGCTAAAAGAGACACACACCGTTAAGGAGCAGATGCACGGCGTGGAGGAGCACTATAACGAACTCGTCGATGGGTATGACAAAGCCTATGCGTCCTGGATACGTGACTTTCGTATCGCCACCTATGACTTCACTCAGGGCGCTGAGGCAATGACGCGAATCGGTTATGTGATTCGTGCATACATCGAAGAGGAACAGAGGGGAGAGTGGATGTGAGTGTTCATGACGTAGTCAAAAATGTTGAGCTCCCAGTTTACTCAGCCCACAGTAAACTTGAAGCAATATTTCTCGCACAACAAGAGTTAGAGTTTAAGTATTCCAGCATCGAGGGGCGTGAAAGAGGTCACGCCGTGGATATCAATAGCTATGAAGGTCAGGCTCAATTGAGAGAGACAGCATGGTCCATCGTGGAAGAACTTGGCGAGTTCATAAATGAGCTCCATAATAAGCCGTGGAAACAAACACCAGTCCCGACGGATGAGGCTAAGTTCTATGAGGAACTCAGTGATTTTATTCACTTCTGTTTTGTACTTTTTATTCAAGCCGGACTTGACCCATTAACTCTGACGAAGATTTATTTCATGAAACACGAGAAAAATAAATCGCGCCGAGAGAGTGGGTATTAGAGGGGTATATGAAACCGGTCAGTCGTGACATGTTAATTGAACTCTATGTGAACCAGAAAATGAACTTGGGGGAGATTGCAGTTCGACTCAATACCCATCGCCCCCGAATAGGTAGACTTCTCCGGGAGTTTAAGATTCCCAAGAGGACTAAGTTGGCGGAGAATAATAATAATTGGAAAGGCGGCATCCGTAAAGACCAGGGAGGACATATTCGAGTTTATCAACCAGAACATTCTAGGGCCGATGGAAATGGGTATGTGTCTCGGTCAATCTTAGTCTGGGAAGAGTTCTACGGTATGCCATTTCCCGTGGACAAAGAACCACATCATGATAATGAAATCAAAGACGATGATAGACCAGAAAATATTATCCCATTAACTCATAGTGGGCACACGAAGTTACATCGGGCAAGACAAATACAGAAGGGGGACTAATGTTCAAAGACGAGTTGTTCGACAGCATTACCGACTTGCATCGCGGAGTCGTTGAGAAAATCCTCTGGGAACCCGAGAAGTATGTTGACCTGAGCAAATACCCGACGGTGTATAGTTATGATAATGTGCTCCGGTCAAAGACCTGTGTCTTCGAGTTCGACCTGGCAAGCGTCGGTCTCACCTCAACACGATGGACTCGGTTCTTAACTCAGTATGTCAAGCGAAGTGAGTTGAGGCACTGGCTCGACTCGGTCGGCGAGCAAAGGGGTCAGGTGGTGAACTTGTTCCGGTCAGACGGAGACACCAAAGTGCGTCCATCATTAAGTAACCCGGAGCTCGAGGGCCACAGGTGGGGCGTTTGCTTTCTTGGCATCAGCTTCAGGAAATCCCCGAAACCGACCATGACATTATACTCCCGAGCTGCGAGGTTTCCAACAACGGCGACTATGGAGTTTGCTTTCGTGTCGAACATCGCTACCGAGCTCAAGAAGATTTACAACATCCGTGGTCCTATCGCCCTCACTTGGTATTGCTCAGTTATCCACATGGGCTCCATCGACTTGCTCCCTTACTTGATAGCACGGAATGAACTCAATAAAGTGATGAAGTCCAAGACCAACTTGGGGCGATATATTCGTGACCGATATGTCAAGCTCAAGGACAAGCCCATAACCAAAGAGGCAATTCCTTACGGCAGAATGCGCAGGGTTGCCAAGAGGGTTAAGCAGATGGAGGCTGGCGAACCTTTGAAGACAGTAATGACTCCGGACTTATCGCTTTGGAAAGGGAATAAGAAATGAGAGAGTTCTACTATTTCCAAGACGTGCTCAATGATATCCACCGGGAGTTCAAGGCTCAAGCTAAGGACGTGAGAGTGGGACACTGGCAAGGAACAACTCTTGACCTCGACAAGTTACCGGCGTTCACGTCGTTCGAGTTGTTCAACTATTCGTTCGCCTATCATATTCCAGATAACATCGAGAGGATGAAGCTCCAAATAAAACCGAACCTGCCCTGGGCAGATGAACATTTTGGAGAGCGAGTTTCCCGGATACCATATAACCCACCGCCGTCCCATGTCCGGTGGCCGCATTGGCAACCAAGTAGCGAGAGCACGAAAGAACTTGAGGGACAGAAATTCTCACACAGTTATCCAGAGAGATTCTGGCCGCCACAACTCGACGGGATTCATTATAAGTACGGCAACCTCGATGACGTCGTTAATCTGCTGGTTCGTCAGCCTCTTACTCGGCAGGCTTACTTTCCAATCTTCTTTCCTGAAGATACCGGGTCTGTTCACGGAGGGCGAATACCCTGTACCCTGGGCTATCAGTTTATGAGACGGGAGGACGAGCTCCACATCTTCTATACAATTCGTTCTTGTGATTTGTTCCGGCACTTTCAGGACGACGTCTACTTCGCGTGTCGGCTGGTGAAGTGGGTACTCGAAGAGCTCCAGAAAAAAGACCCAGCTCAGTGGAACACCGTGGTACCCGGACAACTCATTATGCACATTTTTTCATTCCATATCTTCAAGGGGGAGGCAAAGAGAATATGAATGACTTCGATTGGAAACAAATCACCGGGGCCGAGTTCGCGGAATATAAGAAAGTTCAGTACAGCGGACTCACTAATATGATAGATATGAAAACAGTCTCCGGTCTCAGTGGGTTACCCATAGAAAAAATCCATGCCATCATGTGGAATTACGGCGAGCTAAGTGAAAAATATCCTGAGAAGCGGGGGCGCAAACGTCATTGAGAAGCCATATAATCGGCGTAAGAGGCGGTAAAATACATGATAGGTAATGACTCACAGGTCACTAGTCCTAAGGCGGTTAACGTTAACCAAGACGTCAACTGGGCGTTTGAAGAGATAGCAGATAGAGAATGCAAACTCTGTGACCTCTGGAATGAGGCACAAAGTATTTGTCTTGTCGGGCAAGGGCCACGGCGATGTGACCTGATGTTCATCGGCGAGTCACCGGGGGAACGCGAGGATGACTTGAGACTTCCATTCCAGGGGAGAGCTGGCGAACGGCTCAACATGGAACTGGAAAAAGTTGGTCTTGTCCGTGCCCAGATTTTCATCACCAATGCAATCAAGTGCCACCCACCGGACAACAGAGACCCGACGAAAAAAGAAATCACTGCCTGTCTCAAGTATCTGGAAAAAGAAATTGAGATAGTGAAGCCGAAATTTATTCTGCTCCTTGGCAACCATGCAATGAGGGCGGTACTCAAGAAGTCGGGCATTACCAAATATAGAGGGAAAGTATTTGAAGCCTATGGCGCTAAGGTCATGGTCACGTTCCACCCGTCGGCTGTGAATCGGTTCCCAAAGAATGGACCTTACTTCATTGAGGACTTAAGGAAATTCAAACAACTTGTCGAGGGGACGAAGCAAACTCTCCAGCCCAAAGTTATTCCAGTCCGAGACCTCAACGACATGCTCGACTTAGTCAATGCCATAAAGAAGACAGAGGCTATTGCGTATGACTGTGAGACCAGTGGGCTGGCAGAATGGGTGCCGAACAGCAAACTGTATTGCCTCGGTGTGGCAGTCAGTAAAGAGCGAGCGTGGTGCATCCCTTACGAACACCCTGAGCACGTCTGGTCCAGAGAGGACAAAGTCCAGGTGGATAAAATCATTCACTGGATTCTTGAACAGGCTAACGTCAAACGCATAACCCACAATGGAGAGTTCGACAATCGGTGGCTCCGGACGCGAGGGTTCAACCCGCACATCGACTTTGATACCATGCTCGCGGCATACCTCATCAATGAGAATACGAGCAAGAGTCTGAAGCCACTAGCGAGGACTTACTTGGGAGCCGGATTCTATGAAGATGCTGTCGATGTTAAGAGCGGCGTCCTGCCCCCACTTGGTCCTTTGCTCAAGTACTGTGGCGAAGATTGCTGCTACACCTGGGCACTGAGGGAAGTTTTCAAGCCGAAGATTCTTGCAGACGATGGACTCCATCGTGTATATAAGCATATTCTATTACCGGCATCGGAGGTGTTTAGCTATGTGGAATCTACTGGTATTTATATTGACAGACAAAGACTTAAGGACCGAACTGTGGAAGCTGCTAAGAACCGGTCACGGATGGTTGAGGAACTTGATAAGTTGGTTCCGCTCGACCTACGCAAAGAGCAAGAAAAAAAGCACGACGGGCACATCAACTACAACTCAACCCCCTTCCTCCGTGAGTTAATGTACAACCGGCTCAAGCTTCCCGTCCTGGATTATACCGAGGGGACAAAAAGAAAGTTAGCTCCGGACCGATGGAAAAAAGAGGGGACGCCGAGCACAGCGGAACCGGTGATAAAAGAACTCAAAGGTAAGCACAAGGTGGTGGACAAGTTGCTTGAGTACCGAGAGTGGCAGAAGCGGCTCGACACGTTCTTGGAACCCTGGGCTTTATGGGCACAGTATGACTCACGTCTCCACGCCAGCTATGATGTAGGTGGAACCACCACGGGCAGACCGTCGTGCCATGACCCCAACTTCCAGCAGACTGAGCGGGGCGAGTTCATTCGCGGAATCGTCTCTGCTATGGAGGGGTTCAGCCTCATCAGTTGTGACTTACATCAGGCGGAATTAGTTATTGCCGCTATCCAAAGTGGCGACGAGAACCTGCTCAACGTGTTCAGAGAGGGCAGGGACGTTCACATCGAAACTGCCATGATGATTACCGGACTCCCGGCAGATAAGATTACCAAGGACTTACGCAAGAAAGCTAAGGCGGTGAACTTCGGTTTCATCTATGGCATGGGCTGGCGAGGATTCAAGCGATATGCTAAACTCAAGTATGACGTGGACTTCACTGATGAGGAGGCACAGGCGGCTCGGACAAAATTCTTTGAGCGGTACCCGAAGTTACTCGTCTGGCATGAGAAGCAAAGACAACGAGTTCGCCGAGACCATTACGTCCGGTCTCCTCTTGGTAGAATCCGCCACTTGCCCGACATACTTTCTACCGATAAGGAAATAAGAAGTGAGGCTGAGAGACAAGCAATCAACTCCCCAGTCCAGGCGATGCCACCGGACATCTGCATGCTCTCAATGGCGTCACTTTTCAAAGAGATGGACTGGAGAAAAATAAGAATTGTGGGGATGGTGCACGACCAATTGCTTTTTGAATGCAAAGATAATATAATCAGTGAGTGGGTACCCAGGATAAAACAAACAGTGGAAAATCTACCATTCGAAAAACTCTTCGGGTTCCACCCGACTGTACCAATAACAGTTGATATCACAGTCAGTAAACACTGGGAAGGAGAAGACTAAATGCCACAGGTAGGTTGGTTATGTTCATTCACGGATAAGCCCAAGTCATTCAAGGAGTGCATGGCATGCTCGAAGAGTGACGAGCATTGTGAGTTCACACCGGAAATGTTTTACGTCATGCAGCGGGTCAGCTCGTCAGCTAAGGACCCGAACAACCCATCGGTCACTCAGATACTTAAGCAATGTCTCAAGCAGGTAGTCATTCAGGATAGGTACGACTATCGGGTCTACCCGAGAAGGTCCTGGTTCCTGCTCCGAGGTAACATGATTCACTACCTCTTCGAAGATACCATGCCCAAAGACGGGTGGAAAGAACTCTATAACTCGCGCGAGATTACTCTGTCCAACGGGCGCAAGATTCTAGTCGGCGGCAAGGTGGATAAGCTCGTCGTCGAAAAGAAACTAATCCGGGACTATAAAACTACCCGGAAGATTCCAACCATGAGGAGCACGGGCTACGGAACCCACGACCTCCAAGTCAATATCTATATGTGGATTTGGTGGCCGGTATTCCACGCCGAGAAGCTTCGCCTCCAGTACATAGATATGAGCGGCACGAAGCAAGTCAAAGTTCCCTGCATGCCCATCGCCGACGTGGAGAAACTCGTCCGGGAAAAGACAGAAGCTTATGTCAATGCTATTGAGGGCAAAGGACTACCGCCTGGTGAGTTCGACCCAAAGAACTGGGTCTGTAAATATTGTGATGTATCAGACCTCTGCAAAAATCTAACAAAGGAGGAACAAGAAGGTGGCAACAAAGAGAGAAAAGGAAAGGGCAAGCAAAGCCGAAGCGACGAGCAAGGCGACGAAACAGGTGCTCGGGAAAAAGGACGAGCCGGAAAAACCGAGACTGGCAGCAAAGGCCGGAATCGGGCAGGGCGGGGGGTTCGGTCCTGACATTGAGAAAATCGACAAGAAGGACATTGAAGGGGAAGAGGTAATCCTGGTAGACTTTATGTTCGGCAAGAGCAAGTTCAAACCGCCGGACGATATGCACCCCCAGGGTTATGACTACGTGACCGTTCTCGTTGAGGTGGACGGCGAGCAACGACAATGCTCCATCGGTGGTCAGGTGGTTGTCGAGGGACTCAAGAAAATCGAACCGAGCAAAGACACCGAATTACCGGCACCCGTCATCTTCACCAAGAAAGCAAACAAGGACGGCAAGAAGACTTACTGGACGATGGAATAAACCGGGAGGCAGCACATGCCTGAAACAAAGTTACCAACTCACTGCCCATATTGTACCGGACTTCTGCTCAACGAGGAGGGGAAGACCTACTGCATGAATTGCTTAGTAGAACTTTACATCACAATACTTGGGAAAGTTAAGAGGAGACCATTACCAACATGGTTGCTAAACCGGAAAGCAGACTAAGGTCTAAAGTCATCAAGCGACTGAGAGAGCACGGCGGACGCTGGATAGTCACGCATGGTAGTCAATACCAAGAGGCTGGCGTCTCCGATGTACTCGGTTGCTTGGATGGTAAGTTCTGGGCACTTGAACTGAAAACTCCGGAGAAGTTCAAGCGCCCTGGGCACGGACTCACTCCCCTCCAAGTTGAGTTCATTAAGAATGTTCGTGATGCAGGGGGTGTTGCTTTCTGCGTCTGCTCAGTCGAGCAAGTGGAGTTCTTATTGAATGACCAACTCATTTATGGACCGGTACAGAAAACGGAAACCCGACTGGAGGAACTATTCAATGGGGGAAATAAACATGGACAGCGTAGACCTAAGAAGTAAATGCCAGAGCTGCCAGAACTATACTCCGAATGACCGACACATAGTTGACGGGAAGCCCCAGTACTCGTGCAACTGCGGAGAGACGCCTGACAGCGGGGGGTGCATGTATGAACCAAGTAAACAAAAACCCGTGTGATGGGTGCCCATATCTTGAGCGGTGCAACGACGACCCGACTAAGTGCATACTCGCGAACGGCGGGTGGAAGGACCCGAACAAGAGGTGTGAAAAGAACGCCGAAGATTGTGCACTAATTATTGAGAGGTTCGACGTCCTAGACCCAGTGAATGGGATAGGAAACTTACCTGGCGACGAACTCGGCTGGGGGTAATATGACTAAAACTAAAACACTTCAAGACGCCGCCCTGACTTTTCTCGCTAATGGCTTCTCTCTTATTCCCGTCCGTCGGGATAAGAAAAAGTCACCGGCTCTTGAAGTTTTGCCCGGTAGAAAATGGAAGCAATTCCAAAAAGAACCCGCCACCGAGGAGCAGGTTAAAGAGTGGTTCGCCAGTGGAGAATACAACATCGGAATTATTTGTGGGGAAGTCTCTGGTAATCTCGTGGTCATTGACTTCGACAAGCCCTCGGAATTTGAACTCATTAAAGACCAACTCCCAGAAACATGGATAGCACAATCGGGACGGGAGGGGGGCGGTTATCACGTCTACTTCCGGAGTGATAGTCCTCACCCCTCTTACCGGCTCGCCGAAAAGAATGTGGAAATTCGAGCCGAGGGGAACTACGTCGTAGCACCTCCCAGTATTCACTTCTCGGGGACGACATATAAATTCCTTAAGCGGCCCAAACAGATTGCCGCCATGCCGAGCCTAACGGCTCTCGGGCTAGCTAAAACGGATAAGACCAGTGATACCAAAGAGCGTGAACCGAATTGGGTAACCAAAACTATGGCGGGACCGGTATATGAGAGCACGCTGAACGTACCGGAGGGCGCACTCAGTGGCAGGGACGTCTTGTGCACAAAGCTCGCTGGGCATTTCCTACGGCTCTTGCCCAAAGATGAAGTAGAATTGATACTCACCGCCTGGGGACAAACAAAGTGCATTCCCCCATTCTCAACGGGTGACGTTCTCAAGTGTGTTAACTCTATTGACCAAAAGAGAGGGGGGGAACAAGGAGAACTTGAGTCTTTTACTCTGGATGAAATAATCAAAATGGACATACCCCTCGTCCCGGAGATTATCAGTAACATCGTCGCTCCCGGACAGTTCACTCTCTTGGTGGGTAGTGGAGGGGTAGGGAAATCAAGTATCGCCCTTCCTGCTGGTATTGCCGCTGCCGCAGGGGAAAATTTTCTTGGGTTCGAAGTTCCTGAACCGGTGACAACCCTCTATGTTGACCTGGAGATGGGAATCTATGAATTTCAACTTCGAGCGAAGAGGCTTGCTGAGCATTACGGCGAACTCGCGTTGAAGAATTTCCGGGGGTTATCAGTTGCGGATTTCCGAATTAACCAAGAGGGAAATTTTGCCCGGTTCGCGAGGCTTATTGAGAAGACTGAACCAAAGCTTTTGATAATTGATAACCACGCCCGGTTTCACAGTGGAGACCCCAACTCCGAACGGGACATGTATGATATGATTTTTATCCCCGTCGGGAAATTACTTCGGGACTATAACATGGGGTGCATTTATATCATGCACACTCCGTGGAAAGAACGAGATAGACCAAGGGGAAGCATCGCGGCTTATGACTCCGCGAGCATTATGATTTCTATTGTGATGGGGGGTTCCAATGCCGATAACCGAGTTCTGAAGTGGGCAAAGGACCGTACCGCCGCCAGAGAAAAAGTTGAATCCATAACCGCCGTCTACCATCCCCTAAGTTATCTAGTGGAAAGAGCCGACTCAGTGGGGGTTAGTAGCGATGTACTTCAAGGAATCAACTGGCCCATTGGGAAAATGGAACTTAACCATATCTTCCAGACCAAGTTAAATATCGGGGAGAATAAAGCTCGTGACCGCATAGACACCATGATTTCCAAAGGAGACCTTGTCTATGACGAAAATAGTACCGGTAAGAGTAAGAAGATAACTCTTCCGGGGGCGTTACCCATCACCCCAATGGAAGAACTATCCAAAGAGGATATATAAATGTATAAAGAACAACACTGCTGTGATGAATGCGCCAATCCCGACTGCACGATGGTAGGACAAGAAATGACTACCGAGTGCAAGACGTTTATTAGCATCTTCCAAGCCCGATGCCACCACGTATTTCTCCTACCCACGGGGGGTGAAATCGTCTCCGGGAAATGTATCCACTGCGGGATTAAAAAATATCACGCCAACGTCATGCGGGACCGGGCAATAATGAGAGTGGAATTTCTCAATAAGAAAATGGGGGTGAGAACTCTTCGGTGGCGCAAGAGGAGTCCGCATGAAGAGAGGCTACTTGAGTCAACTAATTCCAGAGGTTGGGGTGGGGGGATTATTATGTTAGGAGGCGAAGATGGATAAACGATGCAAGAACTACGGCTCAAGTTGGTGTCAGGACTTCGACTGTCCTGAGTGCCCAGTCCGTACCTTTGAGTTTGACAAGCGTATTAAGAAACAACCCGGATATGACCCGGGCGCGAAGCCCAGACCTAAGGACCCAGGGACAAAGAAGATAAATGAAGGACTATAAAGTCGGGGATGAAGTCGAATGCCTCGGGATGCCAATAGGCATCTTGCTTGAACCCATCGACACGGGAGAGACGGTAGCGGAGGTGGTAGTACAGACAAATGCCCTTGGTGAAATCACCGGTGGCGAGGTCACTATTTCCGACAAGATAGCACCAAACCCAGACGCCGAACGACTACTTCGCGAAAGAGCGATTATAAAGATGAACAAACACTCGGGAGAAAACTAATGCCCATAATGAGATTCAACTGTAAGACCTGCGGGACTGTCACGCCGCACGCAGAGGACATGGTACCAGACAGAGAATCGGCCACGGTCTGGCACTGCCTATACTGTGGAACGGAGCACAGACCGGAAGAACCGGGTACACCTAACGAACCGGCGTTAGTAAAATAAAAGGAGGACAACATGGCAAGCAAAGTTTGCAAATGCGGGCACACAAAGGACCAGCACACGGCAGGAGTCGGAGCCTGTCAATGGGAAGTCGGCGGGGAGGGAGAAATGCAACCCGAGAAATGTGATTGCATCGCGTTCATTCCCATGTCCGAGGCGACACCTCTCAATGTGACTTTCGAGCCGACGGAATGGAAAGATATTTCCACGGAGAAAGCACGGCGGTACACATTCCCAGGTCAGGAGTATATTTACATCCTGGAGCCGCAGTGGCTACACGTAAGCGCCAGTAATGGGCACCGCATCATCGACAAAAACGGTACGTCTCATTACATCCCGCCTACGTGGATTCATCTCGCCTGGTGGGTTAAGAACGGCGCCCCGAATTTCGTAGCCTGAGGGGGATAGATGAAATACGACATAGTCTTAATAAGATGGGTAGACAGCAAAGGACCAAGGCGGTGGGAGTATCTCGATGAAGTCGAGCCCCAAGTCCCGTCAACCCTCCAAGCCGTAGGTTTCCTAGTTGATGATAACAAGGACTACAAGACCCTTGCGTTAGCAGAAGGCGGGGGTCAGGTCTTTGGCAGAACTACTATCCCGACCGGGAGTATAAAACACATTGAAGTCCTACGCCGAGGGGATAAGTAAAATGGCGAAGTTCGACGGCGAGAACCCAGAGCGTGGCATTATTGAAGTGGATAATGCCCAAGGAAATTGCTTCATCTGCACCGAGCTGACGAAGTACGCGGACGTGGACTACCAAGCATGGATGTGCAGCACGGAGTGCCAGGATGAACTTGACAGGAGGGCGAACTATGGAACAAGCACAATTTGACCGGATACTTAAAGAGGAGGGCGTGAACTCCAAACGCGTAAGAGAGAACTTGTGGGACACATTCCCGTATGACCGGGCAACACTGCAAGGTGGCGTGCTTCGTATTGCTATACGCAAGTTCCTCAAGAAAGCCCCACTCGCTAAGATATATGACGCTGCTAAACCGAGCAGGGTAATCTATCGGAGCCCATAAATGAATAACTACCATGTGAGTTGGCAGCAGGTAGTAGTGGGCATTATATGCCTCGTTATAGGCGTTGTATGCTTTGGTGTCGCCGTCTGGAATGCCGTTGAATTTATCATTGAGAAGTGGGGGTAACATGACACAAAGCGCCGTAAAAGTAACCGGGAGAATCGTACGAGTGGACATGGGAAAACTCGCTCGTGACTCAGGGAAAAGTGAAGCGGAACTGGCGATAACTATCCTCAGCGTGCTAGCGGTTAGAGCCTCAGTAACTGGAGTGACTCAGCACGTCACAATGTCCTTCCCAAAAGGAGCTAAATGAAAGAACTAACCCTTGAGATAACTCAGAGTTGTGACCAGTACTGCCCGTGGTGTAGTTCAACGTCCTACCAATCGGCGAGGCACGTTGACGTGGAGACCTTGAAACGTACGCTCAAGCACTATCGGTCAACTTGCGACACGGTACGTCTCTCCGGGGGTGAGCCAACACAACACCCTAAGTTCGCGGAAATCTATAAGTACGCGGAGGAATTAGAGTACTCAATTGTCCTCCTTACCCACGGGTTCAAGGACTTCAGTTTATTCGCTCTCGGGCCCTATGATATTGTTGTCGATGTGGTGAATGACTACTCCCTTGAGTTCGCTCACATCGTTGACAAAATGTCCCCGCACGTAAAAGTTAGTCTGCATGTTGTCGCGGCGAGTGGCAACGAGAAGAACATTCTCAAAGCCGTGGAGTTCGCCATTACTGAGGGCATACCGTTACATATCCTTAAACTCCAACGGCAGGGGCGGGGCCAGTTCTGTGAGCGCTCACGACTTATAACCTGGACTGGAATCAATGGGTGCGATAGGAAGATGAAAATTACCGTAGCGCATGACGGTACTGTCTCGAGCTGCACGGCGCTTAAATACAAGAGCTACTGTGATGGATTGGAGAGATAATATGCAAGGCGCAATCGACATAACGAACAAGCTTATAAAGCAACCTAAAGCCCGTGAGTGGTGCACCCTGCCCTACCCGGGACATAAACATGGGTGCCCGAACTATGGGCAGCGTAGCTCGTGTCCGCCGCAGGTCTGCACGATAGATGAGTGGCTCAAGGGCACTGGGAAGCTCTGGCTGGTTTACGTGACGTTCGACCTCGAACATCATGTCATTACCATGAAGCATAAGCACCCAGAGAAGAGTGACCGGTGGTGCCGCTCAGTCCTCTACTGGCAGGGAACAGTAAACAAACAGCTAAGGGAACTTGCCCCGATGATAGCGATGAATCTGGTGGAAGATTCAGCCTGTTACAAGATTACTTATTGCCCCGAAGCAATGGGGGTTGATGTTATCAGCACGGCTCAGAAAGTTGGTCTTGCCGTAACGCGCAAATACCCACTTATGATAGTGCACAAAATCGCTTTAATAGCGGAGACAAAATAATGTGTTTTATCTACAGAGTCAACCCTGCGCCACAGAGTCACTTTTCTGGTGATGGTAAAAGCACAGGGAACTCTACAGAGTCACAGAGTCCCTATTCGAGCGCAATATGGACCTTCCACAGAGTTAAAAAACAACCAATGATAAAAGGGTCAATAATTACTCGGCACTCTGTACTACCCCCTTTAGGGGGTACAGAGTCCTGAGTAATGACTAAAAACTAAAATGACAGACAAAGAAAAATACCTCGGCACGATTAACATTGATAGGAAGGTCACTGCCTACCTCCGGAACAGCCACTATGAGCTGAGACAGGGCAGTACGTTCAGCTCTCTTATTTATGATGAAGTCCTCGGGGCACTAAAAGACCTGAGCGTACATCTCATTGATGGAGGGCAAGTATGCGTGGGCAAATGGCTCTTCCAGAACCGAGAGCTTAAAGCCCTTTGGAATACTATGCTAACATACACGCGCCTCATGGGTAAAGACACCAAGGAGTTTGAGTCCTGGCTCACAATGAGGCAAGACGCCTTATGGTTAAGACAAGAGGGTATAATGCCTGAGCTCGCAGAGCCATTAACAGGAGATGATTTATGACACAGTCATTCGAGACGCCTAAGTGGCCCAAGAGATGTAAGAAATGTATCAAGAGCAATGGATACGACCCATCGGAGACTATATACTGTGACCCGGACATTGACTGCCCGTACTACCCGTTTCTCCCTTGGCTCACGAGGGCACAGAGGGTAGTGGTTCGCCGCCTACAATATGTCATTGACTTTCTTGATGAATGGCTGGAGCAATACTATCATGATGAATACCGTAACAAAGATTGAGGAATCTTACTTCCTGTATATACCCTCACCTTTTATTTATGAAGATAACTTCCAGTATCTACGCCTCAAGATGTTATCTCGACCAGAGCCAAGTCATCTCCACTCGCTCGTTGCAGTGAAGATTTTCTAGGTGTTAGTTACCCCGCCCCCCGCCCCCCCGCTCGACACCCCCCATTAGTAGGTTTACATAATAGCTATTATGCGCCCCACGAGATTACCCTCAAATCACCTGTAAACGTAGGATTATACGCCCGTGTGGGTCCTGCGCTGCGACAACAGGCACGAGTAACGCGCACCAAAAATTTGGTGT
>Ga0214473_10002387_pt1 | contig 23082 bp, 22 predicted proteins | sample RVTome_7_FD_203509 | JGI IMG/M metagenome (GOLD analysis project Ga0214473, IMG submission 203509) | Soil microbial communities from uranium-contaminated site in the Upper Colorado River Basin, Wyoming, United States - RVT98D197 | ecosystem: Environmental > Terrestrial > Soil > Contaminated >... | reverse complement strand
AGATCCTTCGGCAAGCTCAGGATGACACTGCTGTGTCAGATTGCCGCGTCGCCCTCGACAGTAGTCGGGGCTCCTCGCAATGACAAGGTGAATACAGTTTCTTAATTCACGTAAATCACAAATAAATTCGAAAATCCAAATTAGAAACTATCAACTGATCATTGAGGCAAATATTTTCTTGAGCTGGATAGCTTCGTCCAGTAATTTACTAATCCTGTCTGTAAATTCTTGCTGATGAGATGAAGATAATAGTCTTAACCAATATGCAGTTTCTTTTGCTTCTTTACGACAGATTTTAATGCGCATAATAAAATCCTTTTTGCTTAGTGACTCATTTGCTTCTATGTAGTTGGCTCCAACTGACGCGGATGATCTTACTAGCTGTTTAACATACTCGCTTGTTATTGCGTTATAAGGCAAGGTCTTACAAAACATCGCAACATCTCTCGCGAAAATATAAGTTCTTTCCTCGAGGTCATATATCTTCTTTGTTCCGTTCACCATTGGATTTTACTTTTTAGAATTTCGGACTTCGATTTTATTTGTGATTTGATGCTTGGAACTTGTAATTTATTTGATTTTTGGTGCTTGTGATTTGTTATTTAAAGGTTCTGGCCAAGCCGCGGTAATCAGCATCTTATCGCGGCGCAAGGCCAGTGGGACTTCTTGCCAGATGGCTTCGGTGACGAAGGGCATAAAGGGGTGGAGCATAATCAGCTGGTCGCGCAGGAGATGCCATAGCAAAACGCTAGCCGCCTTGGCGCCATCGCCGCCCTCCTCCAGCCGCTCCTTGCTCTCTTCTATTATAACATCCGCGAACCGGTGCCAAAACCAATGGTAAAGTTCATCGCCGGCTTGAGAGAATCGATATTCCTCAAGCAGTTTGGTGACTTTTTGTTTATGTAATGCAAATTCCTTGAGGATTTTCGCATCTTTGTCATTGCGAGGAGTCCTTCGACTTCGCTCAGGATAAATCAGCGACAAAGAAGTTGGTTCTGGTATCGAAGGGATCCCTCGACAAGCTCGGGATGACTCTGCTGAGTCAGATTGCTTCGCCAGGCCTCGCAATGACACGGGGTCCATCCGCGTCAATACAAATCTACCGGCATTCCAAATTTTATTGGCGAAGTTGCGGTAGCCCTTGGCGCGGCTGGCGGCAAAATTGACATCATTGCCCGGCGTCGTGCCGATAACTAACGCCAGTCGCACAGCGTCGGTGCCCCACTGGTCTATGAGGGTGAGCGGCTCCACGACGTTGCCGAGCGACTTGGACATTTTGCGCCCCTGCTCATCGCGCACCATGCCGTGAAGGTAAACGGTATTAAAAGGCGCTTGCCCTGTCAGTTCAAGGCCCATCATTATCATCCTTGCCACCCAAAAAAATATGATGTCGTAACCGGTTTCCAGGACGCTCGTCGGGTAGTATTTCTTGAAGTCGGGAGCTTCTTCGTCCGGCCAGCCCATGGTCGAAAACGGCCAGAGCGATGACGAAAACCAAGTGTCGAGAACATCATCCTCTTGTATCCAACCCACACCTTCGGGAGGTGTAATACCGACATAGACATTGTCGCTTTTTAAATCCGAAGCACGAAGCTCTAAATTCGAGACAATATCTAAATCCAAATTTTTTAAATTTGAAACATTTGAATTTTGTGCTTGTTTCGGATTTCGATATTCGGATTTCGTGCTTTCAGAATTCCGGTGCCAAACAGGAATTCTGTGTCCCCACCACAACTGTCTGGAAATGCACCAGTCGCGGATGTTTTCGAGCCAGTGAATGTAAACTTTCTCAAAGCGCTTGGGAATGATATTAACCTTGCCGTCGCGCACGGCGGCGAGGGCCTTGGCGGCCAGCGGCTTCATCTTGACGAACCACTGCAACGATGGCAGGGGTTCGATAGCTCGGTGGCAGCGGTAGCAAACACTCAAGCTGTGGTCGATGGTTTCTTCTTTTTCAAGCAGGCCCTGGTTTTTCAGGTATTCAATAACCTTCTCCCGCGCCGCGGCGGTGGTGAGTCCGGCGTAACGCCCGCCCGCCTCGCCAGTCATACGGCCGTGTTCGTCGATAATCTTAATTTTCTCCAAATGGTGCTTCTCGGCGAGTTGCCAGTCGGTATTCGCGTGGGCGGGCGTTACGCCCACGGCGCCCGTGCCGAAGTCCTTATCGACCGCCTTGTCGGCGATAATTTTGACAGTCAATTTTGTGCCGTCGAGATTGGCTTTGAGCGTTTGGCCGATGTATTCCCTATACCGACGGTCATCGGGGTGAACCGCTACCGCGCTGTCGCCCAGTTTGGTTTCGGGGCGGGTAGTGGCAATGGCAATGGGGAATTTCTTGTCGTATTTAAAGTAATATAGCGGCGCCTTTTGCTCCTCGTGCTCCACTTCGTCATCGGCAATGGCGGTGCCGCACTTGGGGCACCAATTCACCAGATAGTAACCTTGGTAAATAAGCCCTTTATCGTAAAGTTTCTTGAAGGCGGCATTAACGGCGGCGGAACGTTTTTCGTCGAGAGTAAAGGCCTCGCGCGACCAGTCGGCCGACACGCCCATAGCGCGCAGCTGCTTGGTGATGCGTTCGTGATGATGCTCTTTCCACTGCCAAACCTTCTCGACGAACTTCTCGCGGCCGAGGTCTCGGCGGCGAATGCCCTGTTTGGCAAGGTCTTTTTCAACGACGGATTGGGTGGCGATGCCGGCGTGGTCGGTGCCGGGCAGATATAGTGTCTCTTCGCCCTTTAGGCGATGATAGCGCGTCATAATATCTTGGAGAGTGGCGAAAAGGGCGTGGCCGATGTGAAGGGTGCCGGTAACGTTAGGAGGCGGCATGACCACCACGAAACGCTCACGTTTCTTGGTGGAATTTCTAATTTTGGAGGCAGATTTGTCATTGCGAGGTAACCCGAAGCAATCTGTGCCCAGATTGCCGCGCTCCCCAGAGGTCGCTCGCAATGACACTTTCTGAATCGTAAATCTTGAATCATCGGGCGCGAACGCACCCGAGCTCTCCCACATTTTATAGATTTTTTGTTCGTGTTCCTGGGGATTATAAGCTTTGGGTAGTTCTTTGGCCATGAGTCCATTAAACCTAAAAACTCGGTTTTCTTCAAGTATCGTCTGATGAGCGTACTGTCTACCGATTGCTATTTTGTCATTGCGAGTGACCTTTGAGGGAGCGTGGCAATCCGGGTGCACAGGAGATTGCCGCGTCGTCCTCCGCCCCCTTGGGGCTACGGACTCCTCGCAATGACAGGGGAGTATTAGGAGAGCTCAAATGAAGCGCTGGCATCTAACTTCTGCCACGGAATAGTATGGCCGCGGACAATATGGTACGCGCCGTCATTGACATTTTTGACAGCAGTTGAGTATCTGTTTGGTTATTATGTAAGCACCTGTACAGTTTGCTCTCATCGCGTGGCTGATGAAATCCTTAAACCCAACATAAATAATCTTCTTGCGTGTTTTTCTGGCATCTGTAATTGCCGGAATAATATCGGTATCGGAGGAAACAACAAAACACCGGCTGAATTCGTCTTTCAACGCGCCGCGCAGGATATCGACGGCGATCCTGACATCAACGCCCTTTTCGGTGTAAACGCTATTGTGTTTGAGCATATAACCCTTTCGGATGGTTATATTCTGCTGTTCGAGATTATAAAAGAGGGCTTGCTGCTGAGAATATAATTTAACTGATTTGGGATTATGCCTTTCTTTTCGTATCTCACCAACGCAATACTCAACATTGGGATTATTATGGTTGCAGATAGTTTGAGCGAGTTTATAGTAGTTAAAATTAGTTAGATGTACTTTGGGCGCTAATCTTTTAGCGCAATGATAGAAATTACTGCCATCAAAGATTACAAGAATCGGTTTCATAAATTAATAATATCAAAACCTCCGGATCCTGTTACAGAGCCGGAGGGGTTTAGCAAATTTAATTACCCTTAATATAGCACAATCAAAATATTATGCAATAAGCTCAAAGACGTAGAGAGGCGGTGGCGTCTAACTTCTGCCACGGAATAGTATCCCCACGGGTGAAATGATATGCCCCCGCCACAGCTATGCTTAAAGCATTGTCGGTTGCCAGTTCCTTCGGCGATAGATAAGATTTAAGATTTAAGATTTTAGATTTAAGAATAAAGGTAGCGCGGAGCGAAGAATTCGAGATGACGCCTCCTCCGACAAGAATTGATTTCACTTTTAGCTCCTCGGAGGCTTTGAGAGTTTTTGCTACCAACACATCGATGACGGCTTGCTGGAAGCTGGCGGCGATATCGGCTTTAATAGATTTAAGATTTAAGATTTTAGATTTAAGAATGGGTTCGGCATTGCCATTAACCAGGCCGAGGGAACGGAGTTTGTAGAAGACGGCGGTTTTGAGGCCGCTGAAGGAAAAATTATAATCATTGGAATGCGACATTGAGCGCGGAAAATCGAATGCTTTGGGGTTGCCGCTTTTCGCCAGTTTTTCAAGCGCCGGCCCGCCAGGGTACGGAAGGTTGAGCATACGGGCAACCTTATCGAAACATTCTCCGGCGGCGTCATCGAGCGTCGAACCAATGACTTCATAGTCGAGATGCTTGCGCATGAGAACCAGCAAGGTATGCCCGCCGGAAACCACGAGTGCCAAAGCCGGAAATTCAGGATTTAGGGTCTGGGTATTAGAATTTAGGTTTTTTTCTTCGGCAATTTGAAATTTGTCCCGACGATCTGCTGATGTCGGGATCCCGACCCCCGACGTTCCGGTCGGGGCGTCGGAATAATTTTCGCCAACGAAGTTGGCGTAAATATGTCCTTCCAGGTGATTGACCGGAACAACCGGAATCCCGGTCGCGGCGGAGAGGCCGCGCGCGAACTCGACGCCGACAATCAGAGACCCGACCAAACCCGGGCCGGTCGTAACGGCGATTGCATCTATGTTGTTCAAAGTTAAAGGTGAAAGATTATTGTTAGTATTTAAGATCAGATTGTCATTGCGAGCGACCTCCTGGGAGCGCGGCAATCTGGGCCCAGATCCCTCGACAGGCTCGGGATGACTCTGGTGAGTCAGATTGCTTCGCCCAGCCTCGCAATGACACTCCTTAATTCTTAATTCGTAATTCGTAATTCCTGCCCGTTGGAGGGCTTCCGTGACAACCAGCAGGATTTTTTGGCTGTGGGCGCGGCTGGCCATTTCAGGGTAAACGCCGCCAAATTTTTTATGCAGCGATATCTGACTGGCAACCACTGACGAAAGGGTGGTAACGGTATCCAGCTTCGCGTTAAATTCAATAACCGCCGCCGCCGTCTCGTCACAACTAGTCTCAATAGATAATAGTCTATATTTTAGTTTCATAGAAATCTTGAATTACGAAATTGTATCCCGTAGGCCACGCTTCAGCGTGTCACCCCCAAGCTAAAGCTTGCACTACGAATTTGCCGTAGGCCACGGTTTACCGTGTTAGCAAGCTTAAGCTTGCTCTACGGGGAAAAGGAGGGGCAGGGGCTACTTGAGACCCTGCCCCCGTGCTCACTGCCGCTCGGAGCGTTTGCCGTTCCAAAGGAACAAGGAAAGGCAGGCAAACAGTCCAGCCAACACGACGACGGCGTCGGGGTTATGGGCGCGTATCAACATAACATACGCTGTAAACCCAGCAACCGTGGTTAAAGTTGTCCCTATGAGAGCGGCAACAGGTCCACTTTGTCCAGACGGCATCAGCGCGTAACACCTCCTTAAGAATATCTGCCGACTCTAGCTTAATAGGTTAGCATGAGCTATGATAAAGTCAAGATAAATCACGCTAATGCGCTCGAATGGGACGCTAATTACGTTCGAATTAACACACGAATCCAGCAAACAGGTGTCATTGCGAGGAACCCCACTGGGGCGACGAAGCAATCTGGGCCCAGATTGCCGCGCTCCCACAGAGGTCGCTCGCAATGACAAATAAACAGCTTCCAAAATTTTGAGATATTGCCATGTACCGTTCTATCCTTCAAACCAAAGAATGGGCGACGCTTAAGTCAAAGTACGGCCAGACGCCGCATTGGCTTAGCGATGTCTTAGTCCTTGAGCATAAACTGCCTTTTGGCAGATGCTTTCTGTATGTGCCCGAAATAGACCAGGTTCAGCTCCACGATATGGATAAAAAAGCGCTTGACGAGCTGGCGACACGGGTCGGCGCGGTCTTTACCAGAGTGGAAATTGTGACGCAGGCATCCGCTCGCCAGCCGTACCTCGATGAGAGCTTAGTCGGTTTTCACAAGTCCTTTGAAGAAGTTCAGCCGGAACACCGCCGCATCCTTGAATTGCGAAAAAGTGAAAAGGAAATTTTCGAGCAGATGAAGCAAAAGGGGCGCTATAACATTCGCGTCGCGGCGCGCCACGGCGTTCATGTGGCGGACTATAAATCATCGAGCGAGCGGCGGCTCGAGAGCATTAACCACGAGCTGGAATTCTGGGGTCGTTCCGACGACATTAAGTCGGCTCAAGATGATGTCGGACGTAATACGGTCGCGACCAATGTTTCGCCGGTCGAGACCTTCCACCGCCTTTATACCGATACGACCAAGAGGGAAAAAATTAAGGGACGAAGTTTGGATTATTTTCATGATTTGGTTGACATTCTGGGCGCCAAGGGCTATGCTCGGGTCTTTATAGCATATTTGAGTGATACGCCTCTGGCAGCGGCCGTAGTCACTTTTTACGAAGGCGTGGCGAGCTATCTTTACGGCGGCTCAAGCCGCGAGCATAAGGAAGTGATGGCGCCGTTCGCGTTGCATTGGGTAGTCATTCAAGAGGCGAAAAAGCGCGGTTGCGGATATTATGACCTTCTGGGAGTGGCGCCGCACAGCGCCAATGAAAAACACAGGTGGGCGGGACTGACGCGTTTCAAGGAAAATTTCGGCGGCCAGTATGTTAATATCATAGGTAGTTATGATAAGATATATAATCCAAGATTTTATAAGCTATATCGGATTGGGGAGAAGTTGAGAGGGAGATAAGCAATAAAATCCAAAGCCCTAAACCCAAATATCAAATCAAGCCCAAATTATTCAATATCAAAAGCAAGCCATTTGAAATTTATATTTTGGATTTGATTTGGACTTTGGTTTTTGGATTTAGGATTTGATATTATGTCTTTCAAAAAAGCCCTAAAAAGTATTGTCCCCAAGTGGGTTATAAGCATCTACCACTGGAAAATGGCGGTGCTTGCCAATATCGTCTACGGTTTTCCATCGAGGGGGATGCGGGTAATCGGCATAACCGGCACTAACGGCAAAACGACCACTTGTTTTTTGCTGCGCTCTATCTTGATGGCTTCCGGCCGCAAGGTCGGAATGCTGACGACGGTCAGTTTCGGCTTTGGCGAAAAATTGGTCCAAAATCGGCTCAATATGACCACTATCAGCCCGTTTTTATTGCAAAAATACCTGCGGCAGATGAGGAGGGTCGGTTGCACCGATGTCATAGTCGAAACAACGAGCCATGCTATTGAGCAGAACCGCATCTGGGGCTTGCGATATGAAGCCATGGCGCTTACCAATATTACCCACGACCATCTTGATTATCACGGCACGATGGCGGCCTATGCGGCGACTAAAAAGCGCTTATTTCTCCTGCCGCACCGCTTGAGCATTTTGAACCGCGATGATGCCGCCTTTGAGGAGTTTTGGAACTTGCCCATGACGGGCGGCCGCAAGATTAGTTATGGCATGGCGCATAAGGATGTCGATGTGACGGCGCGCAAAATCCTAACCGAAGGAGCGGGCACACTTTTCACTCTGGTCACGAACGATGGCCAAGTGGCGGTTGACTTGCGCTTGCCGGGTGAATTCAATGTTGCCAATTCTCTTTGCGCCAGCGCGCTGGCTCTTGGACTCGGTGTGGATTTGGCTATGATAAAAAAAGGGTTGGAAACGGTGGCGCAGGTGCCGGGGCGTATGGAGCAAGTCAGCGTGCCGGAGGCGTCGGGTAAGCTGCCGTTTACGGTCATAGTCGATTACGCCCACACGCCCGACGCTCTGGAAAAAGCTTATAAAGCGCTCAAGCCGTCGGCGCGCGGACGGCTGATTTCAGTACTTGGGGCAACGGGCGACCGTGATAAAACCAAACGACCACTACTGGGGGCTTTGGCGGGGCGCTTGGCCGATGTGGCGCTCATAACCGATGAAGAACCGTACACTGAAGACCCGGCGCAAATTATTGAAGCAGTCGCCGCTGGCGTGCCGCGCGGCGCGGGCAAAGAGCGCGATATGAAACTGGGACATAATTTCTTTAAGGTGCCGCAACGGATGGATGCCATCGAAAAAGCCGTCGGGATGGCCGAGCGCGGCGACATAGTACTCATTACCGGCATGGGCGACCAGAGTTTTAAGGTAGTGGGCCAGCGCCACATCCCTTGGAGCGACCGCGAGGCCGCTCAAACCGCCCTCCGGAAAAGATTCAGGAATTAGGATTTAAGAATGGGGGCAAAGCCATAAAGCCATACAAGCTGTAAAAGCTGTAAAGGAATTTCCCCTATGGCTTCTACAGCTCTAAAGCTTTACAGCTTAGGGAGCTGATAAAGTAAGTTAGACTATTAGGTAATAGGTTTGGATGTTTAATCTAAGACTGGTTCTTTCAGGAAGGCCAATTGTTCGCTGAAGCGGCCGAGGAGAGGGAAAAAGCTGTCGGCGAATCCTTGGATATCGTAGATCTCTTGGGTGGCGCCGTACCAAGGCGGCAAGTGAAAGTCGCGCTCGGCAAACCGATTTGCCCACTCCAGTTCCGCGTCCATGGCGATAGCGTAGGGAAGATATTTATCAAATTGGCTACCGAGGGCAACGTTTAAGCTTATCGGTTTGCCGAGCGCGAGATAGTTGCGGAATGCCAGCCATCTCTCAAGATGCTGGCGGCCCAAGAGAGTGCGCGTAGAAATTCTCGACGCGAAGAATGAAGCCAATAGAGCGATGCCCAACATGGCCGCCCAGAAAATTAAGGTAAACTTAGGGTCGGGAGATGCGATAATCGCGTATAAAAAGCCCACTAAACCGAGGGTAAATAGTCCGAGACTGTAGGCCTTGTATTTGGCATGGATTCTCGCCGGATTCTGCGCGAAAAGCCCCAGCCGGGTAGCTTCTTGGTAGAGTTGGCCGTAAATAAGAGTAACGCGCCGGCTGAAGAGTTCTTTGCCGGAGCGCTCGCGAAACTGTTCGACGGTACTCAAGGAACTTTTTTGGCCAAAAAATTCATCGATTAGAGTTCGTTCATAGGGCTGTAAGGACTGCCAGAGCGCTTTGTCGCGCGACTGTTTTTTGTAAATCACCAGCTCGCCGTCGCGGTCCTCTAGGCCCAGGAGGCCGCGGGCGGCAAGGTCAACTACCATCGCCAGGATTTCCTTAGGACGTATACGGCCGTGCATCAATATACCCACAAGCGCCGGCGACATCATAACAGGCGGCTTTTCGAGGAGGTATGACGGCGGTTGAATGTTTTTACCGCCGGTGGACTTTTCGTAAATATAGAAAAAGACCAAGAGTGTGATAAGCAGAAAGACAATGCTCGCGATAAGCCAAGCAATACCGGATATGCTTAAAACTTGGCGTTCAATATTGCTGGCGGCGCCCAAGCTTAAATAGCCGCGAGGGAACTGGACGAGGACGGTGAGGATGGCGCTGGGCGAGATATCAACCGCTTCAAAAACCAATGTTTGGCTGTCGAGGAAGTAACTTGGCTTGGCGGTGGCGCCGTGCGTGGCAATAAGGCGCCGGCTGCTCTCCGGCAAGTCGGTTTGTTTGATGGCGGTGGGCAACTCGACCGTAATAACCGCCTTGTCGTAAAAACCGGCATTTATAAACCCCTGCTCGCTAGAGCCGTCAAGAACAATGTAACGCAGTTCGTCAGAATCAGCTGTCGCTTCAACTCTTTCGCTAACCTTTTTGTTATTGACAAAAAGTTCGCCGGCACTGCCAATGCGCATGTTGAGCCGGTAGGTATTGCTCGAGGTGGAGGTTGGCGAAGTGTTGTCTTGCAATGAAGCCGAAACCTGGGTGCTTTCGGCGACGGTGTCGGGCGCCGATTGTCTAAGTTGGGGCAAAGTAATGCCCAAAAACCGGCCGGCGCCAAAAAGAGCGACGCCGACAAACACAAAAAAAATCATCTTGCGCCAGAGCAAGGTTGTGCCTTTGATGATTTCCTGCCAAGCGGTGTGATGGCGAGCCATAACAATAGATTTAACAATTAAGATTTATGAATTAAGAATCGTAATATGTCATTGCGAGGCCAGTTCCCTCGCTAACTCGGGATAAACTCCGCAATCTGGGCCCAGATCCTTCGTCCCAATGGGGCTTAGGATGACAAGAGAAGCTGATGCAAATTAGCTATGGGCGATGTGTTTGGCGCTAGCATGGGCATTGCCATGTAAAATCAGCAAATTATAAACCAGAACTTCAATGCCGGCGACTGCTTCAATTTTACCATTTTTAATGCTCTCATCAATCCGGCTAATCTGCTGATAGATACTCCTTAGCCAGTTCCACGACGCGCGGCGGGTGAGAGAGAGCAAACGGCTGACGACAAAAGGCCTTATATTGAGTTTAGCCGGAAGCTCATTGGGTTTGACGCCTTCGGCGAGATAAGCTTTGGCCCAGAGGAGCTGGCGGTATTGGTAGGCGATGGCGCCCAAGACGCGCAGGGGGTCTTCGCCTTGGCGCCAGAGGTCTAAAAGTGAGCGGACGGCGCTGTCGGCGCGCTGGTCGGCCAGCGCGCCGAGCAATTTGAAGCTGTCGGTTTCGGCGCGGCGCGGTGTAAAAAGCGCAATGTCTTCGGCAGTAACTTCCTGCGGGTTTGCCCAAAGCGCCAATTGATTTATGACTTGATGCAATTGTCCGCTGTCGCCCTCGAGGTTAGTGGTAAGTGCATCCCGCGCGGCTGCCGCCATACGGATACCGCCTTGCCGCGCCGCTTCATAAACATATCGTGACCAAGCCGCGCCCTTGAGTGGCTCAAAAACTTCGGTTTGGGCGAGCTTCGTCAGGTCTTTAAAAATTTTTGTGCGCTTATCGGGGCTTATCGACTCGACAAAAACGACCGCGGTGGTTGGGGGAATGTGCGAAGCGACTTGCATAATTTTCAACCCCTCATCGGCCGCGAGAGCTCGCAAAGCGCCCTTGACGACTATCTGCCGCGTGGCTCCCAAAAAAGGCATAGCTTGGGTTTGAGAGGCGAATTCGGCGGTGTTCCATCTCGTGCCGGCATCTATCATCAAACGGTTCAACTCATCGGCAATTATGAGCTCTTTGAGCCGCTCTTGCAGGCGATAACCGTCTGTGCCGTAGAGAAAAATGAGGTTTTTCATATAAATCCAAATATCAAATTTCCAATTTCCATTCAAATCCAAATGCCTAAAGTCCAAATCATCTCTTATTAACTATAGCGGAGAAGATTAGTGTCAATTCGTGGGCTTCTTGCCACAGTTTTCGGCACTCCACTATTTTATCTGGATTGGCCACTGAAATCATATGCGACCAATGAGTTGCCTCTTTGGCCTCCTTCTTGCATATCCCTATTTTATGTATAAAGTCCTTGCGTGACTCGGCACAATCGGCCTCCATATAGTTTGCGCCGATACTGGTTGAGTTCCTTATGAACTGCGATATCAGGGGTCTGTTGATTGTATTGTCGGGTAAAGATTTGGCAAAAAGTATTACTTCTTGACCAAACTTAGCAGTACGCTCCACAAGATCATATTTTTTGTCATTTGGATTTACGATTTTGTTTGACATTGGAAATTTGTCATTAGGATTTAAAACAACGCGGTCTGGTCGCCGTTTTGGCGGTGGCTTGCGGGCAGGCGGGCGATGATAGATGTCATACCAAGTTCGCGCAGGAATTTTTCCGCCTCGGCGCGGTCGAAGTCGTGGACTTTGGTATCGCCCAGCTTAAAATCAAGTGCCACATCGGTGTCGATGCGAGCGAGTTTTTGACTCAACTCGGCCATAGCGCGGCCTTTTTCCAGTTTGGCGCGCGTCGCGCCGGATGTGACCTTGGCGAGATTTTGGTAGAGATTTTTAACCGAGCGGAACTCTTTAAGCAGTTGGGTGGCGGTTTTCTCGCCGATGCCCAGGACGCCCGGGATGTTGTCGGACGCGTCGCCGCGCAGGGCTTTGTAATCAATAATCTGCGCCGGAGCCAGGCCATATTTGCCGGCGACGGCGGCGCTATCAAAGAGAGTCGGCGGTTGGAGCCCCCGCTGGGGCAGGGCGACTTTAACTTGCCGATTGATGAGCTGGAGCGCGTCGCCGTCGCCGGTGAGGATAATTACTTCGGCATCTTTAAGCTCTTCGGGGATGCGCTTCGCCAGCGTGCCGATAATGTCATCGGCTTCGTAGCCCTCTGTGCCAAAGCACGGCACCTCGAGCGAGGCGAGGAAGTCCTGAACGAGCGGAATTTGGTCATAGAGCTCTTGCGGCGCTTTGACCCTTTTTGCTTTGTATTCGGCAAAGAGGTCGTCGCGGAAAGTTTTGCCCGGCATATCAACCGCCACCGCGACGTGGTTGGGGCGATAAAGCTTCAGCGCCGACAGAAATATCCGCGCGAAGCCGAAAACGGCGTTCGTCGGCCGGCCTTGGCGGTCGGTGAGCGTTGGCGGCAGGGCGTGGTACGCGCGGTGGATAATGGCATTGCCATCCACCAGAAGAAAGGTGGCGGGACGAATCTGTTTGTCTTCTTTCATAAACTAATGATACAATAATTTAATCAAAAAAGGCCCCCAGTGGGGCCTTTTTTGCATCGCTAAAATATTTATTAGCGGGTAACGCTGATGGTGGCGTTTCTTTCGGCGCTCGGCGCCGCGACGGTTATTCTTCCCGAAGTGTCATCTTTCAAGATGGTGTAGCCGGTACCGTTACCGCTGGAGCCGGGGTCAACCGGAATGGCAACGATATACTGGCCGCTGGCGGTTAACGCGGAAAGGTCAACTAGCGTACCGCAAGTGCCGCCGGTGGCGCAAATCTCGGTCGCCGTGGCGCTGATGCCACCCGGCACGGCGCCGCTATTATCGACGGAATATTGATAAACGGCGTTAAGTATAGTATTAACCTCTGACGCGCGCTCGGCGTTGCGGCTTTCCGCCAACTGCTTGCCCGGATTAATAGCGATGATGACGATGGCCGCCAATATCGCGATAATGGCAATCACCAACAAGATTTCCAGCAGCGTGAAACCTTTTGACCGACGCGAGAACTTTCTCATATTCCCCTCCATTTTACTTATTTTCTAATAATCTAACTTTAGAATATATGTTTTATAAATTTTTGCAAGTGCTAAAATTCATTAGTGTGCCGCATGTCGGTTGTTATTTTGTCATTGCGAGCCCCGACCCACTGGGGGTCGTGGCTCACAATGACACAAAGAATGCTTTTTGCATCCGATAATTAAAAATCCGCTACTTCTTTCCAGTAGTTTAATTTGAGCTGGGGGCTAACCTGTTTGACCGATACTTCGGCTCTGCGCTTAGTTCCCGCGACAGCGCTCTCGGATCTGATGGTTGGGCTTTGGGTGCCGCTGCCAATTATAGGTAATATCGTACAGCTGCCATCGGGAAAATCGAGAGTCTCACCGCCGGCATAATTAATATTATTGCGCAGCGTCTGCAAGGCTTTTTCGGCGCAGCCGTCAACATAGGACCTGGACTTGGCGGAATCGAAAAGGTTTTGCGTTGAACGCAAGCTGTCGGTGCCAAGAAGAAGAAGCGTCAGCGCCACGCTTGTGCCGACGGCGCCGATGACTATCACGCTCATAAGTGTTATAAAACCGCGCTTGCGTTTTTTCATTATGGCACGCTCCTTAAGCTGGCGGAGCCGTAAAATGTTTTTTCGTAACCGAAACCGCCGCGCTTCTCTTGGGTGATATAGTAAAGAGTAAAAGTGATTTTTATCTCATCGGGATGGTCGGCGTCGACGGCCAAGTTTTTAACAGTTGCGTCCTTTATGCCGGTGTTTTGCGAGAGTAATGGGACGGCGGTAGCAACGGCCCCTTCTTTAATGCCGATTGACGCTCCGGTTACTTCAAAGACAGTGGGGTTGGCTGATGCCTCATCCATCGCAAGCGTCATGCCGCCAGCGGAGGAGGTTTGGGGCGCCGGCGCTGTTACGTCTCGGGCATTCCTAATGGCCTGGGTCAAATTTTGCATCAGCAATACGCCTTGGCTTTCAACTTCGATGGCGGCGCGACTCTTTTCTCTAATTTGCAGGATGCTCGAAAGAAGAGCGGAAGCGGTAAGCGTAATGACGCTGGCCAGCGCGATATAAAGCAGCAATTCGAGCAAAGAAAAAGCCCTTGTTTTTCCTTGGCCGTGTCTTATTATTTCACGACTTACACACCCAAAACTTATGTCATCGCGAGCCCGAAGGGCGCGGCGATCTAATAAAAGAGATTGCTTCGTCAATCCTCGCAATGACAAACGCGCGATTCGTGTCATTAATATTTTGGGAGATGATTTCATTGAATTTTATTGGGGCGCGAGGATGATAACGGACTGGTCATTGGCAACACCGGTAACAAAAGCTCTGTCTTTCTCGTTACTGTAGGCAACGCCGTAAAGGGCGGCAGGGGTATCAAAAGAACCTATAAAGAAGGGTGGAGAGAAGAGAAATCTCCAGAAAGGAGGAGGGAAAATGCCCGAAACGTCAAATACCTGAAATTCCCTATTGGGGACGTCGCTGGCAATAAATAAATAATGGTTGTCAAGCCCAAAGGTGATATCTCTAACGGGCCTTAAGATTCCGTCTTTAAGAAAAAATACGCTTTTTGGCTGGGGGCTGGCGGGTGAGCTGACATCGATCACGTAGAGAACGCCCAATTCCGTCCCGATGATAACAGTCTTTTCAAATCCTGTGATAGTAAGAGCGTTTTGGTTTAGAATCAAACTATGCGAGCCGACCAGGTTTGGTTGAGCGGGATTGCTGATGTCAACCACGGAGAGTTGTTTGCCATTCGGCCCCGAGGCGATATAGGCATAATTATCCATCACGACCACCTCATTGCCGTTTCTGTTGAGTTCTAATGAACCAACCTCGGTTGGTTCGTCAGGATTGCTTATATCGATGATGTAAAATTCCGGCCCGTCGCCTTTCATTCTGGTTAAATAGGCGTAGTTGTCTTTGGCGGTTATGCCGGAGGCATCCGGGATGCCTTGAGCGTCAAAAACTCCTTTCATAGCCGGTGCCGCCGGGTCGGTTATGTCGGCAATTTGCAGTTCAGCCGAGTTACTCTTGGTCGCGATTAGGGCTAAGTTGTTATGAATATGAATATTTTTTGGATTATCCCTTAAGTTATTTTCCGATTTAACGATGGGGTTTTTCGTATCCGTAACGTCAATTATGGTAAAGCTTTGCGCCGCGCTGTCCCTGACTACGTAAAGGAAGTTGTCTTTGGCTTGAATTTTAACGCCGTCTTTGCCGCCGGTTAATGGAACAGAGGATTCTATAAACGGGTAGGCCCAATTGCCGAAACCCGGGATGCCGGAATAGGCGCTCCAGTTAGTGAGTTGCGTTTCATAGTTGACACTGGCGGTTTGCCCCGATTTTTTGAGCCATGAGACCCGCGTTGCTATTTTCTTGGTATCGGGGTCAAGAGAATTGACGCTAACGCGGCGCGTAAAACCGTCAACTGCGTCCTCGGTGCCGGAAAATTGCCACTTGCCGGACGATGAACTGATGCCATGGTCGCCGTCGGTCAAAAGGGTGAAGTCCTCGTTCTTGACGGCCCTCGCGGCCTCGATAGCTTCTTCGGCCAGAAAGCTGGCGCGAGAGCTCTGTCCTATTGACAAAAAATTTTCTTCACTATAAAGCAGGATACTGACCGAGCTCAACGAAAAAACCGCGAAAAGCGAGATAGCCAGTACTACCTCAATGAGAGAGAATGCCGGTTTTCTAGTAACTGACGGTGCCTTTTTCATTGATGGTGATATTTTTTTCGTACGGTTTGATTTCTAATTTTATGGCTCCAGCGGCTTGGGGCGTACCCTTAAGTTTGGAAAAATTGACATTATCGAAGCCGCTTACGGCGATAGTCGGGGGGAATATGGTATTCTCATCGAAGCTCGCGTCTCGAGTATCGTACGATGCTCCTTTATATAAAGTGGCGCTGCCGGGCTGTAGTTTCATGCCCCAGGCCGAGTCGCCGGCGCCGTCGCGCGAGAGCATTTGCGCTTTCCTTATGACCTGCGACACCGACAATGTGGCCATATCAAGGTCGTTCTTGACGTGAAGCAGCTGATTGACCGGTATGGTGATGCCGGCGATCACCACAATAATTGACATCGAGAGCAAGAGCTCTAAGAGGGTGAAGGCGCGCCGCGATGACTCGAGTTCCCCTCGGTGCGAGTAAACCATCGTTCTCCTTATTTCTTCTCGTCGCCAATGGAGGAGGATTATGGATTGAATCCGCCGATTAAGCTGTAAATCGGCATAATCACCGACAGCGCCACGAAAACCACCACCGCCCATATCACAAAAAGTAAAATCGGTTCCAGGGCGACGGAAAGATTCTTGGTGCTAATGTCGGTTTTTTCTTCGAAATTATCGCCAATGGCTTTTAGGGTTTCCTTGAGATTGCCGGACTGCTCGGCGGCGACAATCATTTGTTGGACCGGGAAGGGAATGAGCCGGTCGGAGCGCTTGTAGCCCGCGAAGCACTTTTGAAAAGAATTCCCTTCCTCGATATTGGCGCTCAAGTATTTATAAAACTTTTTGTAATCGAAAAATCCGGTGATTTCCGCAAGCGACGAGAGGGCGTTAACAAGCGGCATGCCGGCGGAAAGAAGGGTACCCAAAATAAAACCGAATCTCGAGAGCTCAATTTGCTGGCTCAAGACATTAACGCCGGGTATGCGAAAGATAATTTTCTGGCCGATAATTTTGGTTTTGGGAAAAAAGAATACGAAGTAAAAAAGAATAATCAAAGCGGCTAAAAATGAAGGAACGACGATGGCGCCGTATTTGCCCAAAAATTCCCCAAAGCTAAGAAGGAATTTAGTGGTAATGGGCAATTGGATATTAAGCGAACTAAAGACCCCTGATAGTTTCGGCAGTATGAACCAGGCAATGCCGATGCCGACAATGAGAGTGAAAAACAAAACAATCGCCGGGTATAACATAGCGGAAGTAACCTTTGACCTGAAGATTCTCTCTTTTTGCTCTTGAGTGGCGATGACCTTCAAGTTGGCAGACAGCCGGCCTGATTTCTCGCCGATTTTGATAAGCGCGAGCGAATGGGCGGCTAGCAAACCGGTGTGCTCGAGCGCTTCCCAAATGGGGACGCCTTCGCCGATATCGTTTTTTAGCTCCTCGACGATTTCCCTCATTTTTTTGCTTTTGAGGCCGACCTCAATGGAATCGAGAGCCGTGATAATATTCATGCCGGCGAAAAGCAGCATGGACAGATTCTCAATGAAATAAATTTTATCCTGCTTGACGCCGATAGTCAGCCATGTAACTCTTTTTCGCTTCATTTTATTGGGAGGAGCGGCGTGCGGAGCGTCTTTTTGGGGTTCGGTACCGGCCGCCGGCGGATTTTGCTCTTTTGCCAGCGCCGTCGGCGTAGTCGAAGGAGATACAGCCGGCTTGGGAACAAGAGGAATATCTTTTTCGGTGCCCTGGGCTGGGGAGCTTTCCACTTTTTTCGCTGTTTCCTTCTCGGGCACGCTACTATCGGACGCCTTCGGCGCCTTGGACGGTTCTTTGTCACTGTCCGTCGGTTCTGTGTCCAGCACCGAGTTCTCGGCGAGAGGACGATGTTTCAAAATGAGCTTATCCATTGTTTATTGAGTTTTCCCTTTTACACCGGGAGCTTCCGTTTTGTGACTGGCGAGTGAGTGCTCTATTTCAGGCGGGGAGGCAACGCGCAAGAGTTCTTGGGGCGTGGTAATACCATTGGTAACTTTTTCCATTCCGTCTTCAAAGAGCGACCGAAATCCCTGTTTTCTGGCGAGTTGTGAAATTGCTTGCGAGGACGGATTCTTCAAAATCAGGTCTTCAATTTCCGGCGTGATGGAAACTATCTCATAAATAGCGGTTCTGCCCTGATAACCTTTGCCGGCGCAAGACGGGCATCCTTTACCGGCGTAGGAGGTAAAACTTTTGGCGGAAAAAAAGCGAGAAGCTCCCGGCAGAATTTGGTCGATATCCGCCGCGGTAGTAGTTTTCTTATATTTGCATTTCTCACAGATTTTACGAACCAATCTTTGGGCGGCGATGGCTTCGAGGGTTGAGGCCAGCAGAAATGGTTCAATGCCCATGTCAAGAAGGCGTGGGATGCTGGCGGCGGCGTCATTGGCGTGGAATGTTGAAAATAATAGGTGGCCGGTGAGAGCGGCGTTGACGGCGATTTCCGCCGTTTCATTGTCTCTGATTTCTCCGACCAAGATGATGTCGGGGTCTTGCCGAACAATCGAGCGCAATCCTTTGGCGAAAGTTAAATTGGTCTGCAAATTAACTTGAATTTGGTTGGCGCCGGCGATTTTATACTCAACGGGGTCTTCGATGGTTGTCAGGTTAATTTCGGCGATATTGAAGGTTTTGAGCAGGGCATAAAGCGTCGTTGTTTTGCCCGAACCGGTTGGACCGACGGCCAAAACCATGCCAAAGGGCTTTTTTGATGCCTTGAGAAGTTTTTGTTGGTCGTTTTCAAGGATACCCAAGTCGCTAAGTGACAGGTTGGGAACATAGATGGCGAGCATTCTCAAAACTATCTTTTCGCCTTCGATGGTCGGAATGATAGAAACCCTGATGTCTATCGTATTGCCGGCAAGTTCGTGCCTTAAGGAGCCGTCTTGCGCCGAGAAGTGTTCATCAACTCTCAAGTGGGCTTGAACCTTTATTCGGTTCAGGATATTTTCGTAATTCTGTTTGGGGATTTTGCCGACTTCATAGAGAACGCCGTCGATTCTAAACCTCACCTCCACAATTTTCGGTTGGGGCTCGATGTGAACATCGGAGGCCCGGTGCTCGAGAGCGTCGCTGATGAGCTGGTCGATTATCTCGGGCGCGATGGCGCTGCCGCTCGTCTCAAAGGCGCTGAAGTTTGTTTTGATGGCTTTGACCTTGGGAGCGGTGTCAACTTTTTCTTCTTTTCTCTCCGCGGCAACTTCCTGTTTCTCTCCGGCGGCAACCTGCCCGTCTTGCGCCTTGGCACTCTCTTCATCGCTTTGAGACCCACCAGCTTCCGGCTGGGCAGGTTTGCGCGCGGACTCCTCGCTCCTTGGAACTTCCTTTTTTTGCGGTGGTTTTTCTTCCATAATGTAATTATACCAATAATATTTAGATAAGGTCGCTTTATTAATACGGCGGCACGGCGACAAACTGGAACCGTGAGGGCGGGAATAGAATCATCTTAACGGGCCCAAGCATATCGGCTCTCTGGGCCGTGCCCCAGTCGCGCGAGTCGGCGGAATTGAGCCGGTTGTCGCCGACGAGAAAATATTGGTTTTTCCCCAAGGTCCAAAGAGTTTGCTCGTTTTGCGCCGGCGTGGTCGGCATACCGCGGTCGAGATAACTTTCGGGCAGTTGCTTGCCGTTTATCCAAATTTGACTGTTGCGGATTTCAACCGTATCGCCCGGCAGACCGATAAGCCGTTTAATGTATTTTTTATGTTTGGGGTCGCCGGGAAATTTCAAAACCATCGGCTCGCCGCGGGTAAATTTATTGGTAAAAAGGTTAAATCGACTGACAAGGACAATCTCCTTATCATGAAAATTCGACTCCATGCTGGGGCCGGAGATGATAAAAATTGTCGCCAGAAAATAATGGACTATCAAGAGTGCGACGACTAGCAGAATAAATACGCGACCCAGCTCGAACGCCACGCCCGCGCCATAATATAATTTTTGCCAGAAATTCAAAAAGCCCTCCTTATTGCATTTTACCACGAGTCGAGGGTTTACAGTCATCAGTCAGTGAAGCCATAGAGCCATAAAAGCTGTAAAGCTATAGAGGATACTAGGACTTGCTGTTATTAGAACTTGTCTTTTTCACGATTTTGGTGCCAGTAATGGCTGTTCCTGTTGGCTTGGTCTTAGTTTTTGCGCTTTTGGGCTTATTGGTAGCAATACGCTCTGCCTTAGGTGTAGCGCCGATTTTTTTGGCAATGCGCGACTTGAGGCGAGCGGCTTTATTGGGGTGAATCAAATGGTTCTTGGCGGCTTTGTCGACAAGAGAGATGGTTCGGTTGACGGAATCTTTCGTAACACGGCGCAGGGCCTCTTGAAGTTGGCGAGTTTGCAAGCTATTGCGCGCTTGCTTGCGGCGCGAGCCGCGCAGCGCTTTCTTGGATGCTTTGAGAAGTGGCATAATAATTAAATCCTAATTAAGTAAAATAAACAAAAACTACAAGATACTTGTATCTTATTTCAATAATTTACCCTAAAACCGGCTGCTTGACAAGAGGTTATGGTTTGGTACGATAATTAATCAAATCAAAATTCAAAATGCAAAAGTCAAAATTGTGGATGTTAGTTTGTCATTGCGAGAAGTCCTTCGACTTCGCTCAGGATAAATCCGCGACGCGGCAATCTGACCGTCCGCGGTCATCCCGAGCGAGGTCAGCCAAGTCGAGGGATCCCTCCATTCCGCCTCGCTCCAGTCGGGATGACGATTACGTCAGATTGCTTCAGATTACTTCGCAATGACACCGCTGCGAGATCTTTCATCCGCCATCTTGCGGAGTTCAGGATGACACCGCTGTGTCACTTCTAACTTTTGACTTAATATATGATGGAACTTTCCCCCAAACAACAAGCGGTCGAGATGATGAGGAGCGCGCAGCGCGTGCTGGTTTTGTCGCACGTTGACGCCGACGGCGATGCCATTGGCAGTATGTTGGCGCTCACCGCGGCGCTCGAGAAACTCAAAAAAGAAGTGACCGCGGCGATGGATGGCACTATTCCGGCGCCTTTCCAGTTTTTGCCCCGCGTCGATGCGATTGGTAGCCGCGTAAGCGCCGGCCAAGAATTTACCATATCGCTCGATACCAGCGGAGTTGAGATTGAAAAGCTGGGATATAAAGCGTTGCCCGAAGAGAATAAACTTAACATCGTGGTATCAACGAAAACAGGTACTATCGAACCAGGCCAAGTGACTCTTGGCACCAGCGGGGCGCTGTATGACCTTGTAATTGTGCTGGACTCGCCCGACTTGGACCGTCTGGGTTCGCTTTACGACCAGGACCCGGAGCTTTTCTATAAGGTGCCGGTTGTCAACATCGACCATCATCCTTCCAATGAATATTACGGCAAGGTTAACTGGGTGGATGTGACCGCCACCAGTACGGCGGAAATGTTGGTGTCGCTTATTGAGGCCTTAAGTTCGGCGGCAACTTCCTCGGGAGAAGCGGCGCAGCCGCTGATGGACGAAGATATCGCGACGGCGCTTTTGACCGGGCTAACCACCGACACCGGCAGTTTTCAGAATGCCAATACCACCCCAAAAAGTTTAACGGTCGCGGCGCAACTGGTGGGCAGCGGAGCGCGCCAGCAGGAAATTATCCGCTATATTTTCAAAACCAAGCCGCTGACTACCCTCAAACTGTGGGGCAAAGCGCTAACGCACATAACCGCCGTGCCGATGGGACGCTTCGTGTACGCGACTTTGAGTGCCGGTGATTTCGCCGCCGCCGGGGCGAGCCCCGATGAATCAAGCGGCGTAATAGATGAACTTATTAAATCGGCGCCGGGGATAGATTTTGTCATGTTGGTGGTGGAGCGCAACGGCGGCGTTCATGGCTCTTTGCGGGCCACCGAAAAAAATGTTGACGTTTCGACCATCGCGCGGATTTTCGGCGGCGGCGGCCATGAAATGGCCGCCGCGTTCCACCTTGACCAAACGACACTGGAGCGGGAGATGAAGCGCATTGTGACAAAAATCTCTGACTATCAGATGAAACGAACCGGCGCCGCGGCCATTCATAGCGCTATGCCGACGATTACGGATGAAAATCAGACAGTGGGGAAAGATACCGCCGAGCAAACGGAAAACAACAATCAACTGTCCGCCGCCGAAGCCGACGCGGCGCGGCTTCATAGTCGCGCTGGATTGCCCGACCGCATTACGCCCGCTGGCGAGGAAACTGATAAAACATCCGAGCCCATAGCCGAGACGGCGGTCTCACCGGTATCTGCGCCGAGTGAAATTGATACGCATTCAGCCGGCGGCTCAAGCAAGTGGTAAGCCAGGATTTAAGATTTAAGAATTAAGAGCTGGTGATGTTGATTTATTTCGGATAATGTAGTACTATCTTGGGGTAAGCATAAGGAATTATTTTTATGGCAAAGATTTCGACAACTAAAGAAACAGTGGCCGCCAAAAAAGCGGTGCCTAAAAAACCGGTCGCGAAAACGGAGAAGAAGGTTGCCGCTGCTAAAAAAGTTGTGCCGAAGAGCGCCCAGGCGCTTGAAAAAATCGCGAAGGTGAAGGTAGGAGCAGAAGCTCCGACGCCCCAACAAGAAGTTGGGGGTGCGGAGTCCCGACCTGAAAGCGTCGGGAAAAAAAAGGTTGAAGTTAAGAACCCGAGCGCCAAGGCCATAGTTAAATCGGAGCTGGTTAGAAAGTACCGTTCCAATGCCAAGGACACCGGTTCAGTTTCGGTGCAAGTTGCCCTTCTTACGGACCGCATAGTCGCATTATCGAAACACCTGGCCAAGCATATTCACGATGCCGACTCCAAGCGCGGACTTTTGATTGCCGTCGGCAAGCGCCGCCGGCTCTTGAACTATGTTCGCGAAAACGACTCCAAAGTTTACGCCAAACTCATCAAAGACCTCAAACTGAAGAAGTAAGAACACGACTTACGCAATTTATCCTTCGAACAAAGTGAGAAGTTCTCACCTTACAGGTTCGAACAATAACTTTTGCGTAAGTCGTGTAAGAACTAAAAGCTGTAGAGCCATACAAGCCGTAGGGTTTTAGAGCGAAATCTAATTGCAAATTACTGCGGCCAGGATATTGCAAGAGATTGAGCGACGGAGGGTTTCTGCCAAGCTAAAGCTTGTACTGCTTTGGTTTCCGTAGGCCACGCTTTAGCGCGCGGGAAACAGACCTATGCAGCCAGCCCTATCTCTGAT
>Ga0214473_10002385_pt1 | contig 23100 bp, 23 predicted proteins | sample RVTome_7_FD_203509 | JGI IMG/M metagenome (GOLD analysis project Ga0214473, IMG submission 203509) | Soil microbial communities from uranium-contaminated site in the Upper Colorado River Basin, Wyoming, United States - RVT98D197 | ecosystem: Environmental > Terrestrial > Soil > Contaminated >... | reverse complement strand
CAAGCGGGAACTCATCGCCCAGATAGAGGAGGAGACGGAAAGGGCAAAGGAGATAATCCGTTCGCTCCTTGAGTTCTCAAAGAAGGGGAAGCGGGAGATGATAAGCCTCAAAAAGACCGTAAGCGACTCCGTGCGCTTTATCAGGAGCGAGCTTCCGGCAAAGGTGCAGGTGCTGACCGAGGCGCCGGACGAGCTCATGGTCCTCGCGGACAAGCAGCAGCTCCAGCAGGTCTTTCTGAACCTCATAAAGAACGCGGCCGAGGCCATAAAGGAAGAGGGGGTCATCTCCATCTCCGCAAAGAGGGCGAAAGAGGGCGTGGAGATAACCGTCTCGGATACCGGGGCGGGCATGGACCCCGAGATGCTCTCGAAGATATTCAACCCGTTCTTTACGACAAAAAGCTCACTCAAGGGCTACGGGCTCGGGCTGTTTATCGCGCACAAGATAATAGAGGAGCACGGGGGCACGATAGACGTTACGAGCTTTCCGGAGCGGGGCACGAGGTTTCTAATCAGGTTGCCATATAAGGATATAGATAAGGAGATGAAATAATGAATGGGAAAATCCTTATCGTCGAGGACGAGAAGGTCGCTCTTAAGAACCTGGAGCACATCATGAAAAAAGAGGGCTATGACGTGACGGGCACGACGAGCGGGCCCAACGCCCTGAAATTGCTGGCCAACGAGGAGTTCGACATAGTCCTTACGGACCTGAAGATGGAGAAGGTGGACGGGCTGGAGGTGCTTGAGCGCGCCCGGGCCCTCTATCCCGACTGCGAGGTTATTATGATAACCGCCTATGCCAGCATCCCCTCTGCCGTGGAGACCATGAAGAAGGGGGCATATTACTATATAGCAAAGCCTTTCAAGCTGGATGAGGTGAGGAAAGTCGTCCGCGAGGCCCTGGAGAAGGTGAGGCTAAAAAAGGAAAACAGCCAGTTGAGGGAGGAACTCGAAAAGTTCGAGGGCAGGGTAAAGATAATCACCCAGAACGCGGCCATGCAGAGGCTCCTCGAAGTGGCGAGGCAGATCGCCCCCACGGACTGCAACGTGGTCCTCACGGGGGAATCGGGCACGGGCAAGGAGCTGTTTGCCAGGTTCATCCATTTCAACAGCACGAGGGCCGGGAAGCCCTTTTATGCCATAAACTGCGGCGCCTTCAACGAGGAACTCCTCGCCAACGAACTCTTCGGGCATGAAAAAGGCGCGTTCACCGGGGCCGTTACGGACAAGAAAGGCCTCGTAGAGACCGCCTCGGGCGGCACCCTCTTCCTCGACGAGATAACGGAAATGAGCCCCGCCATGCAGGTGAAGCTCCTTCGAGTAATTCAGGAAAAAGAGGTCCTCCGGCTCGGCTCCACAGAGCCTGTCAAGGTGGACGTAAGGCTTATCGCTGCCACAAACAGGGACATTCAGGGCGCTATCAAGGACGGCCACTTCAGGCAAGACCTCTATTTCAGGCTGAACGTGGTAAGCCTTAACATGCCGCCTCTTTCGGAAAGGAAAGAGGACATACCGCTCCTCGCCTACTATTTCCTCAAGAAATATTCGGCAAGGATGAAGAAGGATGTGCGGGAGATATCGACCGATGTCCTGGGGACGCTTATGAATTATGATTTTCCGGGCAACGTGAGGGAGCTTGAGAACATAATAGAAAGGGGCCTGGCCCTTACAAACGGAGATTTGATCGAAATGGCCCACCTCCCGGAGGACCTCAAGGAGCTGAGCATCAAGACCTTCCGCCGCAAGGAAGGCAGGATACCCTCGCTCGAAGAGCAGGAGAGGTCATATATAGAATGGGTTCTGAGAGAGGTGGGCGGCAATAAGACCATTGCCGCCCAGGTCCTCGGCATCGACCGCGTCTCCCTCTGGCGGAAGCTCAAGAAATACGGGTTCGAGGAGTAGCCCGGCCTCCGGCAGCCCTTCCTGCAGCAAGCTCCAAGCCGAAAAGACTTGACAGGGGCTTTTTTTAAAAGCTAAATTTAATCGCTAATAGGTAACCGTTTACCATGGAAAAGATCTCTTCTGGCATTCAGGATGTAGACAGGCTCACCGACTCCTTCTATGTCGGCGACAACGTCGTATGGGAGGTGGACGCGGGCACCTCTTTCGACCTTTTCATTCAGAGCTTCATCCGGCAGGCGTTCAGGGACGGTCAGCAGATAATCTATATCAGCTTCAACAGGTCGCCCCAGAGCGTCTTGAAGGACATGGGCGAGGTCTCCCGCGAGCATTTCACGTTCGTTGACTGCTTCACTTCCGGCAAAGGCAAGAACGACCCTACATTTCTGAAATTCTACGAAAAACCCTCCGTCCTCGACATAATAAGAATCGAAAACCCGAAAAACATAGAGCGGTTCACTGAAACGCTCAACTCCATCGAGGACCGCTTCCCCGGGGCAAGGTACATATTCGACAGCCTCACGGGAATGCAGGACCTCTGGAGCAATGAAAACAATACATACCGCTTTTTCACCTACATGTGCCCGAGGCTGTACGACCTGGAGACGGTTGCCTACTGGATACTTGAAAAGGAGGCGCACAGCCAGAAGTTCAAGGCGAACCTCAGGCATATAACCCAGGTCGTCTTTGACCTCTACAAGAGGCGGGAGAGGCTCTATATAAAGGCCGTGAAGCTCGAGGGCAGAGAAGAGAGGGAGGCCTTCAAGCCCCATCTTTATGAGACGAGGGGGGAGGACATAAGGATCTCCTCTCCGGTGAGAGAGCCCGCGACCTGGATAGGGAACAGGCTGAGGGAGATAAGGATGAGGCTCGGCCTCAGCCAGAGGGAGCTTGCGGAAAAAGTCGGACTTACCGCAAGCTTCATCTCACAGCTCGAGAGCAACCAGATAAGCCCGTCTCTCAGCTCGTTCCTGCAGATCTGCTCCGCCCTCGGCGTAAATCCGAGCCAGTTCCTCGAGGTCAAGAAGCCCAAGTCCAGCCCCTGGGTGATAAGAAGGGATTCCATACTGGCCTCCCCCGTTTTCGGGGAGGACGGGTTTAAGGTCTTCAATGTGCTGGGGGACGAGCGGATCACAGCGAAGTTGGTTGTCCTCCATCCGGGGAGCGAGATCAAGGGGCATTTCTTCTATCACAAGATGCCGGAGCTTATTTCTGTTCTCAAAGGGAATGTTTCCGTAACGATGGAAGGGAGCAAGGAATTCCTCGGTCCGGGGGATTTCGTGTTCCTCGGGGATGTCTTTCCATCGGAATGGAGGAACGAAGGGGGTGATGAGAGCGAACTTCTTGTGGTATCTTAGTAAGGCTTGAAATTTAATTTTTCCGGGGAAAGGCCTTAGGTATTTTTTTGCCCTTCCGGGTAAGAAATACTTAATTGAATGGCGAATTATTTAAGTAGTGATTAACGAGGAGGAGTGAGCAATGTTTTCAGGTACGCCAAATGCAAGCACGGCAACGGGCACAAGGAACAGGGTCCAGGACCCCGCTCCCTCATCGGGGATATGTTCCGTATGCCTCGATGGTTGTTCGGGCCCCTGCGAGATCGGAAAATCGTCCTACAGGGGCAGAGAAGTTATTTATCCCATGCCTTTCGGAAAGATCACGGCGGGGGCAACAAAGAAATATCCGGTGGATTACTCGCACCTGAACATCCAGGGCACCTGTGTGGGGGCCAAGGGCATAGAGGCGGACCCGGATAAGGCGGTTTTTCCGGCCGTCTCCACGGCGGTCGAGCTTGGGAAAAAGAGCAAGGTTAAACTCGAACTCCCCGTCTTTACCGGCGCCTTGGGTTCAACGGACGTGGCCAGAGACAATTGGGAGGGCCTCGCCATAGGCGCCGCCATCTCGGGCATTATGGTCGTAATAGGCGAGAACGTGGTTGGCATGGACCCCAAGGCGGGTTTCAATAACGGCAGGATAGGAACATCCCCTGAACTTGAACGCAGGGTGAAATGCTTCAAAGAGTGGTTCAACGGCTCGGGCGCCATCATACTTCAACAGAACGTGGAGGACACAAGGCTTTCATCCGCCGAGTACGCGCTGGAGAAGCTGGGGGTGACCTGCATCGAGCTGAAATGGGGGCAGGGCGCCAAGGACATCGGGGGCGAGGTAAAGCTGAAAACAGTGGAGAGGGCGCTTGAATTGAAGAGGCGCGGCTATATCGTCCTGCCCGATCCCGAAAACCCGGCGGTGCAAAAAGGCTTCGCCGAAGGGGAGTTCAAGGAATTCGAAAGGCACTCAAGGCTCGGCATGGTGGAGCACGATTCCTTTGTTAAAACGGTCAAGGATTACAGGGATTTGGGAGCGAAGTTCATCTCCCTGAAGACGGGCGCCTACAGGGTCTCGGACCTGGCGAGGGCATTGAGGTTCGCCTCCGATGCGGAGATAGACCTTCTCACCATAGACGGGGCCGGGGGCGGGACCGGCATGAGCCCCTGGAGGATGATGAACGAGTGGGGGATACCGACCATCTATCTCCAGTCTCTCGCGTATAAGTTTGCCTCGCAGCTCAAGGCGAAGGGAAGGCATATGCCGGACCTTGCGATTGCGGGCGGCTTTTCGCTTGAAGACCACATATTCAAGGCGCTTGCCCTTGGCGCGCCCTATTTCAAGGCCGTCTGCATGGGCAGGGCGCTCATGATCCCCGCCTTTATCGGGAAGAATATCCAGAGGTGGATACAGGAAGACAAGCTCCCGCCCGAGATCAAGAAATACGGGGATGTCGTGGAGAGGATATTCATTTCAGCCGAGACGCTGAGGTCCAGGTTCGGCAAGGATTTCGACAGGCTGCCCTTGGGCGCCATCGCCATGTACACCTTCGTGGACAGGCTTAAACTCGGGCTCCAGCAGCTCATGGCCGGCGCGAGGAAATTCTCCTTGAGCCACCTGGACAGGAGCGACCTTGTGTCGCTGACCAGAGAAGGCTCGGAAGTGACCGGGATCGCCTATGTCATGGATTCAGACATGAAAGAGGCCGAGGAGATCCTGCTCGGGTAAGGACAAAAAACGACCGTGCGGCGGGCCGGAAATCCGGCCCGCCGCACGGAAAAAGGAAACATGATGAACAAGGTAATGCTTGCGGTCCTTAAAATTCTTGAGAGGCAGAAAGGGATAATCGGTTCGGGCGAGCTGGCCAGACAGCTTGTCCTGCACGGGATAGACCTGAAGGAAAGGTCCGTCCGCTATCACCTGAAGTTCATGGACCAGTACGGCTATACCAGGGCCTTTGGCAAAAGAGGCCGCAAAATAACCGAGAAGGGAAGGGCCGAACTGAGGAACGCCTTCGTCTCCCAGAAGGTGGGGTTTGTCATAAGCAAAGTGGAAACGCTTTCATATCTGGCCGATTTCGATCTGGATACCCTTCAGGGCAACGTCATCATAAATGTCTCTTTTTTCCAGCAGGGGAAGCTCGAAAAAATCATGAGGATTCTGAAGCCCGCCTTCTCCTCGCCCTATGTGACGAGCGACCGCGTCTTTCTGGCCGGCCCGGGGGAGACGATTGGGGATATCGTAATCCCGGAGGGTAAAATCGGCCTGGCCACTGTGTGCAGCGTTACCATAAACGGGATATTCCTGAAAGCCGGGATTCCGATCACATCGAGGTTCGGCGGGGTGGTGGAGATCTCCGGGAACGGGTTCAGGCGCTTTACTTCCCTTATCAGCTATGCGGGCTCGTCGCTTGACCCGCACGAGATATTCATAAAGGGAAGGATGGCCGACGTCCTCGGGGCGGTCCGGAACGGCGAGGGCGGGGTGCTGGCGAGCTTCAGGGAGATCCCGACTGTATGCCTCGAAAAGGCGAGGGGCCTTATTCGGGAAATGGCGAAAAAGGGGATCGGGGGCATGATCCTCCTGGGGGAGCCCAACAAGCCCCTCCTTGAGCTCTCCCCGGAAATCGACAAGGCCGGGCTCGTCGTCATGGGAGGGCTTAATCCGGTCGCGGTCGCCGAATGGTGCGGCATCCCGACCGAGAACGAACCTATGGCCACCCTGTTTGAATTCAGCAGGCTCGAAAAATTCAAGCCCGTTTACGGCAGGGTATCAGGGAACATAAAGGATGGGGCTTCCAAGCTCGCGGCAAGCGCGGCTTAGCCTCATAAAAAACGATTTTTCAGGAGGAAGGTCCATTGGACGCCAAAGAGGTCATCAGCAAGGCCAGGACAGACAGAGTTGTATTCATAAACCTGCAGTTCACCGACATCCTGGGCTCCCTGAAGGAGGTTACCGCGCCCGTAAAAGCCCTGCCCGACATCATGCGGCACGGGGCCTGGTTTGACGGCTCCTCGATAGAAGGGTTCGCGAGGATACATGAGAGCGACCTGTACCTCAAGCCGGACCCCGACACCTACTCGGTAATCCCGTGGCTCAGTTCGCCCGAAGGCAACACGGCCCGCATGATCTGCGACATATACAAGCCTGACGGCAACCCTTTCGAGGGGGACCCCCGGTTCGTCCTGAAAAAAATGATAAAGAGGGCCGCCGAAATGGGCTTTGAATATAACGTGGGGCCCGAGCTTGAGTTCTTTCTCTTCCGCAACGGCTCGGAGGGCCTTTTGCCGCTGGACGGGAGCGGGTACTTCGACATTGCCACGGAGGAGTCCCATATGATGCGGATGCAGATAACGTCGGCGCTCGAAAAATTCGGCATTGACGTGGAGGCATCGCACCACGAAGTGGCCCCGGGACAGCACGAGATAGATTTCAAATACGGGGAGGCCCTGACCACGGCAGACAGGCTCCTCACGCTCAGGGCCACGGTAAAGGCCATCTCCCAGATGAACAAGCTAAAGGCCTCGTTCATGCCGAAGCCCGTCATGGGCATGGCCGGCTCCGGCATGCACGTCCACCAGAGCCTGTTCGAGCAAAACCCGAGGCGCAACGCCTTCTTCAGCATGTCGGACAAATACAGGCTCTCCGAGACCGCATACAGTTTCATTGCGGGGCAATTAACCCATGTGAAGGGCATGCTGGCCGTACTCTGCCCGACTGTGAATTCCTATAAACGGCTTGTGGCCGGTTTTGAGGCCCCTGTGTATATCTCCTGGGCCCGCATCAACAGGTCGGCCCTCATAAGGGTCCCGCACTGGTTCGAGGAGAAGCCCAATTCCGCCCGGATAGAACTCCGTTGTCCGGACCCGGCATCCAACCCGTATCTTGTTTTTGCCGTGATGCTTGCGGCGGGATTGCACGGTATCAGGCACAAGACGGAGCTTCCCGATCCAGTCGAAGAGGACCTCTACAAGTTTGACGAGGATGGGCTCGCATCGAGAAATATAGACACGCTCCCGTCCTCTCTCTTTGAAGCCATAAGCGAACTCAGGAACAATGGCCTCGTGCGGGAGACCCTCGGGGAACACCTGTTTAACCGTTACATCGACATAAAAACCAGGGAATGGAACGACTTCAAGATGCAGGTCACTAAATGGGAACTGGAGAGATACCTGGATATCTGAGCCGTCTTTTACTCAATGAACGGCTTGGACCTTTTAAAAGGGAAGAGCTTGAACTTGACCTCTGCCCCGTTTGCGGAGGGCTGTGGCTCGACAGGACGGAATTTCATGTGATGACAACCGAGGCAAACGTCTATAAAGAAGAATCGGTAAGCGAGGAATACAGCCGCCCGGCAATACCGCAAAAAGAAGAAATCCATCCACTTCTGGGACTGGAAGAGGTGGTTCTTCGGGGGACTGTTCAGGAAGCTGTAAAGAAGCTATTTATGCAGGATTTCATCTATTCTTTCTATTATCTGAATGAGCTTTTCAGTTTTAAGTCGACCTATCTTATATAGAACAGAAATACCTGTCTAACTATTTTTATAAGAATTTCTTAATGTAATCTGTCTTTCCCAAAACAGGCTTTTATCGGGCAAGAAAACCGGACATGGAAATAGTGTCCTCTGTCATCTTGACGGCATCATCCCTTACAGGTTTATGATTGGACCGCATGGCCGAGCACTCAATGGGTTATCTGAGATGCCTTTTGAGTGCTCGGCGTGCTTTTCAATTTCTCCCCTTACCAAGGGGAGATTAAGAGGGGTGAGCTTGTCGCCCTGTTATTGAGAAATGTTCAATGTTCAAACAGTATGAAATTGCAAATTCGGAAAACGCCCTTTCAATTCAACTACTTGGATGGAAATCGGCGGGGAAGAATGAACACCAAAAAAAACGCGCGCGCACGCGCGCGAAAGCCTATATATATATGGCGGGCTCAATCCGGAAGGAATGTTCTATAATATATTTCACATTTTTTTGGGGGAGGCCTTATGCTTTCTGAAAACGAACTAAAGCGATATGACCGCCAGATGCTCATGGAGGGCTGGGGGGAGGAGACCCAGCGGAAGCTCAAAAAATCCACCGTGTTCATAGCGGGCGCGGGGGGATTGGGCTCCCCGGTATCGATATATCTGGCCGTGGCCGGGATCGGCAACATAAGGATATGCGACTTCGATTCCCCGGACTGGTCCAACCTGAACAGGCAGATACTCCATAACCATGACCGCATAGGCACCAATAAGGCCGTATCGGGAAAACAGACATTGGAGGCGCTGAACCCCGATATAAACGTGACCGCCTTTACGGAAAAGATCACCGAAGAGAGCGTGGACGAGTTGGTGGGCAAGGCAGACATAATCCTTGACTGCATGGACAACTTTCCCACGCGCTTCATACTGAATGAGTGCGCGATGCGGAAGGGCATCCCGCTTGTTTTTGCGAGCATCTGGGGGATGGAGGGGAGGCTCTCTTTCATACATCCGCCCGAGACCCCGTGCCTTAAGTGCATCTACCCGGAAGCGCCGCCCTCGGAGGTCTTCCCCGTTGTGGGCGCGACTCCTGGCGTCATGGGCTCGCTCCAGGCAATAGAGACAATAAAATATCTCACAGGCATAGGCACGCCGCATAAGGGCAGGCTCCTCGTCTGGAACGGATATAAGATGGAGTTCAAGAGCTTTAAGGCATACCGCGACCCCGACTGCCCATGCTGCGGTGGGAAATGAGGTTTCGCCTCAAATGGTAGAGTTTAATCCATGTCTATTAAGTTTCCTATTTTGTCATTCCGGCTTGTCCGGAATCTTTCTTATAAAAAGTGGATAAGCCCTTTTATGTCTACATCATGGCGAATGCAAGGCCCACCCTTTATGTGGGAATTACGAACGACCTTATAAGAAGAGTATCTGAGCACAAGAACAACCTCAGTCCAAGTAGCTTTACTGGACTAAGATATCTCTTATTAAGAAAAATAATAAGACATTCAGAGATTTGTACGAAGAACTAACGGGAGAGATTCCGGACAAGCCGGAATGACAAAGAAATAAAACCGGAACTAATTAATGAAAATTCGTTTATGCCTTTAGAAGATAAAATCTCACAACTCGAAGCCATTGACAAATCCCACGTCTGGCATCCATTTACCCAGATGAAGGACTGGGTGAATGAGGACAATCATCCGTTAATCATCACCGAAGCCAGGGACACCTTTATAAAAGACATACGGGGCAGGTGGTATCTGGACGGGGTCTCTTCCCTTTGGGTGAACCTTTTTGGCCACAGGAGAAAGGAAATAGACGAGGCAATCGAAAGACAACTGAAAAAGGTTGCGCACTCGACACTCCTCGGCCTTGCCAGCGAAGCCTCCATAGAGCTTGCGGGAAGGCTTTCCCTTTTAATGGAGAGGTCCTTTCCCGGCTCTAATTTGAACAAGGTCTTCTACTCGGATAACGGCTCCACGGCTGTCGAGGTGGCGCTTAAGATGGCGTTCCAGTACTGGCAGCACAGGGGGATGAAAAATAAAAAAACCTTCCTGTCGCTCGAAAACGGTTATCACGGGGATACGCTGGGCGCGGTCAGCGTGGGCGGGGTGGATATCTTTCATGAGGCCTTCAGGCCGCTTCTCTTCAAAACCTATAAGGCGCCCTCGCCTTATTGCTACAGATGCCCTTTAAGGAGGAAGAAGGAAACCTGCCGCCTGGCATGTGCGGAAAAGGTGGAGGTCATCCTTAAAAAAAGCGCGGGTAAAATCGCCGCCCTCATACTTGAGCCGATGGTGCAGGCGGCGGGCGGGATGATAATTTTTCCATCGGGTTACCTTAAAAGAGTCCGTGAGCTTTGCTCAATGTACAACGTGCTTTTGATAGCGGATGAAGTGGCCACGGGGTTCGGGAGGACCGGGAAGATGTTCGCCTCGGAGCACGAGGGCGCGGCCCCGGACATACTGTGCCTCTCAAAAGGGATAACCGGGGGCTACATGCCGCTTGCGGTCACGGTTGCGACCGGGGAGATTTACAACGCCTTCCTCGGAGAATATGCGGAGCTTAAGACATTCTTTCACGGCCACTCGTATACCGGAAACCCGCTCGCCTCGGCGGCGGCTTCTGCCGTGCTCGATATATTCGAAAAAGAGGATGTGCTTAACTCGATAAAACCCAGGATCGAATTTTTAAAAGAATGGCTTATAAAGGTGGGATCACATCCGCATGTCGGTCAGGCGAGGGGATTGGGGCTTATGGCAGGGGTGGAACTTGTAAAGGATAAGAGGAAAAGGTCCGCTTATCCCTGGGAGGAGCGGATGGGCTGGAAGATGGCCCTGCGGTGCCTCGATAAGGGCCTTTTCATCCGCCCCTTGGGGAATGTCCTCGTCATCATGCCCCCGCTCTCCATAAGCAAAGAGAATCTTGAGCGGATGCTGGGGATAATAAAGGAAGCGATACAAGACACGGTTGCATAATTCTAAGGGGGGGCGGGGTGTTGCCGGGATTATTAAACGGAGGGCAAGCCCTCCTGGGGTCGCGAAATAACCGCTACCATGCAGCTTTTGTTTAGTTCTACTACCTTTTTTGAATGTCACAAAATGGTTTTCTGGTTTTACTGCCCTGTATGTCGCTTTCCTGATTTCGCATCGCTCCCGGCAAGCACCCCGCCCCTTTTTTAAAAGGTCTATTCCTTTAAAAGCCGGGGTTTGGGGGCGCAGCCCCCAATATAAGTACAGGATAAGTACAGGGCGGGTGGGTGGGTTCCATCTCCTCAGCTTATCTTGGCCTTGAGCCTGTCGGCATAATCCACGATATCTTCTTTTGCGTCCTCGACCGCATCGAGGATCCTCTTTCTCGTCTTTTCGCCCGATTGCGGGGCGAAGAGGAGGGCGATACCTGCCCCCACGATGCCTCCAACAGTGAAGGCGAGCATGAAATTAAGGGCGCCGTTCCTTGCCATATCTTCAAACCTCCTTTTCCGGGGTTGGATAATCAACATTTTAAGGCGAGGGGAGCTTAATCGCCGGGGGGTACCTAATCGCTCACGATAGGGGGTACTTTCCCCTCCCTTACAGCCAAAATTATATCACCAGACCCCAAGCGTTTGAAGAGGTTTCTTCTATGGCGGGCGGGAAGCTCTTTTATGGCCTTTTCCCTTATTGTTGAAAGCCCCTTCAGGTATCTTTCGAATTCCTTCCCGTAGAGGCGTTCAAGCTCAAGCCGTATGGAGCGGGAGAGGGCGGGGCTCACCCCGGAAGTCGAGACTGCTATGAGAAGGGGTCCCCTTCTGAGGACGGAGGGCACTATGAATGAGCAAAGCGCGGGCTTATCCACCACATTCACGGGGATGTTCAGCTCCCCTGCCTCGCGGGCGACCTTTCCGTTTATTTCTTCGGAATCGGTTGCGGATATCGCAATGAATGCCCCTTTAAGGTCCCCCTTCCTGTAATTGCGGGGGATATGCCTGATGAGCCCTTTCCCTTTATAAGAGGAGAGCTTTTTTGTCAGGGCCGGGCTTATGACGGCCACACGGGCCCCGGCATCGAGAAGCGAGAGGACCTTTCTCTCGGCCACCCTGCCCCCGCCTGCCACGACGCATCGCTTCCCTTTTAAATCGAGGAAAACGGGGTAATAGGGCATTTACTTCTTAATCTCTTTTTGGGCTTCTTTCAGATACGGGCTCTCGGGATACTTCGAAGAAAGGAGGCCAAGACAGCGCCGGGCCTCTTCCTTATTATTCAGGCCGTTATACGAAACAGCGGCCATGTAAAGCACCTGGGGCTCCTTCCTGTAATCGGGGAATTCCCTCAGTATGCCTTCAAGCCGCCCGATGGCGCCCTCATAGGCCTTCTTTTTGAAATAGAATTCACCGACTATGAACTCGTACCCGGCTATGACGTCCTTGCACTTGGCGACCTTTATCTCCACGGTGCTCTTGTAAGGGTTGCGCGGGTAAAGCCTCTTCAGCTCCTCGAACTCCTTCAGGGCCTTCTTGGCCGCGCCCGAGCCCCTTTCCACCCCCGCCACCTGGTTGAAGTAAGCCATCGCTATCTGGTACTGGGCGTATGGGGCGTACTTGTGGTCGGGGTTGGAATCGAGGAATTTCTTATACTGTTCCACCGCCGGTTCTATGTCGCCGTCGTTGAAATAGGAATCGGCATATCTCAACTGGGCCAAAGGGGCATACTTGCCCGTCCTGTCCCTGCTCTTTACCTCGAGGAATAGATCGCGGGCCTGTTCATAATCCTTTTTTTCAAGGTAGGCATTTGCTTTTTCAAAAGTCTTTTCGGCATCGAATGCGGCATCCGGCTTTAATACTTTATCCTTCGAGCAGGATGCTAAAATCAATAACATTGTGATTAAAAGCAATTTTCTCATAGTCTTATTAAGCCCGATTTGCCGAAAAAGGTCAAGTCCGAGGCAGCAATTTTTAATGCATAAAAGCCCTGTTTCTTTAAACTTGCATGTTAAATATCTCCTAAAACTATTTAATTTTTTGTAATAAATATCACTTGACAATCTTTGTTCCTTTTTGCCAATATAGTGCCATGTTTTTTGGCGGCAAGACACTGTTCGGGCTGGATATCGGTTCGAGCTATATCAAGGCCGTCCAGCTTAAAGAAAAGCGCAGCGGTTACGAGCTGGAGCTTTTCGACCAGATACAGCTCCCCCCTGAACTCATAGTTGACGGCTCCATCATCGACTCTATGCGCCTTGTGGAGGCATTGAAGGAGCTTTTGAAGAAGGCCCGCATCAGGACAAAAAATGTCGCCATCAGCATAGCCGGGCATGCCTCCGTCATAATCAGGCGCATATCCCTCCCCGAGATGACCGAGGAGGAGCTTGCCGAGTCCATAAAATTCGAGGCCGAGCAGTACGTCCCCTTCGATATAGAGGACGTGAACATTGACTTTCAGATACTTGGCCCAAAGGAAGAGCCGGGCCAGATGGACGTGATGCTTGTCGCGGTCAAAAAGGACATCATAAACGAATATGTTTCGGTGGCGAAGGAGGCGGGCCTCGCCCCCGTCGTGGTGGACGTCGACGCCTTCGCCCTGGGCAACATGTACGAGATAAATTATGAGATAGAGGCCGGCAAGAACCTCGCCCTCGTGAACCTGGGCGCGAGGACCATAAATCTGAACCTCGTGAAAAACGGGGTCTCCATATTCACGAGGGACAGCTCCGTCGGGAGCAATATAATCACCGAGGCCCTCCAGAAGGAGTTCAACCTCTCCTATGACCAGGCGGAAAGGGCAAAAAGGGGCGAACCGGTCGAGGGTGCAAGCCAGGACGGGGTCTATGAGATTATGAAGGCATCTTACGAGGAACTCCTCACCGAGATAACCCGCTCCATCGAATATTTTCAGACCACGAGCTTCCACGAGGAGGTCTCAAACATAATATTGAGCGGCGGCGGCGCCCTTCTCAAGGACTTCCAGAATTATCTGGCCGAAAGGGCCGGGGTGGAAGTGAGGCTCTCCGAGCCTTTCAGGAACATATCCGTCCCGAAGCGTTTTGACCGGAGTTATCTGGAGGAGGTGGCCCCTATGGCGGGTGTGGCCGTGGGGCTTGCCCTGAGAAGGCCGGGCGACAGATGATAAGAATAAACCTCCTTCCGATCAGGAAAAAGAGGAAAAAACCGAAACCCGTACCCGGTTTTGTAATAGGGGCAGTCCTCCTGCTGGTGCTGGCGGTGATACTCACTTTCTTCATTAATTTCCTCATGAAAGACAGGATAAAATCCCTTGCCGAGCAGAAGAAGGGAAACGAGACCAAGATCGCCAAGCTCCAGGAGAAGATTAAAGAGGTTAAGAATTACGAGGAACTCAATAAGAAATACACCGACAGGAAACAGATTATAGAGGAACTGAGAAAGAACCAGGCGCGCCCGGTGAAGACACTGGACGAGCTGTCCAAGAGGCTCTCCGACGGGATATGGCTTCAGGAGCTTGTAATCTCCGCCTCCGGGATTGAGCTTAAGGGCGTGGGCTTTACGAACGAGGACGTGGTCACTTTCGTGCAGGACCTTAAGGCCTCAGGGCTCCTGACCGAGGTCTACCTGCACGAGACGGTACAGGCCGAAGCAGAGTCCGTCCCGGTCTACAAATTCAAGATAACAATGGGCATGAAGATATAGGGGGCATGAAGATATGAAACTGAATATAGGTCCGCTCCCCAAGCCCGCGAAGGTCGCCATCGCCCTCGTGCCCGCGGTCCTCTATGCGGTGCTTTTCACCTATTTTGCGCTCCTGCCCAAGTCAAAAGAAGTGGGCGCGATGCGCGGCCAGATCGCCGCCCAGGAAAACGACATAATGAAGACCCAGAGCACGGCGGCGAAACTCGACAGGATCAAAGAGGAAAACGTGAAGCTCAGGGCCCGGCTCGACGAGCTCTCGCAGCAGCTCCCGGAGGAGAAGGAGATCTCACAGCTCCTGAGGCAGGTCTCCCAGAGAGGAATCGGCGCGGGGCTCCAGATACTCACGTGGAAGCCCTCCGAGAGGTCCCTCCACCCGAGCAACATAGTCTATTCGGTCCCGGTGGAGGTCACGATGAAGGGCAGTTATCACAGGCTGGGGGAATTTTTCAGCATGCTTACGCGCCTGAACCGTATAGTGAACATAACAGATATAAAGATGGGGACCCCTAAATTTGAAGGCGAGGAGGCAATGCTCGGGATAAGTTTCACGGCCGTGACCTTCACCGCCGCCGAGTCCGGAGGCCTTTCGAAATGAGACACTTTTTCGGGGCGCTTTTAAGCGTGTTTTTCTGCTTTATGCTTTCATCGTCATTTGCGGCGGACAGGACCGCCCCGCCGGCAGAAAAAAAGGCCCCCGCCGCAACCGGGGCAAAGCCGGCCGATGCGCGGAACGTGGCTTCGCCCGCTCCTGTTGTTGCGACTTCGCCCGTGATTGCTGAGCCGCAAACGAGCGGGGCGGACCCGCAAACGAGCGGGCCAAGCAAGGTAAAACCCGAAGAGGAGACCTACTCCTACGAGTCTTCCACGCGCAGGGACCCCTTCTATTCGCTTATCTCGGCGGCCAAGCTCGCGGAGAAGAAGAAGCGGAGGACGGGAAGCCCCCTCGAGGAATATGACCTGAACGAGATAAAGCTGGTGGCCATAGTGGCCGACGCGAGCAAGGACCTGAATAAATACGCGCTGGTGAAGCTCCCGAGCGGAAAGCACTACACATTGAAAGAGGGGACGCCGATCGGCGTGCGCAGCGGAAAAATTGTGAAGATCAGCCCCGACGCGATCGTGATCCAGGAGGTCGCGACAGATTTCAGAGGGAGGCAGTATCCGAAGGTAGTTACCTTAAAGCTCCGCGAACAGGAGGAATAGATGAGAGCTTCCTATATAGGAAGGATAGCTGTCTTTGCATTTCTCGCCTTGGTCCTTGCCGGGCCTGTCGAGGCCGCACTCATGAAAAACGTAAGCATAAAGGAGAACCTGGTCGAGCTGGAGATCGAGGGCACATTCACATATACCATTTATACCCTCGACCCTTACCGTGTGGCCGTGGACCTTCCCGAGGTGAAGGCAGGCAACTTCGCCGGAAAGATCCCTTCGAAGGAAAAAGGGGTCACGGAAATAAGCATTATGGAGGACGAAAAGGCATCCCACCTCGAACTCCTGCTTGAAAACCCGGCTGAGGTAAAGCCCGGCCTCGAGGGGAACCTCTTCTCGCTTAAAGTAGTGAATACTGCCCCGGAGGAGGCAAAAAATGCTCCTGTAAGCGCCGAGCCCCCTGCCGCTCTTCAAGCGGCGGCCCTTGCGGCAACCGTGAATGAATCTCCCGAAACCGGGAATGAACAAAAACCTCTCCCTCCCGCCACCGAGATTACGGGCATCAGCTTCGAGCAGGAAAAAAACAGGCTAAAACTCGTCATAACGGGAAACGGCGGGCTTAGGCCCAACGTCTTCACCCTTTCCGACAGGATAGTAATGGACATCCCTGGAGTGGCATTGAAGGCCGCCCTGCCCGAAGAGGTCGTCTCCCCCGTTAAAGGGATAAGGTCTGGAGAGTACCCCGATAGGGTCAGGCTTGTCGTTGACGTGAAAAAGGACGTCAATTTTGAGGTCCTCGCAAAAGAGAACGAGATAATTTTAGGGATACCGGTTGAAACCCCTGTGATCATCGCAAAGCCGGAGACCGAGGAGCCGGCAGAGAAGGAACGGGCCCCGAAAGCGGAACCGGAGGCGAAAAAAGAGGCTGCCGCAGGGGGATATACGGGCCAGCGCATCTCGCTTGATTTCCAGAACGCCGATATCGTGCCCATATTCATGCTCTTGGGTGAAGTGAGCGGATATAACGTGGTGGTGCACCCGAGCGTTACGGGAACTGTGACCTTGAAGCTTAAGGACGTCCCCTGGGACCAGGCCCTTGAACTCCTGCTCGATACGTTCAGCCTGGCGAAGGCAATCGAGGGCAATATCATGAAGATAGCCCCTCTCTCCCAGTTCGCCCAGTGGAAACAGGACAAGGAAAAGCTCAAGGAGACGGAAGAGAGGACCGACCCTCTCCTGCAGAACGTCATAAAGCTTAATTATGCCACTGCCGGCGACGTCTCCGAGGCGATAAGCACCGCCAAGCTCCTCTCCCCGAGGGGGAACATAACGCCCGATGAGAGGATGAATACGCTCATAATCAAGGACATCCGGACGAACATCGAAAAAATAGGAGAGCTCGTAAAGATAATGGACGTGGCCAAGCCCCAGGTCATGATAGAGGCCCAGATAGTGGAAGTGGAGAACAAGTATGCCGAAGAGATCGGGGTCAGGTGGGGCGGGACCATCAATGTCGATGATCCTGATGAAAAAATCGATTTCTCGATCAACACGCCCATCATCGAGGCCGGTCCTACCGCTTTTACCCCTCTCGGAAATACGTTGAGCGGCGCCTCGCTTAAGTTGGGCACAGCCAACGCCGTTCAGCTCCAGATCTCTCTTCAAGCGCTTGAGACCGTAGGCAAGACGAAAAGGCTCTCAAACCCGAGAGTGCTTACGATGGACAACGAGCCGGCCACAATACAGCAGGGCACGAGCATCCCAGTTCAGACGACGACAGCCGAAGGGACCACTACCACATATGTCAATGCGAACCTGAACCTCACAGTTACGCCCCGGATCACGCCCGACGGGTTCATTCAGCTCCAGGTCACGGCCGCAAAAGACAGCCTCGGCATCCAAACGGCGCAGGGTTTCGCTATTGAAAGAAAGAACGTCTCCACACAGGCCCTTGTAAAAAATGGGGAAACACTTGTGCTGGGCGGGATATTCACGAACTCGGAATCCGTGACGGACGAGCAGGTGCCGCTTTTGAGCAGGATCCCCGTATTGGGCTGGCTCTTCAGGTCAAGGAAACTAGACGGCCCGAACCCTACAGAGCTTCTGATACTCATAACTCCAAAGATAGTAAGAGAAACGGCTTCCGCCACTTAGCACACCCGGGGGCCGCCCTTCGTGCTCAAAGGTTCACCCCGAAGGGCGGCCCTCTCATTTTATCCCAAGCAATTAGGGGCGCAGCAAGCGGCGCCCCTACGTATTGGTCAAGTTCTATATTAGAAATTTTCGTCATTGCGAGGCGCAGCGAAGCAATCCCGTTTTTTAAAGAGGCGAGATTGCTGCGTCGGCCGAACCGGCCTCCTCGCAACGACGGACCTAACTCATTTATTGACTGATGCGTAATAATGTCCGTTTTTTATTGTTATTCCGGCGAAAGCCGGAATCCAGTGACGTTAAGAGTTTAACGAGGCCAAAAGTCGCTGGATTCCGGGTCAAGCCCGGAATGACAGACATAGGACATTGATTTACAGGAGTCAATAGCTGTAAAAAGCAAATTTTTTATACGTAGGGGCGCTGCTTGCTGCGCCCAATTGAATTTGTCTTTCCGCAATCATTTGAAAAATAGGGGCTTCGGCCCTATAATAAACTCTTAATATGCTTCGTTTCTTCACTGCAGGGGAATCACATGGAAAGGGCCTCGCCGGGATAATCGAGGGCATACCTTCGGGTCTCGGCATCCGGGCGGCCGATATAGATTCGGACTTGAAGAGGAGGCAGAAGGGTTACGGCCGGGGGGGCAGGATGAAGATAGAGTCCGATTCGGCCGAGATCCTTTCCGGTGTAAGGTGGGGCAGGACGACCGGGGCCCCGATCAGCCTTTTTATAAAAAACCGCGACTGGGAAAACTGGAAAGAGGGGATGTCCGCCGAGGAGAAGGACGCGGGGAGCATACCACCCCTCACAAGGCCCAGGCCCGGCCACGCAGACCTCCCCGGCGCGCTGAAATATAATGAAAAAGACATAAGAAATATCCTCGAGCGTTCGAGCGCCCGGGAGACCGCCATGCGGGTTGCCTTGGGAGCCGTGGCAAAGAAATTCCTGCAGGAGTTCGGCATAGAGATCGGGTCTTTTATAGTTCAGATAGGGACCGTGGAGGCCGGATTTTCCGGGGAGGCCGGGTCCGTGAAAATGCTCCATGAGCTTTTCAAGAAGGCCGAGAGGTCCGATTTGAGGTGCCCGGACGCCGGGGCCGCAGGCAGGATGAAGAAAGCCATAGACCAGGCAATGAAAAACGGGGACACCCTCGGGGGCAGGTTTGTCGTCTTTGCGACAGGGCTTCCCCCGGGGCTTGGAAGCCATGCCCAATGGGACAGAAAACTGGACGGCCTCCTGGCCCAGGCCCTCATGTCCATCCAGGCGATAAAGTGCGTGGAGGTGGGAGATGGAGCGAAGCTTGCCGCCATGCGCGGTTCGGAGGCGATGGACGAGATTTTTTACGATAAGACTAAAAAGAAATTCACGAGGGAGACGAACCGCATGGGGGGCATCGAGGGCGGCATGACGAACGGCATGCCGGTCGTCCTCTCTGCCACGATGAAGCCCATCCCCACGCTGAGAAAGCCCCTCAAGTCAGTCGATATTGTAACCAAAAGACCCTTCGAGGCCGCCTACGAGCGGTCCGATGTCTGCGCGGCGCCTGCCGCCTCCGTCGTGGGCGAGGGCATGGCGGCCCTTGTCCTTGCTAAAACCTTCCTCGAAAAATTCGGGGGCGACGGCATCGAAGAGACGGGCAGGAATTACGACTCCTACAGGCAGCGCCTTGCAGCTTTCTGACTTAAACCTGGTGCTCACAGGCTTCATGGGGACCGGGAAGACCTCGGTCGCAAAGGAACTCTCGCGCATCCTCGGGAGAAAAATAATCGACGTGGACGCCGAGATAGAAAAAAAAGGGACGCCCATAAAAGAGATATTCCGGAAACACGGGGAGCCCTATTTCAGGGACCTCGAGACGGCCATGTTGAAAGAGGTCTCCGGGAACCGTGCCGTGATCATATCCACGGGCGGGGGCGTCGTCCTGCGGAAGGAAAATATGGAGGCCCTGCGGAAGACAGGCATCATCATATGCCTTGGCGCAAGCCCGGAAACAATACTTGAGCGGACCTCAAAGACAGCCGAAAGGCCGCTCTTGCAGGTTGAGGAGCCTTTGACGAAAATAAAAGAGCTTCTCTCGGCCCGGGAGGCCTGCTATAAAGATGCAGACATTGCGATAAACACCGAAGGGAAAAACCCTCGCGAGGTGGCCGGGGAAATACTCGAAAAAATCAAGACCCTCTCCGAAAGGCCCGGATTATGACCGAGGTACAGGTCCGGGTGGAATTGGGCGAGCGGAGTTATGATATCCACATAGGGCAATCACTCCTTCCGCAAATCGGGGACGCGTTAGAAAAATTAAATCTGGGAAAGCGCATAGCCGTGATAAGCAATCCCACGGTTTATCCCTTATACGGCCCCGTTCTCTCCGATTCCCTTAAAAGAGCTGGTTTCGAGCCTTATGCCATAACCGTCCCGGACGGGGAGGAATACAAAAACCTGGACTCTGCCGACCTTATCTACGGCGAACTGTTAAAAGCGAAATTCGAGAGGGGCTCTTCGCTTATCGCGCTGGGAGGGGGCGTAATCGGGGACATTACGGGTTTTGTGGCCTCGACATACATGCGGGGGATAAGGCATATCCAGGCGCCGACCACGCTTCTTTCCCAGGTGGACAGCTCCGTCGGGGGGAAGACAGGCGTGAACCATCCCCTCGGCAAAAACATGATAGGCACGTTCTGGCAGCCCTCCCTCGTCTGGATCGACACGGAAACATTGAAGACCCTTCCGGAGAGGGAATTTCTTGCCGGGATGGCCGAGGTGATCAAGTACGGGGTGATACATGATGAAAATCTGTTTGCCTATTTAGAGAGGGAAAGAGAAAAAATCCTCTCCCTGAACGCGGAAAGGCTCGCGCGCATTATCAAGCGAAGTTGCGAGATGAAGGCCCGGATCGTAAGCCTCGATGAAAGGGAGGCGGGCTTGAGGGCCATCCTCAATTACGGGCACACGATAGGGCACGCGATCGAAACCCTTACGGGATACACAAAATACCTCCACGGCGAGGCTGTTGCAATAGGGATGCACCTTGAGGCGAAAATCGCCGAAAGGAAAGGCCTTTTAAGGGGAGAGGAAACAAGAAGGATAAAGGAACTTATATCCTCTTATGATCTCCCGACCGAGATGCCCGAGAATCTCGCTCTGGAAGAGGTCTTCGAAGCCATGCAGGTGGACAAGAAAGTCTCCGAAGGAGCTATCCGTGTGGTCCTGCCCGAGCGGATAGGCAAAGTGCGAGTGGAGCGGGTCGAGAAGAAAGACGCTTTCGCAAACTCATCCTTTAGGAAAAGCAAAAGCTAAGCTCTTCCGGTCAGCTGGATTCAATGAGACTAATGCAAATCTGTTAAAAGAGGGCTTATTAGCCATTGGTCGGCCGCGCTTTGTGACCGCTTATCCCTTAGAAAAAGGAGGTGTAGTATGATCAAAGAACTGGATACAGTCGTGCTCACGCACGATATCAAAGAACATGGGTTGGAACGGGGCGACATAGGAGTCGTAGTGCATTGTTATGCCGACGGCAAGGCCTTTGAGGTCGAGTTTGTAACCGCAGAGGGAAAAACGATAGCCGTGCTTACGCTGACTTTGGAAGATATCAGGTTGATGAGCGACAAGGAAATTTTGCATGTACGGGAGATCGCCGAGCGAGGCGCATGATTGGCCGAAAAGGGGACTGTCTAATATTTCTCCTTCTACCTATAAAACCCTCACCTCCATAAATTCCCTTATCCTCTCAAAGTCCTTTTCATTCCTCGTAACCACAAACGCTCCGATGCGGCGGGCGGAAGAGGCAATGAGGATATCGTTTTGCAGGCGTGAAAGGTAGCGCGCCTCGAAGCCGTACTTTTTTCTAAGTTTAGCGATAATGCCGCCCGCCTGTCTCCAGTCCCGGTCATCGGGGACAAGAAGCCTGTGAACGTCCTGAAAAGTGTGGTATAGCCTGTCCAGAAGTTTAACTGACCGGCTGTCATGGGCCCCGGCGTAAAGCTCCGAGAGGACGACAGCGCTCATATAGAGCACCGGCCTCGCGGATTCGGAAAATACGGGATGAAGGGTCCCCTGATTTATGTAGGGAATGTATACCGAGGTGTCGCAGACGGCCTTAAAGGGGTACTCGGCCAAAGACGTCCTCTATTTTGCCCTTGCCTTTAACCGCCGTAAGCGCCTTCCCTATCTTCTCATTGGCGATTACCATATCGAGGGCCCTGTTCACCGCCTCGGTATCCGTTGCCGCATGGGTAATCTTTTTCACCATTTTGATCTTCTCGGGGTCCAAAAGGAACTGTTTGCGCACTCTCGCCGTCTGCATCGTCCATCACCTCCGTGTGTATATAATATAAAAATATACACATTTATGCAAATGGGGGGTTCAAGGCGAGGGGGAACCTGAAATCCCCCCTTTTTTGAAATTCCCCTCGTCTTTAAATTAAAATAAAATAATCCGTTTAGATTTGAGTATTCAGCGGGCCCGTTTAAGGAGGTCATTGCATACGATATGTTCGGGATAGTCGTATTCCCCGGCAGTAACTGCGACCACGACTGCTATCACGTGCTGAAGCACGTGCTGGGGGAGCCTGTGGAGTTCATCTGGCACAAGGAGGAGAAGATACCTTCGGGCGTGGAGTGCGTGGTGCTTCCGGGAGGGTTCTCCTACGGCGACTACTTGAGGACCGGGGCCATCGCCCGGTTTTCGCCGGTGATGGGCGCGGTAAAGAGATTTGCCGATAATGGCGGGCTTGTGATCGGCATCTGCAACGGCTTCCAGATACTTCTCGAGATGGGGATGCTCCCAGGTGCCATGCTAAGGAACAAGGGCCTCAAGTTCATCTGCAAGGACATATATCTGAGGGTGGAAAACACGAATACCCCCTTTACGAACGCGCTTAAAGAGGGCGAGGTCATAAGAGTGCCCATAGCACACGGGGAGGGGAATTTTTTCATTGACCCGGATGGGCTTGAATCCTTGAAGAAGAACCGGCAGGTCGCCTTCAGGTACTCGGAGCCGGACGGTTCCCTTACCGAAAACGCCAACCCTAACGGCAGCCTCTTTAACATCGGGGGCATTACGAACGGGAAAGGCAATGTCCTCGGCATGATGCCCCACCCAGAGCGCTGCTCGGAAAATCTCCTCGGCAATACGGACGGGAAGAAGATTTTCCAGTCCGTAATATCTCATCTAAAAGGCGCTAAAACAGCTAAATGAAAATCCGCCTTCTTTCCGGCAGGGAAGTGCCCGTGGAAAAGGGCCAGAGCGTCCTGGATGCCCTGAGGGAGGCGGAATTCTATCTCGTATCCTCCTGCGGGGGGAAGGGGACCTGCGGGAAGTGCAGGATAAGGCTTGTTGAGGGTAGGCCCGAGGTGAGGGGCTACGGGAAGCTCCCCGATGAGGAACGCGCAAAGGGCATTCTGCTTGCCTGCCAGGCATTTCCAGAAGAGGATATAACGATTGAGGTGCCCGAGACCT
>Ga0214473_10002384_pt1 | contig 23106 bp, 20 predicted proteins | sample RVTome_7_FD_203509 | JGI IMG/M metagenome (GOLD analysis project Ga0214473, IMG submission 203509) | Soil microbial communities from uranium-contaminated site in the Upper Colorado River Basin, Wyoming, United States - RVT98D197 | ecosystem: Environmental > Terrestrial > Soil > Contaminated >... | reverse complement strand
CCACCCCCCTTGAGAGATGGGCCATGAACTTGTCTTCCCCGGCCTCGATGGCCTTCGAGAACGCGTCCACGGCCTCCTTGAACCTGTTGTCGAGGAGCGCCAACTGCCCTTCCTGCAAAGCTCCCTTAGTTATCATAGGTTACCTCCTTTGGTGGAAAGGTTGGTAAAAAGGAAAATTCCTCCTATTTAGAGGTTAGTAGATTTCAGGGCAAGAGGCAAGAGGGGAAATGGGGGGGCAATACCGCTTGCCGCGCCCCTGGTTTTTGTGTCATTGCGAGCGGAGCGAAGCAATCTCGCCTTTCCATTTTAACGACCAGATTGCCACGGGGGCTTTACCCTCCTCGCAATGACTGCTGAGGAAGTACGGGATCCGCAAAGAAAAGGAATGAGGGAAAACTGATATTTTTAAAAACAGACCGGGCGCAGCAAGCAGCGCCCCTACATACAGGTGCTTATATTCCTCTATTTGTCACTCCCGCTTGTCGGGAGTCCTTCCGGGTAGTTACAAGAAGAAAAGATGGATTCCGGACAAGCCGGAATGACAAACCTTGAATTTAGCCTTAGAAGCATTTTTTTTGGTACGTAGGGGCGCTGCTTGCCGCGCCCGTCTTTGGGATTTCCCCAATAAAAAAAGGGGAGTCTTTCGACTCCCCTTTTATGTTCAGGCGTTCTTAGAACGCGTATTCGATGCCGTGCATCACAACTGTGGGATTCTCGTCGGCATCAGGCCCGAATAAGTCTTCATAGAAGTCGCCGGTCTTCATGTAGCCGGCCCATACGAAGTACTTCAAGTTCTTCGCGAGGTCATAGGAAGCCTTCACGTCCACTTCCCAACCGAGGTCGTCATCGACGGTATCGTCGGTCTCGGTAGCCTTAAGCCAGTAGCCGTCTACCGCGAGTGCGAGCTTGTCCGTGGGCTTCAGGTCAATACCGGCATTAAGGACTGTGGTATTGGAGACGCCGTTGTACCTTATCCCATTGGCGCCCGCAAGCTGGTAGTCATACACGACTGTGTAGTATCTGTTGGACCCGAGGAAGTTGATGAAGGTTTCGAAGTCTTCATCGACTTCGTCATCGCCGCTGCCGATGGCGCCCATCACCCTTATGCCGACAGGGTCGATCTTATAGCCGAGCTCCAGCCAGACGGCCCAACCTTTAGCCTCATTATCTGCACCAAGCGCACCGTCTGCAGTTGAGACATCGCCAAACTGGATGTCGGCCTGGGCTGTATAAGTGAGGCCTGCCACGCTGCCCGCCGCGTGCACGCCCGCATCCTGAAGCGAGGTTTCCAGGTCCGAATTGTTTATGTAGACGTAATATGCGCCGATCGTGGTATTGCCGAGCTTGTGGTTGAGAAGGGCGACATAGGCGTCTGTGTCATCGGTGTTGTCAAAAGTTGAGGCTAATCCAAAGGCAGGAGCCAGGAACTGTGCGCTTCCACCGGCTATGCCCAATGCGCCCGTCTCCTGCACTTTGATTGTAAGCAGTGCGATGTGCGTGTTGGCTGTGGGGTCGGCAAAGAGGATGATGGCATCATCGCCGAACTTGGTGTGGTCGTAGAAGAGCTTGGCCGGGCCGAGCACAAGCGGCATATGGCCGATCTTTACGCCCATCGGAAAGCCCGCGTCGAACTTGTGCTGAATCCATGCCTCGAGCAAGCTGACGCCGCTTGACTGTTTCGCATCGAAGCTGCTGCTGCCCCAGGTGCTCACATCGGTGGAGCCGGTATTGGACTCAAGGTGAATTCTGCCGCTTGTATTCCCGGAGGCGGCATCAAGCTGAAGCCTTACCCTCTGGTCATAGTAGGCTGTGGAACCGGTATCTGCAGGAATGCGGCTCTTGATACCAGACAGTTCCTCGTCAAAATCGCCAAGATCGACATCTTCGATATCATTGAGGTACCAGCCCCTTACCCTGATATTCCCGCCGAGGGTTATCTGGGTAACTCCCTTCGCCACGACCGCCTGGGTCTCCGCCGGTATCTCGGCATGGATGGCGAAGGCGGTGGCCGAAAGGCCTAAGACAAACAGCGCGCCTAAGATTATCGTTATGAACTTCTTCAAATTCCTAACCTCCTTCATTTTTTGCCGGGCCTTCTTTCGTTGCCCCCCGCAATCCGCCAAAGGCGGACGTAAACCCTATTACCCGTTTGATACGGGGCCTCGTTTTCCCTTCCCATCACCTCCCTGTATCAAGTTTAGCGCTGCACCCAAGTACAAAAAACCATTTTTTTCAAGCTAAATTGCCTGAATTTTACCCTAACAAGCTACTTTCTTGTCAAGCAAATTCGTAGCCAAAATATTGCCTTAGCAGAAAGAAGCAAAAAAGGGGCCAGAAGCTAATTGCTTGAATATAGGGGATTTTTCATCGGGAGGAGGGGCGGGAATTGTGGTTTTTTCGCAACAGCGTGTTGAAAAGTTGAATCGCCTGAATGCGCGGTTTGACGAAAAGAGAAACAAAGGCGGCTATTTTTGGTGAAAGCACACAAAGTGGATGCGGGATTTGGCGGATCAATAAAGGCAGGGCTGCCCAAAAGGGCAGCCCTTGCCATTCTCTTACTTGATAGGTATTAATTGAGACCTAAGGGACTCTGGAATATCTTCCAAAAATACAATTTTCGTTTCATCTGACCCCGAACCTAACGACACGGCCTTTGCGCTCAGATTGCAATGTGAATTGGTTGGAAGTTTCCACATTGCTCCTGTAGCTGGATCCACTATAAGAAGCCCAATGAGCCCACCAAAAAGAATATTGCCAATATACCAGCCATTGAGTTCTTTTTCAAGCATCACATTCGTCGCTTCATATCCATCTTTCTCGCATTTAATTGAATACCTTGCACCCGAGAAAAACCCAGTGCTGCTTTTAAGAGTGACAGTGGTTGGAGTTGTCCCCTTGTAGATTTCCTGATTGTACTTGTTTACAATGCTGATATTAGCGCCGTCAGGGCTACTTGTGAAGATTACAGGATAATCCGTCTTGCTCACGATGCTGGCACAGCCAAAATGGAATACAAGAGCCGAAATTAAAAAAAAACTTGCAATTTTTGAAAGCATGTTATCGATCCCCCTCCGTTTTTTTGCATTTCAAAATTGAACGTGAAAAAGACCCCCCTTCTTAAAATATCCCCCTTTCTGCTTCTTTTTTAAAGCTCTACTATTTAGCATCGGAACATTTAAAGAGTCAAGTTTTAATTTTAAGGCATCAAATTGAAGGTAGAGTTACAAAAAATTCTTGTTTTTCTGAGTGATTTTAAAAAGCGGGGGCTGGGGGCGCAGCCTTCCTTGAACTCCCTCGTCCGCGGAGCGGGAGAGGGGTTTGGGGCGAGGGTGAGCAAGAAAATACTAAGGGGCGGAGCCCCTTTTAAACTCCCTTCCCCTCCAGATCATATAAATCGCCGGATAGATTATAAGCTCCAATATCGTTGAGGTGACGACGCCGCCGATCATCGGGGCCGCTATCCTCTTCATAACATCGGAGCCCGCCCCGGTTGAAAACATTATCGGGATGAGGCCCGCGAGTATCACGCTCACGGTCATGACCTTGGGGCGTATCCTCTTCACCGCGCCGTGCATGATGGCGTCCTTGAGGTCCGAAAGCGTATTCATAAGACCCTTCCTCTTCCAGTCCCCATAGGCAAGGTCCAGATAGAGGAGCATCACCACGCCGGTTTCGGCATCGAGGCCCGCAAGCGCGATGATGCCCACCCAGACCGCTATGCTCATGTTATAGCCGAGGAGATAAAGGAGCCAGAAGGAGCCCACGAGCGAAAACGGCACCGCAAGTAGGACTATCACCGTCTTCGTGATGGACTTCGTGTTCATATAGATAAGGACGAAAATTATGAGGAGCGTAAGCGGGATTACGAGCCTGAGCCTTTGATGCGTTTTGACGAGGTACTCGTACTCGCCGCTCCATTCGAGGTGATAGCCGTCGGGGATTTTTACCCCGGCGGCCTTCTCCTTAAGCTCGTTCACGTACCCGCCGATGTCCCTTCCGCCAAAATCTATGTAGACGTATAAAGCCAATAGCCCTTCCTCGCTCTTTATCACCGTGGGGCCCTTGACAATGGATATATCGGCCACCTGTTCGAGAGGGATTTGGGCGAGTTGATTTAGGGGAGAAGAGGCCCCCATGCCGGAACCCATGCTGCTTCCCGCACCCGCCCCCTGAGCAGGAACAGGGACGAGGACGCGCCTAAGCTCGGAGATGTCATCCCTCAGTTCCCTTAGATAGCGCACGTTTACGGGATAGCGCTCCCGGCCCTCGACTGTCGTCGTCACGTTCATCCCGCCGATAGCAGATTGAATGATGTCCTGGATGTCGTTGACGCTAAGGCCGAAGCGGGCGGCGGCCTCCCGGTTTACTTTTATGTCGAGGAAGTATCCCGTTGTGACACGCTCGGCATAGACGCTCCTTGTGCCTGGCACGTCCCTCAAGGCGCTTTCAAGCTCAAGGCCGATCTTTTCGAGTTCCGCAAGCTTTGGCCCCATCACCTTTATCCCCACGGGCGTCCTTATACCCGTTGAGAGCATGTCTATACGTGCCTTTATGGGCATGGTGAAGGAGTTGGCCACGCCGGGTATGGTGAGCTTATCGTTCATCTCGTTTTTAAGGTCCTCGACCGTCAAGCCGGGCCGCCACTCTTCTTCGGGCTTCAAGTTCACGACCGTCTCGAACATCTCCAGGGGCGCGGGGTCCGTGGCCGTCTCGGCCCGTCCGGCCTTCCCGAAGACCTGCGCCACTTCGGGTATGGTCATGAGAAGCTTGTCCTGGAGCTGCAAAAGTTTCGTAACTTCCGTTATCGATGCGCCGGGCACCGTAACGGGCATATAGAATAAAGAGCCCTCGTAAAGAGGGGGCATGAACTCCGAGCCAAGCTCAATAAACGGGTAAACGGTAACCGCCATTATGACGACCGCGAGTATGATGACCACGTATTTTTTATCAATCGCAAACCTCGCCACGGGTTCGTATATCCTTCTCAGGAAAATGCTTATGGGGTTTCTGTCCTCGGGCCTTATCTTTCCCCTTATAAGGAGCGTCATTAAAACGGGCGTAAGCGTGATGGCAAGGAACGATGCAAAAAGCATCGCGAACGTCTTCGTGTAAGCCAAGGGCTTAAAAAGCCTCCCCGCCTGCGCCTGGAGCGAGAATACCGGCAGGAAGCCCACGGTGATGACAAGGAGCGAGAAAAAGAGCGATGGGCCGACTTCTTTTGCGGCCTCGATGATGACCTGCGTTCTTGACCCTGTTCTGCCTCCTTCTTCCCATTCCTCCAGCTTCTTGTGGGCGTTCTCCACCATGATGATGGAGGCGTCCACCATTGCGCCTATAGCGATGGCTATGCCGCTTAAGCTCATGATATTGGAGGTCACGCCTATGTAGTACATGAGGATGAAGGACATGATGATGGCCACGGGGAGCGTAAGTATCACCACGAGGGCGCTCGGCAGATGGAAGAGGAATACGAGGCAGACGGCGCTCACGGCGATGGCGAGCTTCAGTATCTCTTCTTTGAGGGTGTCTATGGAGCGGTGGATCAAGTCGCTCCTGTCATAGGTGACCACGACCTTTACGCCGGGGGGAAGGGAGGGCGCTATGTCGTGGTTTATCTTCTCTTTAACGCGCTCTATAACGCTGAGCACGTTTTCGCCGAAGCGGACGACGACGATGCCTCCTGCGACCTCGCCCTTCCCGTCAAGCTCGGCAAGGCCCCTTCGTATCTCGGGGCCAAGTTGGACAGTTGCCACATCCCTTATATAAACGGGCGTGCCCGCGCCATTTGTGCCCAGTGATATGTTTTCTATATCGGTTAAGCCCTTTATATACCCCCTGCCGCGCACCATGTACTCTATGCCAGAGAACTCGAGGACGCGGCCCTCCACATCGGTATTGCTCCGCTCGATGGCCTGCATGACGGCGGGGAGGGGGATATTGTAGGCGAGGAGGCGGTTGGGGTCAATGTTCACCTGGTATTGCCTTACGAAGCCGCCCACGCTTGCCACCTGGGAGACGCCGGGGACGCTCTCCAAGGCGAGCTTTATGTTCCAGTCCTCGATGGAGCGCAACTGGGATAAATCGTGCCCTCCGGTTTCGTCCACCACAGCGTAGGAAAAGCCCCAGCCAACGCTTGTGGCGTCGGGGCCAAGGACAGGGTTCACATCCGCAGGGAGCTTATTCCTTACGGACTGTAGATATTCGAGGACACGGCTTCTGGCCCAGTATATGTCCGTGCCTTCCTCGAAGATGACGTATATGAAGGAACTGCCGAGGAAGGAATACCCTCGCACGACCTGCACCTTGGGGGCGGCAAGGAGGGTGGAGGTAATGGGATAAGTCACCTGGTCTTCGACGAGGTCCGGGCTCCTGCCGGTCCACTCGGTGAAAATAATAACCTGCGTGTCGCTTAAATCCGGTATGGCGTCAAGCGGCGTCCTGTTTAGGGCCCAGATGCCCCACGCCGAGAGGAAAAAAACGAAAAGGAAGACCAGGAACTTGTTTCTGGCACTTAGCTCGATTATGCGCTGTATCATGGATCCATATGTTGTAGTAGCCGCAACCTTCAGGTTGCGTTATTATGAACGCAGGCTAAAGCCTGCGGCTACATTACTCGACTCCTTAGTTTCTTCATTGCACTATCCCTTTAAGGCGCGATTCGGAGTCTATGAGGAAGCTTGCGGATGCCGCTACCCTCTCGCCCGCCTTGAGGCCCTCTGTGACCTCGATCATCCCTTCAGACGTAACGCCTGTTTTTACCTCGCGCGGCTCGAAGAGGCCCTCTCCCCTGTCCACATAGACAAGCTGTCTTACCCCCGTGTTCAGCACGGCGCCTTCGGGCACAACGAGCCTTCTTCCGAGAGGGGACTTAATCAGGACATCGGAAAACATCTGCGGTTTAAGCTTTCCTCCGGGGTTTGGTATGCTGAAACGTACTTTGGCCGTCCTCGTCTCTCCGGCAAGCGTGGGGTAAATATAATCGACCTTCGACCTGAATTCCTTTCCGGGGAAGAAGGACAGGCTTATTACGGCAGGCTCGCCCACTTTCACGATGGGGAGTTCGGACTCATAAATATCTGCAAGGACCCATACGGTCGAGAGGTCCGCTATGTCGAAGAGTTTTTCCCCCGGCATGACACGCATGCCCCGAAGCGCCGATTTTTCCACAACATAGCCTCCAACCGGGCTGTAAATAGTGAGCGTGCGGACGGGCTTGCCGGATTCCTCTATCCTCTTTATCTCCTTATCCGTGATATCGAAGAGTTTTAGTCTCTGCCTTCCTGCCTCTACAAGGGACTGGGCGTCCCTCGATAGCATCCCTCCTATTTCATCGTCTTTCCCTTTAGTGCTTTCCTCTGACCACTTCAAGAGGTTCAGGTATTCCTGCTGGGTGGCGTAAAGCTCGGGGCTGTAGAGATCGGCAAGGGGCTCGCCCTTCCGCACGTACTTGCCGGTGTAGTCCACATGAAGGCGCTCTATCCAGCCCTCGAATTTTGTGTTCACGGTGGCAAGGCGGGTCTCGTCATAGGCCACGCGCCCTACGGTCCTCGTCACTTTTACCAGAGGCTTAACAGCCGCCTCCACGACCTTCACGCCTATAAGCTGCTGTTTATCGAGGGGGATCTCCACCGTGGGGACCTCTTCCTCCATGGGGATGACCTCCTCTTCCGGCGCGGGCGCAGGCGGTGCAAGAGGCGCTCCTCCGTGCCCGGCATGAGGCCCCGCCGGGGCCCCGCCGGCGGTTTGACCGCCGCCTTTCAAAAAATCCGCCACTTCCTTTTGAGGGGATTTGTTAAAAGGCCTCAAAAGATAAAAGACCCCTATAAGGGAAAGGACGAGAACCAAAACCGCTATGATGAGGTTCTTTTTTTTCATTCTTCTCTTTTATTTCCCTATAGCCGCAACCTTCAGGTTGCGGCTATAAACGCAGGCTAAAGCCTGCGGCTACATTATTCGGACCTTTTCATTTCCCTATAAAATGAGATTTCTCTTTTTCCATTTCGTTTTCATTTACCTTTAGCTGGGCTTTGTCCCGTTTCAGTTTCCGGTATCCCGGTTAGACCCTTAAGCCTCGCCAGGGCCTTTCTTTGTTCCACAACCTGCTTCCAATAGAGGGATTCCGTATCGAGGAGGGCCTTAAGCCTGTTTATCACGGTTATGGCCTCCACCTTCCCCGTGTGATATCCCGCAAGCGCAGACTCGAAGTCCTGGGCGATCTTGGGGATTATGCCTTCCCTGTAAAGCCCCAAAAGATTTTCAGATGCCCTTATCATCGCGTAATTGTCCCTTATGCCCGAGGCGATCATCAGTTTTTCCGCCTCAAGTTCGTTTTTTGCCTGAAGGAAAGACGCCTCGGCCTCGTTCACCGCCTGCCTCTGCTTCTTTCTGTAATAAAGGGGGATATTAAGCTCGGTAGTGAGGCTCCACATATCATCGAACTCGCCCTTCCGCGTGAAGACGCTCCCTTTAAGGGTGAAGTCCGGATAGTATTCCTTTTTGGCCATTTTGACCCTTGCCTCTGCGGCCTCCATCATCCTCTCCCTGGACTTGATCCGGGGGGAAGATGCGCTGTAACCCGCAAGGAAACCCTCCATGCCCCTCATGTCCTTGCCTGGAGAGACATCTTCGGGCCTGCCGAGAGGCGCGCCGATGTCCCTGCCCAATGTGGAATTGAGCATCGCCTCCGTGGAGCGGATTTGCTGATTGAGCATCTCTTCTTTTTCTTTGAGCATGTATTTTTCTGTCTGGGCCATTATCACTTCCTGCTGCGGCCCCATCCCCGAAGTATAGCGGGCAAGGGCCGCGTCCTCTATCTGCTGGAAGAGGGTCTTTCTGCTGCCGATGATATCAAGCTCCTTATAGGCCAAAAAAAGCTCGTAGTAAAACTCCTTGACCCGGGCCTCCACCCGGAGCTTCATATCGTCATATTCGGCCGTGAGGCCCTCTGCGTCTTTTTCGGCCATTTCCCCCTTGAGCCTCCGTTTGCCGGGGAAAGGGAACATCTGGGAGGCCGAATACATCCACATGGCATCTTCCATCTCGCCGTAGGTATACCTCTCCCAGCCCTCGTTCTGATAGCCGAACATGACCATCGGGTCCGGGAGGGCGCTTGCCTGGGGCACCCGGAATCGGGCCGCCCTCACGCTCTGCTCGATGGCCCTGAGTTCCGGATTGGCCGTAAATGCCTCGCTTATAAGGGGTTCGAGAAGGAGTCTCTTTTCTGCCGGAGGTTCAGCCGGGGCATTCACCTGGGGCATATCCCCGGCAAACGAGGTGGTTGCCGAAAACAAAAGAAAGAAGAGAAAAACCCCTTTAAAAGAGATTTTCTTAATGGGCGTCCACATTAAATTTTATGGTGCCTGCCTTTCCGGCGCGGCTGATTTTAACCGCTACGTTCCAGGCGCCGGACATGGAAAGGTCGAGTTTCGCCTCGTAGTGTTTTCCCTTCAGTGAGGCATCCGCCTTGTAGTTCATGGGCGGCATGCCGGGCATGGCGGGCATCGAATAAGCCGCGTCCACTTTGGCGTCCGTGACCGGATTTCCTGCCGCGTCCTTTATCTCTATCTTCATCTTGTTCTCGCCGACAACGGGCGGGTTCTTGTCCATAGTTATCTGGACGGAATATTCCCCAAGCCTTTTAGTAAGGGTCAGGTCCTTCGCGTAGGCAACGCTTGCCGCTACGAGGATGACCAGCACAATCATAAAGAGTTTCTTCATCGCCCAAGCTCTCCTTTTGCAATTAATCTTATTTGAGAATACAGTCTGTGTCAAAGACACGTTTCATGTGCAATGATGGACGCTCTCATGCCTCAGATTATCATGCCCAATTTGAAGAACTTATGAATCTAATTGGATTTTTTGAAGCTTAATCAGGAGCCGCGCGGGAAACCCCTGTGTTAAAATCAATAGGTGAAAATCATCTACAGGTCGATATTGCGGGAGCTGGGAGCGGCTTTCCTCGTTAGCCTCCCCGTGCTGAACCTGGTCCTCATGATGGAGAAGGTGATGAAGCTCTCGCGCGTGCTCTCGGGCGTGGGCGCAGGCCCGGGCGAGATGCTCCTCATCATCCTCTATACCCAGCCGGAGGTCCTGCTTGTGACCGTCCCTCTCGGTTTCCTTTTTTCGGTGCTTTATACATACGGGAGGATGAACGCGGACAACGAGCTCATGGTCCTCCGGGGGGGCGGGATGTCCTTCCTCGAAATGACGAGGCCCGTGTTTCTGCTGGGCATTTTCTGCGTCCTCCTCGGCTTCTTCGTGAGCTTTGAGCTCTCGCCTGCCGGGAAGAGGAATTCGCGCCTCATGGTATCCCGCATTCTTAAGGAGAGGGTCTCCCGCGCGATAGAGCCGGGCACCTTCAATACACTGATAAAAGACACCTTGATATATGCCGGGGGGGCTTCCGAGGACAAACTCAAAGGGGTCTTCATCTCGGACGAGCGCAATAAGGACAGGCCGCTTACTATTTATTCGAAAGAGGGCACAATCTCGCCCTCGGCCGAAGAAGGCTCTTTCGCCCTCCTCCTTAAAGACGGGCTTATCCATTCGATAAAAGACGGGCAGATGACCATGATCTATTTCGGCGCATACAGGCTTGTAATGCCCGTAGAGGTCGAAAGTCCGGAAAAGAAACTCGGGGAATTGAGGCCCGGCCGGCTCCTCGAAGACGACCCTTCACAGCCGGCGTTAAAGAGGACCAGGCGGTTTTTAGAATTCCATAAGCGCCTTACATTCCCGCTCTTCAGCCTAACAGTGATGTTCCTTGCCCCCGTGCTCTCCCTCTATTCCGGAAAAAGGGCAAGGCTCGGGGGGATCGCCATGGGTACTATGGTCTTCACGCTCTATTACCTTATGCTCACAAACACGGAAAGGCTTGCCGAAAACGGCGCCATTCACCACGTGCTCGGGGGGTGGCTCCCGCTCCTTATCCTTCTCGGCATTTCCATATGGGCCTTTTGGAAGGTGAACCGCAGATGAAGCCACTAAGTAAAGACAAATGAAAATGCTCAGGAAATATTATCTGAAGGAATTCCTTAAGGCCTTCCTCATTGTGGCGATGGGGTTTTCGGTCATGCTCGCATCCGTAGACCTCGTGGATAAGCTCGACAAATTCGAAGTTAAGAGCGCAGAAATCCTTTTAGGGCATATGGCGCTCGTCCTGCCGCAGTACCTCGTCTACACGATGCCCATGGCCTCCCTCTTTGCCGCTCTTTTCCTCGCGGGGCAGGCGATGAGGACGAAAGAGGCGCTGGCCGTGATGGCTGCGGGCGGAAGGCTGAGAAGCCTCTTTCTGCCGATAGCTATTACGGGGGCCTTTCTGAGCCTCATGAGCTTTGGGATAAGCGAATTCATAGCCCCGGCCGGGGTGCGCTCGGCAAAAGCGATGACCGAGGGCCAGAGGGCAAGCCTCTTTAAGAAGGGGACGCTCTGGCTCAGGGCCGAGGACGGCTCCATCGTAAGATTTTTCGTCTATTCGAAGGAAACGAGGCGGGCAAGGGGGGTGACTATCTTCCGTTTCGAGCAGGGCCGTCTCTCGGAAAGGATCGAGGCCGACGAGGCAAATTATACAGATGAGGGCTGGCTCCTTAGAGGCGTTAGCATTTATGATTTTGACGAGGCCAGGGTCAGGCGGGAAAAGAGCTTGCCCGTGAGAGATTTCGTCTCTTCGGGGTTCCTCGAAAAAGAGGTCCTCTCGCCCGAGGAAATGGGCCTTAAAGACCTTTACGAATATTCGGAAAGGCTCGAAAAGGCCGGTATCAGGAATATCAAGGTCGCGGTGGACATGCACTCGCGCCTTTCATACCCATTTGTGAATTTCTTCATGGTGATTTTAGGACTCGCCCTTGCGCTGAGAAGCGGGCTGGGCGGGCTCGCCTCCACCTCCCTCGGGGTGGCCGTTAGCCTCCTCTACTGGTTCGGGTACACGATGGGGCTCTCGCTGGGCTATGCCGGAATCTTCCCCCCGCCTCTTGCCGCCTGGATAGTGCCGGTATTTTTTGCGGCCCTGTCGGTGGGAATGTTTGTGAAAATTAAAGAATAAGAAGTTGGCCGGAAGAGGGTGCGGCATCCGCCCATCTCATCGCGAAGGGAAGATGGGTGTGGCGGGTCTCAAAGCGAGCTGAAAAGGTTCGTAAGGACTTTAAAGATCATTATGATTCGCGGGCTCTCACCCGCTCATGATCTGCTCACCGTCACCTCACTTTTCGCCCCATCCACCCCCATCTTCCCTTCTATTCCGTATTTTTATCCGCTTACTCATATCCCCATATTGAGGGCCCGGCGGCTTTGGTTTCGCTCACATAGGCGGCCACTTCTTTTCCATACTCGGCACCAAGGAGCTTTGTGACCTCGCCCACCCGATAGCGGACTTCATCCACCTTGCCCACCGGCATCACCTCCATTATCGTGCTCGTAAGAAAGACCTCCTCCGCACTGAGCAGGTCCTCAGGCGTGAACTCGCCCTCTATTAGCTTCATATCGTTTCTCCGGGCAAGCTCGATTACGATATTTCGGGTTATGCCTTCCAGGATGCCGCAATCGAGCGAGGGGGTGCAGAGGCTCCGGTGGCCGTTCTCCCGCTTTACGAAAAAGATATTGCTCACGGTGCCCTCGGCCAGATGGCCCATATGGTTGAGCATAAGGGCCTCGTCCGCGCGGGCCTTTATCGCCTCAATCTTTGCAAGTATATTATTCAGGAAATTCAAGGACTTTATCCGCGGGTTTATGGCTTCCTTCAGGTTGCGCCTTGTCTTCGTAATGACCGCGCTTATGCCCTCGTCATAGAACCTCCGGGGATAAGGCTTCAAGTCTTCCGCCAAAATGAAGTAAGTGGGATTGGGGCAAAGGGAGGGGTCCAGCCCTATCGGTCCCGCGCCGCGTGAGACCGTAAGACGAAGATAGGCGTCCTTGAGCCCGTTGGCCTCGAGGGTCTCGTATATGCTCACCTTTATCTCGTCAGGGGACTTTGGGAGGTTGAGCCCGATATGGAAGGCCGAGTGCTCAAGCCTCCTTATGTGCTCCTCAATCATGAAAACCACTCCCTCGTAGACCCGCATCGTCTCGTAAATGCCGTCCCCGTAAAGGAAACCGTGGTCGAGAACGGAAACCCTCGCCTCCTTGAGCGGCACCAGGCCCTCATTCAAGTACACTTGCATGGGGTAATTATATCATTAGGAATTGGTGGGGGCTCTGCCCCCAGCCCCCGCTGGGGGTCCAGACCCCCAGACCCCATCGTTTTTTAAAACGAGGGTTCAAAGGGCCCTCGGCCCTTTGCGGGGTTCTAAGGGGCGGAGCCCCTTATGAAAATTAATTGGAAGGTTCCAGGAGTTTATCGTAAGAATAGTTCTTTATATATGAAAGGAAGGTATCGACGGAGTAGGTGCTTATGGTATTTCTGTTAAAGAGGAGGGAGAATTCCCTCAGCATCTCCAGTTCCTTGAACTTTAGGGCTTTCAGGATGCCGTACTTAAGCTCTTTTCTTACGGTCCAGCGGGAGACTATCGAGGCCCCTATCCCGTTCTCCACGGCCTCTTTTATGGCCTCCGTGCTCCCCAGCACAGCCGAAATATTCATATTCTGGATGGATATGCCCGATTTGGCGAAATAGCTTTCTATGATCTGTCTTGTCCCCGAGCCCTCTTCCCTGAAGACGAAAGGCACTTTGAGGAGGTCCAGGACCGATATCTCGTTGAGCTTTGCCCAGGGGTGCTTGGTGGAGACTATAAGCGTAAGCTCGTCGGCGATGAGCTTTTCCATGGCTATCTTGAATTTTGTGACCTCGCCCTCGACGAGGCCCAGGTCAATCACTCCTCCCTTGAGGAGTTCCACGATCCTCTTGGAATTTCCCACAAGGAGGTGGATCTTTATCTTGGGATGGTTTTTGCGGAAATCGGAGATCACGGCCGGCAGGAGGTAATTTCCTATAGTGGTGCTTGCCCCGACCGTTATGGAGCCCTTCACGAGCCCGGTTATGCCCCCGATGGCCCTCTCCGCCGCGGCATAAAGGTTCAGTATTTCCTTGGCGTATTTATAGAGGATTTCCCCCGAGGGGGTAAGGGAAACGGTATTTGAGGACCTGTCGAAGAGCTTTGTCTCGAACATCTCCTCGAGGGCCTGGATCTGAAGGCTCACGGCCGGCTGGGTCAGGTGGATTATCTCCGAAGCCTTTGAGAAGCCTTTTGTCTCGGCGACCGTGCAAAAGACTTTAAGCTTATGGTCTTCCATGCTCGTAGCTCATAACTTTTACTTATTCTAAAATAAAATTGAAAAATAATTCAACCAGATAGGAACTTTATAGGACTTCGAAAGCTTATAAAGAAAAGCAATGAATGAGATTTAAAAATATCATAGACCCTGGAAATAAATCAAGACCCCATTTAAAACTTAGAGGTGTGCCCGGGCCGCCTCCAATATCCTCCGGGAATGCTCCTTATCGCCGAAGACGCCCACCCTGATGGTGGCCTTGGTAGTGGAGGCGTTAAGGGACCTCAGGTTTATCCAGACGGTCTCATTATTGGCGAGCCTTGCTTCAATCTTCCCTTCCAATGAGTCGGATTTATTCTTTAGGACCTCAAGTTTCAAGTCATTGAGGCCGGCCACGAATGCCTCGTGCACGGCCGGGAGGGGGGCCGATATCGTGTCCTCGAGTTTTCCCTTATACCAGACAACCCCGGCCGCCCCCGCCCCCCCTCCTATCACCAGAGGGGCGCACCCGGTTGACAGAAGAAAAACCATCCCAAGTAGAAGACAGGAAAATTTTTTCATATGATGGCTCCTTTACTAATAAAATTTATCTATATTACAAATCTTCCCGCAAAAAGAAAAGGCTTAAAAGAAATTGTGTTTAAAAGAAATTGTAAAATATAGGACTATGCTGCACGCGGTGATACTTCTCGATAAGCCAAAGGGGATCACCTCACAGGAGGCCGTGACCCTCGTCAGGAAAACCTTTGGCCTTCTAAAGGCGGGGCACACCGGGACACTCGACCCGATCGCCACCGGGCTCCTCATCATCTGCACGGATGAGGCCACGAAGATTGCCCGCTTCCTTTCGGACCTCCCAAAGGAATATCTCGCCACGCTTAAATTAGGGGAGCGCACGGATACCTTCGATGCCGAGGGGAAGGTGATCGAGACCGCAAGGCCGGAGATCGAAGAAGACCATTTAAGGGAAATACTCAAAAAATTCACCGGCAGGATAAAACAGGTCCCTCCGATGTATTCGGCATTGAAACACGAAGGGAAACCCTTATATAAGCTCGCAAGGAAAGGAATCGTGGTCGAGCGCGAGGAGCGGGAAGTGGAGGTTTATTCGCTTGTGCTTCTTGATCTCTCCCCTCCTTACGCGAAACTCCTTATAAATTGCGAGAAAGGCACATACATCCGAACCCTTGCCGACGACATCGGACGCGAGGCCGGCACATTCGCGCATCTTGCGGAGCTTAGAAGGACAAAGATCGGCGACTTTAAAGTGGAAGACTCGGCCACGCTGGACGAGCTCCCGAATAAGCCCGGAGCGGTCCTTTCCATAGACCGGGCCCTTTCCTTTATGAGAGAGGTCGTCCTTGACCCCGTAAGCTCCCAGAAGGCCAAAAACGGCGCGCCCATTAAAATCGCCGAGCCCGTAACCGGTTACGTGAGAATGAAAGACGAGAACGGAAATCTATTCGCCATAGGGAATGCGTTTAAGGGGATTGTAAAGGTGGAACGGGGGTTGAGGCTGTAATTATTTTTTGAGTTGTTTTGTTTTTTTCTTTTTCCCTTTTTCCTTGCCAGCTTCAATTTTTTCCTTAAGGGAATAAAAATGAACAAAATTAATAGGTTCCATGTGAAAAACAGGAACACCAGCTCGCCTGGTTACATCCGCAACTGTTTCTCTAGCATACGGAAACAGAATAGCGGCACAATTTATATGAGCTATCCTTTCCAACTCTTTTTCGGAGGGTAATGCTTCAAAATTAAAAAGACCGACTAAAACAATATTAAATATGAAAGGCTGATTTTTATTGTCTGAATTAATCGAGATTTCAACTTGCACTGATTTATTTTTTTTCTCATATTTTAAATCCAGGGAAGATGATATCGGTACTGGTTTTTGGGTAAATTGATAATCGGGATTTATTTTAAAGTGAGATTCAATAAGTCTAATGTCTTGAATATTGAATCTAAGTTCCATATTCAAGCTCCTTTAATTCTGTATTAAATTTATCTGATTTCGTTTTATATTTTTGTTTGTAATCTGAAATCTGGATTATCTTTTTAATTGTAAACTTCTCTGATTTCTTTAAAATAACTTGGAGTACATTAGGGTACTTATCAAGAATGCGTAAAAGATTATCCATGGCTCTACTTTGGCAAATTTGGCCTGATTCATAACGCGCAAAAGCCTTCAATCCACCACCTAAAATTTCCGCCATTTCCTCCTGCGTTAAATTCAATTTCCCTCTAATCCTTTTTATTTCCATACCAGTAAGTAATTGGTCTACTTCTCTCTGAAAGTCCTTTAATAGCTTACCGGTCTTTTTTAGAGTGCTTTTATCTACAATAGATTCACCACAGGTATCACAAATCAGGGTAATATAATTTGGGATCTCTCTACGCTTTCCTTTATATGTGAAAACTTCAGTTGAAACTTTTTCGCTTAAAATCCCGCCACAAATTGGACAATTTCGCATTTGGGCCTCCATTTACTTTCTCTTAAATGCGACGACAACAACCTTCTTACCATCAGGAGAAAGCTGTAGTTTTATATAAATTTTATTCTGTCCATCACAGAAATGATATACATCCTGCCAGAAACCTGGAATCTTTTCAGCGGGCATAGTTTTATAAAAATCTTCATTTCCCAAATCCTCTAATACAGAAATAATCGCCTCTTCATCCATATAGCCCAACTCAACTGCCCCTCTAAAAGCTACAGTTGTTATATAAACAGAGGCCGAATCACATAAAATTTTTTTAATTTGCAAAAGATCATACGTTGGTTTCAAAGAGGACATGGCGATATTTTAACATTTCAAAGACATCTCTTTTTTCAAATCGAAAGGCTCTCATCAGAGTATCATTATGATACTTTATTCTAAAAAAGTCAAGTAAGAAAATATTTTAAAAAATAAAAAAAATTAAAATAAACCTTTAAACTTTTTGAAATTATCCCCGCCCTATCCGGTATCTTTCCGCAGCTTCTATCATGCCCTTGGCCCATCCGGGGCTGCCGAGCGCATGGGTGTGGGTATAAGTGGCGAAGCAGTTCTTATAGGTGAAGCCGTCCCTGCCCCCCTCTATGCCCGTGCCGCGCTTCATCTTGAGAGTTAACAGGGGCTTCCTTTCGTCCTCCCTTATTGCCTCCCTTATCGGCCGCGAGTAATGGAACTCGTGCCCGTGGAGGACCGTGCCTTTTTCATAGAAGGGGTTTTTGTCGCTCGTACACTCAACGATGCTGTAGCCGTGGGCGACGGGCCTTTCCTCGAGGGCGAAGCTATAGGGGAATACGCCCGCCATCTCGAATTTTGCCCCCTCAAGGAGGAGCGATTCCCCAAGGTACATGAGACCGCCGCATTCTGCGTACACGGGGAGGCCGCCTTCGATCCTGTCTTTCAGGCTCTTTAAGAAGGACTTGTTCTTTGAAAGCGGGAGGGCATGGGTTTCGGGGAAGCCGCCTCCGATGTAAAGGGCGTCTATGTCGGGGAGTTCCGCCGTTTTCTTGAGAAGGGGGCTTACCTCAAGAAGCTCGGCCCCTTCCTCCTTTAGCGCGTCTAAGTTCTCGGGATAGTAGAACTGGAAGGCCGAATCCTTGAGGACCCCGACCTTTACCCCCGAGGCTTTGGCCTGTTTTGATTTTGGGAAAGTCCGGTTCAGCTTCTGCGCCTTCCGGGCTATCCTAAGCACTTTATCCACATCCACGGACTGCCCTATCAGTTTCCTTGCCTCCCCAACCGCCTCCTCCAAGGCCGGGTGTTCGTGATAGGGGACAAGGCCCATGTGCCTCTCCGAGAGCTTTGCCTTAAAGCGCGGGATGGCCCCGATGACGGGCACCCCCGTATAGTGCTCTATAGTGGAGCGGAGTATCTCCTCGTGCCTTTTCCCGGCCACTTGATTAAGCACCACGCCGCCCAGGATGAGCCCCGGCTCGAATTTCTTTACGCCCAAGACAAGGGCCGCTGCGGTGCGGGTCATCTTCGTGGCGTCTATGATGAGCAATACGGGGGCCCTGAGAATCCTGGCAAGCCGGGCCGTGCTCTGCGAGCCCTCGAGGTCCATGCCGTCGAAGATGCCCCTGTTGCCCTCTATTATGGCGATGTGAGACCCTTTGGAATGGGCGAGAAATGACGGGAGGACGTTTTTCTCGCCTATGAGGAAGGGGTCCAGGTTGTAGCAGGGCTTTCCCGAGGCGACGGAGAGCCAGCCGGCGTCGATATAGTCCGGCCCCTTCTTGAAGGCGATAACAGAAAGGCCCTTATCTCTAAGGGCCCTCAACAGTCCCAGGCTGAGAGTAGTCTTTCCCGATCCTCCCCTCAACCCGGCAACGATTACTCTTGGAATGTGAACCAATTATCTTACTTGATCATTCCCTTTTCGCGGAGATATTCTTCCGATGGGATCTCGACCGAGCTTGCGCCTCCGCCGTAGGAGTACATGAGCCTGCCCACGTCGATCATCTCCCTCATGGTCTTTTTCACGACATCCGGGGCCTCTCCGGTCTGCTCGCCAACGCCTTTTATAATGTCTTTCTCTTTGAGTTTCTTTTTGCCCTTGGCGGCCAGCACGAATGCGTATATCTTATCTTTCAGCTCTTCCTTCTCCATCATCGCCCTCCGGCTTTAAAAGTTAATAAAGAGGGCGGGCGTTTCCGCCCGCCCATCATCTTACCACTTGAAGGCTGCCGATGTCCTGAACGTCTCCCTTGCGAACGTGAAGTCGTCGATATGCTGGAACGTGAACGCGATGCCGGTCTTCTTGAAGAAGCTCTCCCAGCCTATCCTCTCGATCCATTCGCCAACTCTCTCGTGCTTCCTGGCGCCCTTGGCGTAGGTCTCAAGGATGTTCTTTAGGGCGCTTACGACCTCGGGCCACCTGGGGGGGTTGTTCTTTATGTAAGGGATGGCCAGTTTGGAGAACTTGGGACCCGTCCGGAGGCTCCCGATCTTGCCGCCTATAACGATCGCCACGCCGTCCTGCTCGGGGTTGTGGATGTCGATGGGCGGGCAGACCGTGAAGCAGTTGCCGCAGTACATGCATTTCTCATCGTTGATCTTAACGCTCTTTTTTGCCACGTCGGGGCTTATGGCCCTTGTGGGGCAGGAACTGATAGTGGTCGGTATTTCGCACATGTTCTTCACCAGATCGTGGTCAATGATAGGCACTTTCCTGTGGATGGCCACGACCGCGATATCCGAACAGTGCACCGCGCCGCACATGTTAACGCAGCAGGCAAGGGCGAGCCTCACCTTGTTGGGAAGCTCCTTCTCGACGAAATAGGGGAAGACCTCGTCCATGACGGCCTTCACGAGCCCCGATGCGTCTGTGCAGGCGCCGTGGCAGTGGACCCATCCCTGGGTGTGGATCATGTTGCTGATACGGGGGCCTATGCCGCCCACCGGATAGCCGGCGTCAATGCACGCCTTCTTTATGTCTTTTACCTTGCTCTCGTCCGGGGTAATGAATTCCACGTTATTGCGGGTGGTGAACCGTATAAAGCCGTCGCAGTATTTGTCCGCGATATCGAGAAACGCGCGTACGGATTCGGTGGCGAGGAGTCTCGGAGATGCGGCCCTTACGGTATAGGCCTTGTCTCCGGAGTTGGCCACATGCACCATGACGCCCGGATCGAGCACTTCGTGGTACTTCCACTGCCCGTAGTTCTTCTTTACCACGGGCGGAAGGAACTGCTCGTAATGGGGCGGGCCGATATCTGTTTTTCTTTTTGCCTTTGCCTCTACATCAGTAAGCCAAGCCATTATATATTCCTCCTGTAAATTTTAAATTTTTATTTGCCGTTCAGGTCTTCTTCCTTCCAGAAGAAGAACGGGTCTTTCCTCGGCTCGAAGACCTGCTGGGGCTGAGGCGGCACGCCTATGGCCTCGAGGAAGCTCCTCATGCCTTTTATCTCTATGACCTCGCCGATGCGCTCCCTCGGCTTGGCGTTCTCGTCCCACCAATCGATTATCTTTCTTATCAGGTCCTTGAACTCCGTGTACGGGGGCTCCATCTTAATGAACGGCACGATGACCCAGGACAGGAGCGAGCCGACAACGATCGGGGCCTTTGAGCCTATGAGGATGCTGGCGCCCTTCTCGCCCGTGGGCTTGAGGGCCTTGGTCATTTTCGCGATGCAGTGCATGCAGCGGTTGCAGTTGGCGTCGTCTATCGTGAGCGTCTTGCCGTCGTAGCTCATGCAACCCGTGGGGCACATGCCCACGATCTCGGCGTTTATGTCCATGCCCTTCTTGGCATAGTCCTTGACCGCGTCCTGGTCCACTGCGATCTTGCCCCTCCAGGTCCCAATGATGGAGCAGTCGGAACGGGCGATAGCCGCAACGCAGTCCACGGCGCAGCCGGCCACTTTTATCTTGAATTTATAGGGGAAGGCGGGCCTATGAAGCTCATCCTGGAACTCCTGGGTCATGGCATGGCAGATGTCCATGGTATTGATATTGGCCCACTCGCACCTGGCCTGGCCCACACAGCAGGAGGGGGTCCTCATTGCCGACCCTGAACCGCCAAGGTCCCATCCGCGGGAGGTAGTCTCGGCAAAGAACGGCTCCAACGCTTCCGTCCTCATGCCGAGCATGACCAGGTCGCCCGTGGAGCCGTGGATGTTCGTAAGGCCGCTGCCGTACTGGTCCCAGAGGTCGCAAATTTCTCTCAGGGCCTTTGTGGAATAGAAGAAGCCTGCGGGCTGGTTGATGCGGAATGTGTGGAAATGGGCGACGCCCGGGAACTCCTCGGGAAGGCGGGAATACCTTCCGATAACGCCTCCGCCGTACCCGAGCACGCCGACAATCCCGCCGTGTTTCCAATATCCGCGCTTGTCCCTGTAGGACTTCTCGAGCTGGCCAAGCTCGTCATTGGCCATCTCGCTTGTTTTTGCCGCTTTTTTGATTTCCCTGACGAAACTCGGCCATGGACCCTTCTCGAGTTCGTCAAGAAGCGGCGTGTCGTACTTCTTCATAAGGTCCTCCTTCGTGAATTTTTTAAGCGGAAAAGTGTTTTACCTTAATACTCTAATACTTAGAGCGTCAAATTAAAAAATTTAATCTATAAATCACTTAAACTTATATTTTGGGGAAAAGCCTAAAAAGCCTTATTTTTCAAGAGGTTCTGTTCCTCGACTGAGTTCACGCCCTTCCCGGCAAAAATTATACCAGTTTTGCCCTTATGCCAAAAAATCATCCCTTGAGCCTGGCAAGGAGCAGAGGGGAAAGCTGAAAATTGGGGTTTTCTTCTTCTTTTACCGATTTATAGAATTCGCATATCTCGCAATTCAGGAATTTCCTGGCAAATGTCCCCTGAACCACCCCTCCGCAGAATGTGCCCGAGACGACCCAGCATGCCCTGCCTGCGTTTTTCCCTCCGTGGATCCCGTCAAGCCTCTTTTCGGTTGTCGCGGGACAGATCCCTAATTCTTTCTGGTTCCTGCCCCCCGGCTCCCGTCCGCATCTCTTGAATTCCCAGCAGTTGGTCTTTAACACCCGTTCCTCCCATAATATTCTTTATTAATCAGTTAATTGCATAATGCAAGTTATTGCACTAATGTAATTCGAAAGGCAATCTCCTGTCAATAGAAGGAAAATTCAGCTCTGTCCTTTCAACCTTGAAAGCAGGGTGGCCGAAAGCTTGAACCTGTTATGCCTTAACTCCTTCTGCTTTACATAGTAATAAAAATCGCACATCTCGCAGGTGGGAAATTTTTTTGCATATGTGCCTTGAACATTGCCCGCACAGAGCGTCCCCGATACTACCCAGCACGCCCTTCCGGCATTCTTTCCGTCATGAACCCCGTCGAGCCTGGACTCGATGGGGACCGGGCATGCCCCGAGTTCCTTCTCGCGCGCCCCTCCCGGCTCTCTCCCGCATTTCTGGAATTCCCAACAATTGAGCTTGCTTTTCGGCATCGGAAAACCTCCAACTCAAGGCGCTGGACCTTACTTTAAATACCCTCCGCCCGAAGAGTCAAATTTAGTTATTTTATATTTACATTAATTGCTTTATTTATCAATAAAAATATTTAATTTTCCGTGCGTTTGACCCGATTCGGCTTTGATGTTATCTTTTAAGCATGAAAGCCATGTGGAAGGGCACGATCAGCTTCGCCCTCATAAGCATTCCGGTAAAACTGTATACTGCAACGAAAAAAAAGGACGTCTCTTTCCGACTGCTCCACAGGGAGGACAACAGCCCGATAGAATACAAGCGCTTTTGCTCTGCCGAAAACAAGGAGGTGCCCTGGGAAGATATGGTCCGGGGATACGAGTACCAGAAGAAAAAATTTGTGATAGTCAGCGAAGAGGAATTCGAAAAACTCCCCCAGCGCGTCTCAAAGACAATAACTATAGAGGGGTTCATCGACGCCCCGGAAGTGGAATCCATCTATTTCGAAAAGGCCTATTACCTCGAGCCCTCGGAAGAGAGCATGAGGCCTTATGCCCTCTTCCGGGAGGCCATGCGCCGCACCGGGAAGGTGGCCCTCGCAAGGTTTACCCTCCGCGAGAAGGAGCACATGGCCGTAATCAGGCTTTATGAAGGCGCCCTCCTCCTGAACACGCTCCATTATGCAGATGAAATCGAAGAGCCCCAGGCACTCGCACTGCCCGGGGACATCGCCCTCAATAAGGCCGAACTGGACCTCGCCACGGAACTTATAAGCAGGTTCACCGGAAAATTCACGCCCGCCACTTACAGGGACACCTACAGGGAGGCGCTCATGGAGCTCATACGCGCCAGAATCGAAGGCAAGGAAGTTAAAATACCCCCGCCACCGGCCCCTGCAAAAGTGGTGAGCCTTATGGACGCGCTGAGAAAGAGCCTTGAGAAAACGGCGGGAGTACAAGCGCCGGCCGCCCGGGAAAAAGAAGTAAGACCCAGGCCGGAGAAGAAAAAAAGGGCAAA
>Ga0214473_10002383_pt1 | contig 23109 bp, 21 predicted proteins | sample RVTome_7_FD_203509 | JGI IMG/M metagenome (GOLD analysis project Ga0214473, IMG submission 203509) | Soil microbial communities from uranium-contaminated site in the Upper Colorado River Basin, Wyoming, United States - RVT98D197 | ecosystem: Environmental > Terrestrial > Soil > Contaminated >... | reverse complement strand
TACCTCCTTGCAAGAATTTAGCTGTATCTTTACGTAACATCGGAATACTCATTCAAAAATTTTAAAACTTAAACTAACTTTTTAGAAACGGCACTAGCTCATGTAGTTCTTTCTTGATGTGAGCCTTTAATGGTTGATTATATTTAGCTTCAAGAAGAGCAACTAGTAGCTGGCGACCTGCCTTTTGCCTGAATATTTCAAGTTGCTCACCACGTGATAATGATGCTAAAGCCCCTAGATATTCGGGTTTTTCGCTGAGCTTATCTAGTAATCCCTCAATGTCATAACTGGTTAATTGATTGAGTGGGAGTTCAAAAAAATCACAGCAGTCCTCCAAAGTAATTTTTCTTCCCTCCCACAAGGATTGTGTCTCCGCACCAATAACAACTACCGGTACATGCTCTCTGTACAATCTTTCGAAAAAGCCTGTTAGATTGTCGTACTTACCAATTTTGTCAATAAGAACGTAAACGAGCTGATCTCGGGGCATTGCACAAAGCTGATCAACATTCAAATGTTCAATATCACCTTTACATATAAATACAGCCTTGGAAATGTTTGTAAGCTCCGCGGCTAATCGCATCAGAAGAGTTGACTTGCCATCACCACTTCTGCCGGTAATCAAACCAAATGGTATGCGGCCAGCGGTTTGACCTGCATTTCCGGCAATAAATTGCCAAAGTCTGCCAAATGCCTCACGAGGGGCATCAAAGTTATGTGTAATATCCGCCCAGGTAGGGATAGTGCCGTTATAAAAATCATGGGCATCTATCTTGATAGCACGATTTTGCTCTAATAATTGAGATACGCTTTGAAAATCATTTAATCGTTCTATTACGGCTTCAAATTTTTTATCAGGGATAGCCTGATGTTTAAGAAAGTAGCTATCAATCAGCTTTTCAGGCATTTTGGCTATAACCGTGTCAGCTTGCCACAAATCAATCTCAACATCAGAATAGTCATTTTTTATCTCTTCAAACCATTTTCGTTGATGTATGTTGAGATTTATAGGCAAACAAAGAATCCAATGTTCTGGTTGATGTTTTTTTACAACTCTTTCCAGTGAATCTTTGATCTTTTTAATTTGACCGTGCTTTATTTCCAGAAAGTATTTAACCTGCCATACGCTAAGCTCTTGGCGATTATGCTTTCGTTTTTTATTGTCAAGTTCTCCTGCAAAGATATCAATGCCCTCGTCTCCTCCAGAACCATCCACATGCCATGATTGTGGGTATTGTTCTTTTATCACTTGTGCACAGAGCTCTTCAAATAGCTGAGGGCTAAGGAGCTTTAATTGATATTCCATAGAATATGGCATTCAGATAAACCTTTCATGCATTTCCTTTTCTCACCTCTGGCAAAGAAATTATAAATCCACACCGAGCCGCAAAATCAGGGTATAGCAACAGGGTACAGGGTTTCGTGAAAAAACAAGCACCCTTGAACAACCACCCAGTCCGCCGCCGCTTTTAAAATTATCAGTAATCACTTGAAAAAGAACCGCGCCCTGCTGAACCAGAATTTTACTCCAGAACTTTTTCCAACTCAACTCAAAACTGAAATTTTACCCATTTTAACTACCCTCATTTTTACGCTAAAAATGCGTACTACTATAGTAGTACGGTTTTGCTGTAACTCCTTATTTTACGTTCCCACCCTTATCCGAGCGACGAGCGACAAGCGACGAGTCACCCCCCAAAAATAACGACTTACGAACGCTCAAACCACTTGACTTTTTTTTCGACCCCTCAAAAGTTGTTCAAACGCGCTCAATTTACTATCGATTTATGTTCAAACACCCCTCAAACTTGTTCAAAGTCGTTCAAAAACCCTCAATTTTCGTGTGTTTCCATTTTTGCACTTAAGCCTTGTGCTCTTATGCACTTATAACTTTTTTTCCCAAAAGTCCTAAAAACAAGATGTCCAATTCATAGCTTGCCCGGCTCCAGCGGGCAGGCTATTTGCGGGAGGATTTTTTGCGGGGTCTTAACATTGAATACTTTCATGCCTCCGAAGATAAACAACCGGTTAGAGACAGCGCCTTTGAAATAATAGTGTCAAATCTTCCCTCGCTATCTATAGACAGCATCATCGTGGAAAAGGCCAAGACCAATCCTGCGCTGCGGGAAATGATACACTTTTATCCTAAGATAATGGGTTACCTTATCGGATACCTGATAAAGCAAAGGAATCTGAACGATTATTCCGGCGTAGTTGTAATAACCGACAGCCTGCCTGTGAGCAGACAGCGTAAAAGCGTTGAAAAGGCGATACAATTAGCCTTATCTTCCATTATGAAGTCCATTGGCAAACCTTATTATATTTTTCATCACGACTCAAAATCTTCCGGCGGGCTTCAGGTGGCTGACTACTGCAACTGGGCGATTTACCGAAAATGGGAACGGCAGGATTTACGGAGTTATAACCTGATTGGAAACGCGATTAAAAGTGAGTTTGATATTTTCGCCGCAGGCTCAAAGCGGTATTATTAGCTTTCTATAAAAGCTAACCGCCCTGACTACCCTTTCGGGAGAGCCCCATGGGCTCTTGTCATCAGAGCGGGATCTTTTCTACTTAAATTATACTACATTTATCGTAGAAAGATTTAGAAAAATCCAGAAAAATATAGAAAAACTAAGAAAAACTTAGAAAAATCTACAAAAATTCAGAAAAAGTAAGGAAAATACAGGAAAAACCAGAAAAATCCGGTTTTTTCAATAAAAAATAAGGCCTTTATGCAAAAAACAGAAAAACTTCCTTCCGGCTGGGTGACGGTACATAGAAAACGGCGAGTTAGCCTATCTTTCTATTTTGAGTTTTCGAGGAGGTTGTCGTAGAAAGATAGGATTTTGGCGGGGGTACTGTTTGAACCGAGCAAGGTTTGGTCTTCGTTGTTGATGCCGCTGAAGGTTGAAAGGATGTATTCGGCATCGTTACGCTGGATTTGGTAGAGTAGAAAGAAAGCGGCATCGAGTTCGGCCATAAGGTCGAGGCGTTCATCGAGTTTCCATTTATGCACAGGCGGTTTGAAGCCAGCGGCTTTTGCGAGCGGAACCATATCGTTGCTGGTGCAGGATAGTTTCAATACGCGGTCGGAAATCCATTTTTCCAGGGTCTGCTTTTTATCCCATGCGCATTTTTGTTTATAGAAATCAGGGTGGAAAGTCGGAAGCTGTTCAATGATAAAATAACTGAGGTTTACACCACCAATTTTTTGTCGGCAGATATAGTCATAAGCAAAGGCATTGAGATTGCCCAGCAAGCAAGCGGCAAGCCGGGCATCGATATTGGCGCCGGTGAAGATTAAAGGCGATGAGTGAACTACGCCGGAGTAGGGAATGAACGCGGCAATCATTGTGCGCTGATTAGTTGGACTGGTGACATTTTTGAATGCGATGGTCTTTGCTGTATCGCGGTCACCGAGAACGCGATGGACGTCAGCTTCATTAACCCACCATCTTGGTTCTACGGTAAATTCGGGATTCTGGTGCTGGACGAGAGAGGTTTCATCGGTTTGGCCCTGGCGCATCCAGTTTGATTCATCGACAACGACGCTTGCGGCACGGTGGTCGTACATCTGAATCATTTTTGCCTCATAGAGGGGCAGGAAGATTTGTTTTCCATTTTTCCAGTTCGTGCCATCGCGTTTGAATTTTTCTGCCTTTAGTCGGTCGGCAGTGTGGAAGAGTTCTGCATCTCCACTTTGATGGAACATGGTAAAGAAGTCTATGCCCCAAGGGTTTCCGCCTTGCTTACGGGTTTTATTTATAAGGACGGGGACACGCTTATAGATATATTTTGTAATATTTGCGTCGCGATTGGAACGAAAGATCGGACAAGTGTGTGTGTTAGGATTTAGTAATTTAAAGTCAACCGATGAAAGCTTGATATGGCGTTTTTTGTCCTTGATATCACTCATCGTGTGGGCGAAGAAAACGAAGTCGGCGGATTCGCATTTATTTTTTGCGCCACTGAAAAGCAAGACGGAGAATTTGTAACGTCCATCCACATCAGGAAATATTTTCTTTCGGTTTTCAAAGTCATAGAGTCCCGAAAGAGTTTCTGAATTAACCAATTTTGCGAAAAAGTCTTCATTTGTTTTGTCTGTGGCGATACCTGTAGGGACGAGGAGGCCGGCACGGCCGGTTGCTGAAACAATGGAGTGAGCAAGTTCGGCAAAAACAGCGTAGGTATTGATATCACCTTTGCCAGCAAGCGGGAAACGGTCACACTGACGGATATAGGTCATTGTCTTTTCGGCAGAATCTTTTGCAACGATGTATTTTTGGTAAAGGTCGGGGTTGGTTTTCTGGAGTTTTTCGATAAGCCGTCGGCTTTCGGCGGCATTCGCAGCTTCGAGTACTTGCGGCGCAGAGGTATCGAAGAATTCACGGTTTTTCAGTGTAAACCTTTCCCATGGCGGGTTTCCGATAACGGCATCGAAGCCAGGATTTGGACGAGAAAAAACATCGGGGAATTTCTTTTGCCAATCGAGAGCAAGAGGGGCAACGGCTGTGTCTGAAACAAGGGAATTTCCGCAGACGATATTTTTAGACAGGTCGGCGAGGGTTTTGCCTTTGTGGGCAGAGCGGAGCCAGAGGGCCAATTGTGCGATTTCGACGGCCTCAGGCGATAAGTCAACACCGAAGATGTTATCGTGGAGGAGAAAATCGGAAACTTTGCTGCGAAGGTCGTCAGCGAGGTCTGATTCGTGAATGGAGAGGACGTCGATAATATCGGAATATTTTTCTTCGAGGACATCGTAAGCGCGAATAAGGAAAGCTCCGGAGCCGCAGGCGGGGTCAACGACTTTTATATCACGCAGTTCTTCTATTGCTCTTTCGGCAAAGGCGGTGACCCTGTTTTTTTCTGTGGTTGCATCGATTTGTTCAAGGCGCATGCCGAAATTTCTTTCGAGCAGTTTGATTTTCTCATCGGCCAGTTTACCGACGGTGTTTTCCGTGATGAAGCCTGTGAATTCCGGAGGAGTGTAGTAAACTCCGCCTCTTTTTCTTTCGGCGGATTTGGCCATTTTAGGCCGCGGCTTTTCTTCTTTTGATTCGAAAATACCAGTGAGGCGAATTTTTTCAATGTCGTTGATGGATTTTTCGAAGAGATGACCGAGGACATCAACATTGACTTCGTGTGCGAAATCGTAATCGCCGACGGATTTGAAAAAATCGGTCCAATCGTCGTCGAGCTGGAGATTGTCAACATCAGGGTCTTCACGAAAGAGGCCGCCGTTGTACGGAGGTATATGACGGTTGGTATTGCCCTTGTCGATACTTCTGAACAATTCGAGGAAGTTCTTCCATCTGGGATTGGTGACGCGGGCAAAAGGAGCGACCTGTTCCCAAGCCTGTTTAATCGCTTTTGGCGGCAGAAGCTCACGGTCTTCACAGAAAGCGGCGAAAATTATACGGTCGAGCAATTTCTGAGTGATGCGAATAGCCTTGTCGAGGTTGATACTGTGCGGCTGCTCAGAAAGATGTTCGATTAGCTTCAAGCGATTGAAATGATACTCATCATAAAGTTTATCGCCGACAACTCGTTCACGTGTGAGGCATTTTTCGAGCAGTGCGTCCGCGCGAGGAGTTTTGACGAGAGGCGCCGGTATCAGGCCGCCTTTTTCGAGGAGGTAGTAAAACTGCAGGAAGATTTCTTTTTTGCGAAGGTCCTGAAGCGTGAAAAGTTCATAGGCGCGTTGAGTCTGATTGCGGTGATAGAGACGAAAGCTAACGTAATTGCAGACGATACCCCAGTGGCAATCAGGCAGAGCGTAAAGATAATCCCAACACTGCTGTACCGGAGTGCGGCCAGCGGAGCGGTCTTTATCGACATTGACCGTTGGGCCTTTAAGCTCTATTGCGGCGCGAACCTGCGGTTTTCTGCCTGCGCCGAAAACGCCAATAGCTGCGTCTGCCTGTCCGCCGTTAACGGAAAATTTGGGTTCGAGATTCCAGTGTTCCTTGTCTTCAGAAAAGAGTGTGTAGCCTAGCGCTTCGCCGAAAACTTCTGTTAAGAATTCTCCTTCAAGGGCAGTTTCGTTCATTTCGCTGAGTTTGCCGCTGGCTTCGAGGTCTGCCCATTTACAAATTATTTCGTATGCGCGGTCCTGTTCTTTGCCTTCGAGTGTTTTACGGTGAGATTCCTCAATAAGGAGGTTCGGTATAAAAAGCGGGCGCGAGCGGCGGTTTTCGCCATAGCGGGCTTTGTTGAGTTCGGGGAAAAGGTGTCCTTGCCTTGCGATCATTTTACTAACCAAAATCCATTTTAGTTACATTCTATTGGAAGATTAACAATAAGCAAGGGGAAATCAAGGAAAACAAAGAGGTCGGACGGATCGGACGAGTTAGACAAGTCGGACGATAATTGATCCGCCGTCGCCAAAAACGGGCAGGCTATTTTCGGGAGGATTTTTTGCCATGTCCGCCACGTCGGCGCCGAGGCGAGGGTTTCGGTTTGCTGCGAGGCCTGCCACGTGGGCGCCTCGGGGCGGGTTTCGCTTTCTTACTCTGGTAAGGCAGGATGACGTGGCGGTACCGCTCGGATTTGGTCCGCAAGTGGTTGGTGGCACGGAGAATGGCGAGGATGAGCTGGGTTCGGCCTTTGACGCGGAACTTGCGGCAGATGTTGTAAACGTGGGTTCGAGCGGTGTCTGGGGCTATGCCGAGCTTTTTGGCGATGCGCTGGTTGTCGTAGCCATCGAAGATGTATTTGGCGACGTGGAACTGGCGTTCCGACAAGGCGGCGATGCCTTTGACGAACTCCCAATGTTTAGTGTCCATCAGCATGGCGACATTATAGCGGAAACACGGGGGAGCAAGCCAGACAATTTTGGATTTTAGATTCAATTTAGTATATCGCAGATAGCATATAGTATATCGTCGAAATCAGCGTTTAGCGTATAGCGTGTAGGAATCGCCGAAGCGGCGAGATTGCCGCGCTGCGCTCGCAATGACCCGCCTTCGCCAAGGCTTCGGCGGGCGGCATCATAATATTGCGTTTTGGGGGTGGCGCGGATATAATTTGTGTTTTCAGGTAACGAAGGATGTCGAGAAGATGAAATTTACGAAGATGCATGGATTGGGCAATGACTACGTATATGTCAATTGCTTCGAGGAAAAGATAAGCGACCCAGTCAAATTGGCGCAGATAGTGAGCGACCGGCATACGGGCATCGGCGGAGATGGTCTGATTTTAATCGCGCCATCGAAAAAAGCGAGTGTGCGGATGCGGATTTTTAACGCGGACGGGTCGGAAGCGGAGATGTGCGGGAATGGAATCCGGTGCGTGGCGAAATACGCTTATGAGCAAAAGCTCGCCAAGAGTAAAGGCGAGTTTGCTGTGCCGGGTCAAACCCCCCTGCCGTATTCGATGGATATAGAAACGGGCAACGGTGTTTTGCGGGTGGGACTTGTCGTCGGCAAAAATAAAAGAGTTGAAAAAGTCTGCGTGAATATGGGCCAGCCGATACTGGAAGCTGGGAAGATTCCGGTGAAGCTGCCGGTGAAACGAGTGATAGAGCAGCCGATGCAATTTATGGCGCGGGCGTTTGTGATGACGTGCGTATCGATGGGCAATCCGCACGCGGTGTTTTTTGTTAATAACGTCGCGGCGGTAGAATTAGAGAAAATCGGGCCTGTGATTGAGAACCATGATATTTTCCCGAAGCGCATCAACGTGCATTTTGTGGAGGTGAAGGGTGCGGCTGAATTTTCGATGCGGACGTGGGAGCGCGGAAGCGGAATCACGATGGCGTGCGGGACGGGTGCGTGCGCGTGCTGTGTGGCACTGGTATTGGGGAACCGGTGCGGCAGGGTCGCTACTGCGCATCTTCCGGGCGGCGACCTTGAATTGAACTGGGCGGAAGCAGACAATTGCGTATATATGACTGGGCCTGCGGTCGAGGTATTCGAGGGCGTTTGGCTTGGGGATTGAGTTTTAGACGCTGAGTCTGGGGGAATGGCAAAATTCGACGGCTACACCGTGGAAGCTCTGGCTGGCAGCATCGGCGGCGTCATCGGCAATACGATGGGTCCTGAGTACCTTCGCGAAGCCTGAGACCCTGCCACCAAATTCCAAAAGTCCATCGGTCGGTGGAATGGACATATCAATTTTAATCAAATGCCCCGGTTCGAATATTTTAGAGGAAGTTTCAAAGTATATACCGCCTGGCCCGACATTTACGGTGCGGCCTATATGAAGGACTTCGGAGGGCGAATCGACGCGGTGGCAGGACAAATCGAGCTTGAGCGGCAAGCGTTTGAACTTGCGCTTTTCAGAACCACTCATCTCGCGCTACCTCCATGCCCCGCCATAAAGTTTCTCTCCAGTTCTATCGATAATTGCATCTAATGGAGCAAAACCTATACCAAAAATAAAAAACTAAAAATATCCTATTTTCACTTTTACAAGTATTTATAAAAGTGGAGGTTAAAGCCGTATTCGCCGGCCTGCCCTACCGAGTTAGAATCAAACGGAAAAGAAATGTTGCCAAATAGCAACGCGGCAATACCCCGTATTCTTTCACTGACGTATTATACAGCTCGCAATATCTAATTGTAACTCTTTATTTAATATGGAGTTATGTAAACAAAGCCGTATTAGCTGCTTCAATTATATTCAGAAAATCGCTGGTGTTGTTTTTTTTCAACATTAAGTGCTTGACAATTAAGGGAGAGGAATTTTATTATATGCTTGAGATGTCAGAGCTGCAAAACACACAGCCGGAAACAGTAAAGGGGCAAAGCGGCACATCGCAAGGCCTGAGCAATGAAAAAGACGCAAAATTCGACCTGCTGTGCAAATCAATTTTTCAATCGCTTCCGATAGGGGTCATCGCATTCGACCGGAATTTGAAAATCATCGAAGCTAATGCGCAGGCAAACAATCTTCTGGTACTTGGTGACCACATCGATAAGACGCTGGCAGGCGGAGCGAACAATCCGGCAGTGTCTGAACAAGGTTGGATGGAACAACTGACGTCGGTTATCAACGAAGGCAAATTCTACAAATTCGACAGTGTAAATTATACCAAGAAAAATAAAACGAGGCTGCTGCAGGTGATATGCGCACCATTGAAAGAGGGGGAGAGGCAAAATATTTCGGGCGGTATGGTGACGATTGAAGATGTCACGGAGAAGGCAAAAATTCAGCAGCAGCTGGCCACGGCAGAGAAATTAGCGACGGTGGGGAAATTAGCTTCCAAGGTCGCCCATGAGCTGAATAATCCATTAGACGGGATACTGCGTTATATCAATCTGGCGATACGAACGGTCGAGCAGGAAAATCTGGAAAAGCCGAAGGAATATCTGAACCAGTGCCGGCGGGGCCTGATGCGAATGGTGCAGATTGTGAGCGAACTGCTTGAGTTTTCGCGCAGCACATACCGGCCTTTCGAGCCTGTCAGGATTGAGCAAATTATAGATGACGCGATAAAGACGATGGAGGTAATCGCTGAAGCGGCGAAGGTACGGATAATTACGAAATATCATCCGGGGACACCAAAAACACGGATGGGCAATTTGTTTCAGGTGTTCAGTAATCTGATAAAGAACGCGATTGCGGCAATGCCGGAGGGCGGGGAATTAAAAATATCAACGTGCGTTTCAGAAGATAAAACAATTGTCGCGGAGTTTCGCGACACGGGGACGGGTTTTCCGCCTGAACATGCGCATTTACTTTTCGAACCGTTCTTTACCACGAAGGAACGAGGCAAAGGGACGGGGCTGGGGCTGGCGATATGCAAAGACATCGTAGAACGATACGAAGGGCGCATAACAGCGGAGAACGCTGTCGACGGCGGAAGCATCTTTACGATATGGCTGCCGATAAAACCGGAAAGTGGATATATCGATTAGCAGCAGACAAATATGAATATGGCCCAGCAAAAAAGCATTTTGATTGTAGATGACGACAAAATCATCCTCGATTCTTTGTGCGAGTTTTTGTCGCTCGAAGGCTTTCAAACAAATGGAACGGACAGTCTCAAAAGCGCGTTGACGAAACTGCAGCATCAAAGTTATAGCCTTGTAATAACCGACATTAACCTGCCGGACGGGGACGGGCTTGACCTGTTAGACATCGTCAAGAAGGATTTTCCGCAGACGGTTGTTATCGCGATAACGGGCTACGGGAGTATCGAAAGCGCGGTCAAGGCCATCAAGCGCGGGGCGTATGACTACCTGACCAAGCCGATAGTCGATGATGAGCTGCGTCTGGCTGTGGAGCGAGCGATAAAGCAGCAATCTCTTATGAGTGAGAACGAGGCACTTCGGCTGCAATTGGAGCACAAGTACAGCCTTGAGAACATCATCAGCCACGATTATAAAATGGCGAAGATGTTCGACCTGATTGAAGCGGTCGCGGACACAAAGACGACGATACTGATGACTGGGCCATCGGGCACGGGCAAAAGTGTGCTGGCACGAGTGATACATAATCGTTCGAGCAGGCACAACAAGCCGTTTGTGGAAGTCAGTTGCGGCGCGCTTCCTGAGACGCTTTTGGAAAGCGAATTATTCGGGTACGTCAAGGGTTCATTTACCGGCGCGGTAAACAACAAGGAAGGAAAATTCCTGGCGGCCAACGGCGGAACGATTTTCCTCGATGAAATCGGCAACGCCTCACCTGCGTTGCAAACCAAATTACTGCGGGTCCTGCAGGACCGGCATTTCGAGCCTGTAGGCAGCAACAAAACCGTAACGGTGGATACGCGAATTCTGCTGGCGACAAACCGAAATTTAGCGGAGGAAGTAAAGCAGGGAAGGTTCCGCGAGGATTTGTATTACAGAATCAATGTGGTAACGATAGCGTTGCCGCCTTTGTGCGAGAGGGTCGGTGACATTCCGCTTTTGGCGAAATATTTTCTGCGGATGTACAGTGTTCAGCATGGTAAGGAAAAGCTGGGCATCACGGATGAGGCGATGGCGTGTCTGGAACAATACCAATGGCCGGGCAATGTGCGCGAGCTTGAAAATGCAATCGAGCGAGCGGTTCTATTGAGCAAGGAGAAATACATAGGGCCAGATGACTTACCTATCTATATCAGGCAGCAGGCCGAACAGCAGCCAAAGCCTTACAAACCGACGAGCCTCAAGAACGCGATGGTCGAACCGGAGAAAAAATTCATCCGCGAGGCGCTGGAGGCCCATCACTGGAACCGGCAGGAAACCGCGAAGGCTTTGCAGATAAACCGGACGACGCTATTCAAGAAGATGAAACAATACGGGCTGTACGAAGAAGCGGAACGTCTGGGATTGGTTTAATCGCAGCCCAACAGGAAATAAACTTACCAATGCTGCGAAAAACAGTAATCATTAGTTTGAGCATTTCAATTTTCGTAATTGCAATCTGCGCGTGTGTCCTGCTCTACAATAACGTATCGTTTATGACAAATGCAAGATTCGCCGGCAAGGTGAACATTTCCATCGAAAAAGCCGAAAAGTGGGCCGAGGCAAACCGGAGCAGCATCCTGAAAAAGAAAAATGCCGCACTTCTGATGATGCTTAGAAAATGTGATGAACTTAAAAATAATCCGGTGTTCGAGGATATTGTTAAAACGTTTCTCGATACACCAATTCCAAATTATACCACGTGCTGGAAAAGAGAGATTGACCCGAACCGGCCGGTGAACAGCTTTGATTTGAACAAGGCAATCGAGAAAGAAAGTATCGATAACAAGTGGATGCTGTACGCGATAGCACCTGATAAGGCACATATTGGGCCTGAGGAAATGTTTCTCTTTGATACCGAGCGATGGCAAAAACGACAGTTAACACATCAGCTTATCGCCCTTGTAAAGCTGCGGGAAACACAGGGGCCAGACCAAAAGCTGGATAAGCTTATCGAACGCCTGTGCAGCAGATTAAGCAGCGAACTTTATTTTGATTTGGCGGTAGTGGATATTTACATTCAGAAGGTCATGTTCACTCTAATGGCAGGTCACCAGGAAAAGATTCGTCGAAGATGGGTTGAAAGAATAATTGCCAATCAGCAAGCCGACGGCGGATGGAATGACCGCTGGTTCTGTTTCACCTCGAACAGGCGACCGACCTTGAATTTTAAAAACCGCTCAGGCGACCAGCATGCCACCATACAGGCGGTAACGGCTTTATACCTTATCAAATACAAATATCCGGAATATTTCGGTCTGCAATAAGTTATAGAACAAAAATACTATGAAAAACCTGTCAGCAATTACATCGAGTTTTTTACTGCTTATCGCTGCTGCTGTTTGCCGGGCGGCAGACACACCGGGGCAGGCGACTTTTAAAAGTCCGGCGGCAATTGTTTCAGTCAATATTAGTTCGAGTATTTATACGTACAAAGTAACGAATCTCGATACCGACCGTATTGCGGGTTTTGAAATAGAGCATCATGCCGCTTATAATTTTAAAGTTCCGAATGGATGGGAAAAAGAGACGTCTTTGAATAGTTTCAAGGCTTATGCCGCAAAACCGCTGTACACTATCGAGTCAAAAAAAATCGCCGAGTTTTCTCTGCGAGTAAGCAGCCGAGGCGCAATTTTGGGTAAAAGCCCCGTGAAAATTACTTTCGAGTCCGGGAAAACAATAACAATTCCCGCCGTGTGGGCCCCTGTGCGGGAACCGAAAAGCTACATTGTTTTAGTCGCGGGTATGATTCTTGCCATAATAGTAATACACACGCTTATCACGACAAGGAAAAGAAGGCAGCAAAACCAAACACGCTAATGCTGCTTTAGTTGTTCCTCAGTGGGGAAGTATTCTGTTACAAGTACCGGTATCGCTTCAGAAATAAGCTGCTTACACAGCGGGACGACTTCCTCGGGATTGCCATCCGCTGGATAAGGTACCGCTGCTTCAATTTTGCTAAAATAAACATGATGGTTACCGGGCACAGCCATAACCCATCTTACCTGTCCTCTGGTATATCTGAATTGTCCTTCAACGCAAAAAACAGATATGACAACCGTATTGAATTTTTGATAATCCAGAAAAAGCAGCCGGGCTGTTATTTCTGGATTCCCTGGTGCAAGTTGAGGGATATCGAGCGTGATTGTCGATAGTTTTCTTACAATGGCGCCCGCCTGCCGCGCACAGACCTCCGGCGTATGTGGAACCTTGTCCTGCGGGTCATTGTAATAGGTTACAAACAGTTCCGCCCGTGTGCGCTCCATACCATGTCTATCCCCAAGAAATTTTATATGCACATACTCGTCTGTTCCCACATCTTTAACGGACGCAGTCAACCATTTATACTTCCAGCCCGTCTTGAAAGAAGGTAGGCGGGACACGTCAAAATTCCGGAGGGTGCGGCGAATTGCGGCCGGGGCTTTCTGATAATATATCGACAATCTCTGGACAGCAGGCCGAAGCCAGGCAGCGGAAGAGACGAGAATAATCACTGCCGACAAAAACCGGACGGAGATAAAAGATTTGATGTCACCGTTATCAATCATTTGTAATCATTTCCATCAACGGCTGTTCATCCTCATCAAAAAAGCCGAAACTAAATTCACAAACAAACGCTAAAAGTCCATATACAACTAAAATAGCAAAAATCGCTGACAGATTTCGAGGAACCGCACTTGTGGGGTGAACTTTAGCATATATATCAATTATCGCCCAAGACAGGAAACGGAAGAAATTACCGAAAAACACTATCGGCACCGCCGCTGCCGTAACACCAATAAGGCACCAAGAGGAGCGAATTCGTGAAAACGCAACAAAAGCGCCTATCACCGCAAAAGTCAACAAGAGTCTTGAGCCTCTGTTGGTTTCTCCAAGGGCCACTATTCCGGAGGAATCTTTTGCGGCGAAGAACAGGTCGGTTCCCTTAACCCAAGCCTGAACACCGGGCAGTAAATCCAATAATTTTGCCGTTGTTGAAATCGTAATTGTCTCCGGACGAATGACGAGGCTTGCATACAGTCGGCTTCCGACCGGAACGGCAAGCGCCACCAGCAACAGGACAGGGATGCTTAGTTTCAAAACTCGCCAGCCGCAGGCAACGAGAATAATACCTGTCAGAACCGGCAGCATAGCCAAATTGCGCACATAGCCATAATCAAACGGCCAGGTGGTAACCGCATATACACCGATTCCTGCGAGCAGAAATAAAATTCCCCATCCCGAGCTATTCATCGGTTTTTCAGCCAGAGCTTCGCGGCGGCAATAAATCAATGCCAGTATTGCCATCGGCACAACCAAAGCATGAGCCTTTTCACTGGAAGTTGATGAAGCCAATGCCATCGCAGTAAACTGAGGCCAGCACAACCACAGTGAAAGACCAAACAGAATTACCAATTTAATAATCGCGGTGCCTGCAGATTTTTCCGAAGCTTTCATTTTATTGTTCATAAATTCATCATCTTCTTATACACCGCTATGGCACGTAGTAAGCCCAGGCGGAGCGACCTGCACTGAAGGTCTGCCAGTGTTCGAATAGAAAATCCTCTGTGTGGCGTTTGGCATCAATTGCGATTCGGGAATTTTTCTGCCATTCGAGTATGTCCTGTTTTATCCGGTTTGCCTGTTCAGCAGGAATTGCCGCAGGGACTTGTTCATTCTGGTCTTTGCTGAGGTCGAATTCAAAGACCTTATCAAGGTAAGGCCAGTAAACGATTTTGTGATTTCCTTCGAGAAAACCGGCGGGGCTGTCCGGGTACCAGGATGAGAAATAAAATCTTCGCTGGGGCAGTAAAGTTCCGAGGACGTCCTTGCCTTCAAATCCTGCTTTCGAGATGTCAAATCCGATAAGCCTTAAAATCGTGGGTGTTACATCCATCTGCGAGCACGGCTGGTCGATAGATTTGCCCGGTTCGATGTGTCCCGGCCAGCGGATGACCCACGGCACACATATCACTTCCTCATAAGGGACCCAACGGCCTCGACCCTGCTGGACTCGGAAGCTCGTACCATGGTCGCCTAAAATACAAAGTATCGTATTATCCTCCAGATTGAGTTCCTTCAGCTTGTCGCAGATTTGCCCGAGGAAATAATCATTGAATCGAACCGTCTGGAGATATTTTTCATAAGGGGTTTTGGCGGGCTTATCGAACCAAATGGGGACATCGTAGGGGTCGTGGGAAACAGAGGTTATCATCGCGAGAAAAAATGGGCGCTCGCCTTGTAATGCCCATTCGAAGGCGGGAGTAATCAAGCGGCAATCATCACCGTTCATATAACCCAGATATGCGGATTTATCTTCGAGATTTTCACGGAAATACGCCCAGTCAAAGGCAAGATTGGCAAAAAGTCCCGGGGCACATTCGAAGCTTCCTTTAGCCATCATGAAAAATGCGCTGCGGTAACCGACCTTTCGTAAAATCGACGGTAAACCCTCATACGGCGGGTCCACGGGAATTGCCTCGACATAGTCCTCCTGGACGGTGGGAGTGGTACCGGTCAAAGCTGCCCAGAAGGCCTTGGTTGTATATGGCAGAACGGTGTATGTTCGTTTGAGGCGGACGGATTCGCCTGCAATCTGATTAAAGCGCGGCATCAAATCTTTTGAGTCGCTTAGAGAAACAGAATCCGGGACGCTTTCCAAAAATATCATCACAATATTGGGCAACTGCTGAGGCGGACAATTCGGGCCGGCAAGCCTGCGTTGTCCGACGCGCGGTATTTTTCTGCTGTGCGTGGTCAGGCCGTTTTCCTTCGACGGAGTTGTAATTAAGGAAGCCAAAGCTTGCCAGTGGCTGCTAAAACCGAGAACTTCCCTGGCAAATCCGATTTTCGTCTGCTTTGGGGCAAGTCCTTGCGCAATAATCAGTATGATAACCACAATCGCGGAAAGAACTACCCTGCGAAGCGACGACAAACGTGTCGGGGCGATAGTACCGGGCCTGCATAAACATCTGACGAAAACAACCGAAACAGCAACAGCAATTATCGCCAGCGAGAGAAATTTCCAGAATCTGTTTGCCAGATACGACTGCGCAACAGGCCAAAGCTGGAGCAGTCCTCGAAGGAGGACGAACATTATTCCCGGTTGAAGCTGGACACCGCTTGCGATAAGCCAAGCGGCGTTCAACACAGACCATATAAAAACGAAGCCCACTAAAAGCAGGTTAATGCGAATTACGCCCGCGGAAGGCCTGAACAGATACAAGGCGTTAATAAAAAGAAAGACGGCGGAGAAAAACAGAAAATCTGGCAGTAAAACGGGCAGCAGTTCCATAACAAGCTTGGGCGGATTTTGGCGCTGGACAATGATAAATTTTCCGAATACGGTGCAGAGGAGGGCAACGAGCAAAATCCACGTTTCAGTTCGAGGAACAACCGACGCGGGTACCAGCAGCCTGCGATTCTTAAACATAATTGAGGCCTTAATTTTCTCGCTTAAGCCGTAACGAAAGCGGCATCATCGAAAGTGCCCGGGACAGGATTCGAACCTGCAAAGGAGTTCTCCTACCAGCACCTCAAGCTGGCGCGTCTGCCAATTCCGCCACCCGGGCGAAAAAAATTGATAAATGATTATTGATTATTCCCTTAAAAAAGTCAATTAGAATTCAAAAAACGCGAACACCAGCCGCGAAAACCTTTTAGAAACAGATTTTACTTGAATTTGATGATTGTTTCGGGTATTATGGGTCCTAATAACAAAGACGGCTGCACCAGGGTGATTAGAACCGGAGGAAGCGGTGGACAAGGCCCTACCCACAACTTTCCGCAGGATGGGGAATCTATGTTTATTTGCTTTGTGCGTAAGCATTTTGTCTTTGGCTGCAAAGGCTTACGGCAATGACGAGGGTTTGTTCCAACATATCGAACAGCACGTCAGGCAATTGGAATATTCCGAAGAAACCACACGGAACTTTGTCCAGATGGCTGAAGGCTGGAAGGACAAAGAGAATAAATGTGTCTTAATCGGCTGGGCAGAGAAGCTTTTTAAGGCGACCGAGGCCTACGAACAAAATAAAATTTCCCAAAATCATCTCGCGGAAGTTAAAGAAAATATCGCAGGTGAACTTGGCCAAAGAATAAAAAGGGAAATTGCGTTTAATGAGGATTATTTCGAACTGGGTGATATTATCAAACACAGGCAAACACAGTGTCTCGGTTATACGCAGTTATTTTATATACTGGGTAATTCCATCGGTCTGGACGTTAAACCGATAAATGTGGAGGAGATGCGAACGGGTACGATACCGGCAGGTTCGGCCCATATCGCCGGGATTGCGGACCTAAGCAACAGTCAATCAATAATCGTGGATTTGGCGCCGAACGGTTTTGTCAGTATTCCGTTTACGTTCGAAGAACAATTTGAAAAGGCCGGCGAATACCGGCGGCTCAAGGACAAAAATAATCCGCTGCAACTTGACAGGAAAATTCAGATATTGGGCAAGGACGAACTTATCGCTTATATATACAATAATCGGGCAAACGTTTATATAAAACAGGGACAATTCGAGCAGGCTGTTGGCGAGCTTATAAAAGCGATTAGATATCATCCGAAATACGCTGAGGCGTATTATAACCGCGGCATCGCAAACCGTCATTTAGGCCAGCTAAATCAGGCAGTCGCTGATTATACAAAGGCGATTGAACTTAGGCCTGATTTTGCTGCGGCGTTCACCAACCGTGGAATCATTTACAGCAAACTGGGGCAATTAAACGAAGCTATTTCAGATTACACGAAGGCAATCGAGCTTAATCCGGATTTTGGCAACGCGTATTATAACCGTGGAATCGCATACAACAAGCTGGGGCAACCGACTCTGGCCATCGCGGACTATGACCGCACTATAAAACTCAATGCTGATTTAGCTGCCAAGGCGTACGGAAACCGAGGAATAAGTTTCGCAATGCTGGGCAGGGTCGAAGAAGCGAGAAAGGATTTGCTCAAAGCAGCGGAGTTAAATTCTGAGTTGAAAGAATATGCCAATTCCGCGATTGAGCGATTCAAATTAAGCACAAATCTGAACTAATCATTGCCGTAAAATTAAGTACCGCGTTTGTTGTTCCAGAGTAGGACCTGCAGGCGAGGAGAAAAAGCGAAGCCGGCTTGTTTGCACATTTGTTCGGCCATCGGTAATTTGAGCAGGTACTTGTCTTTCGTGGCGGCCTGCAGCATCAGCAGGACTTTTTTGGTATCGACGATTCCGATTTTTTCTATAGTCTGACGTACTTCCGGCAAATCAACGACCGAATCGACGACGAACTTGAGCTGATACTCGTAATTTTCCATCAATTGGCGCAGGGCGGGAATATTGAGCATGGATTTTTTATGGATTTCGGCAAGGCGCGGCTGCGGGGGGATGGAATTACTTAACTTTGGGCTGATACTCATGAGGTCGCAGGGCAGGTCGGGCATAAATGCGATACCGGCAGTTTCGATGGTTATATGTTTATTATTTATTTTGAGCCTGGTCACTAACTGCAGCAAACCCGGATTAACCATCGGCTCGCCACCGCTTATAACCACGGAGCGACACTGCCATTTCTCAACTTCTTCAACTATTTCTTCTATGGAGCATTCAGTCCCAGAATCCATGGAACGTGCGAACTTCGTGTCGCACCATCTGCAGCGCAGGGGACAACCTGACAATCTTATGAACACACAGGGTGTTCCCGCCAGAAACCCTTCTCCCTGCAACGAATAAAAAATCTCATTTATTTTCATCCCCGTACCCGGCCGGGTCCCTTAGCCCAGCTTCGGCAAAGCCTTTCAATCTGAGGCGGCAGGAATCACATCTGCCACAAGAGCGTCCTTGCGCATCGGGGTCGTAGCAGCTATGCGTCAATGAGTAATCGACACCGAGCTTCATACCGGTCAGAATAATCTGGCGCTTTGCCATTTTTACTATTGGCGTATTGATTCTATATTTTCCCTTACCCTCGACAGAGGCAGCGATACCAAGATTGGCCGCTTTTTCAAAAGCGCTTATGAACCTGGGCCTGCAATCGGGGTAGCCGCTGTAATCGACAGCATTGACACCGATAAAGATTTCCCACGCTCCAAGCACTTCCGCCCATGCGAGTGCGTAACTAAGGAATATTATGTTACGAGCGGGGACATAAGTCAAGGGAATTTTTACATTTTCACCGAGGTCGGGTCTATTTTTAGGCACTTCAATGTCCCTATCGGTCAGTGCTGAGCCACCCAAAGCGGCCAAATCGATATCTATAATGCGATGTTCGACGACGGCCAGAGATTTGGCAACTTTTTTTGCGGCTTCGACTTCGCAGGCGTGTCTTTGGCCGTAACGGAAGGTCAGGGCGTAACACTGGAAACCCATATTTTTGGCAATTGCCAGCGTGGTGGCTGAATCCAGCCCACCGCTCAATAAAACGACGGCTTTTTTATTCATATCAGGCATTTGCTAAACCCTTGAAAATGACACGGATATTTATTATATTAGTTTCGAGCAATTTTTACGAGATATTAAAAAATGAATGAAAAACCGAGGCTGGAACTGTTTGACAACCCGTGTCCGAAGCGGGATTACAGCATAATAATCAGATGCCCTGAATTTACGAGCGTGTGCCCGCGGACGGGCCAGCCGGATTTCGGCGAAATTATTATCGAATACTGCCCGAACAAACGGTGCATCGAGTTGAAAAGTTTGAAATATTATATGCAAAGTTACCGCAACAAAGGTATCTTTTACGAAGCATTAACAAATGAAATACTGGACGATTTATCCGGTTCGTGCAAACCGAGATGGATGAAGGTAACATCGCGGTTTACGCCCCGCGGAGGAATTACCACGGAAGTAGTCGCGGAATATAAACTGAAAAAATAAACAGTTCCGGAGGTGACAGGATGGGTATTACTTTTCATTGTGAATATTGCGGCAAGAAAATTCAGGCGCCGGACACAGCGGCCGGCAAAAGGGGGAAATGCCCCGCGTGCCATAACCAGATTTTTGTACCCGCAGCGGAAATGGCCGATGATGAACTGAAGCTGGCCCCTATCGATGAAACTGAAGAGCAACGACAAAAGCGGCTGCTGGCTGAATCATTTAAACTGCGTCAGAACATCCTGAGCGAAACAGAGATGCCTGACGACGAAAAGGGAGTGAAACCATCGCGGCCCGCAGCAAGCGTCGATGATAAAAAGGTGACGGCGCAGATAGTCACTTATTTGAAATTGATGGTCAACGGTGAATTAGATAAGGCGGAAAGAACCGCAAATGGAATAAAATCCTTCGGGGACCAGGCATCTGACATTCTCGACCAGATTGCGTACGGTGAGAAAACCGTGGACGAACTGGAAAATATACCACAGCAGGTTCTTTTCGGAATGATTAAGGAACTGCAGGAACGCTTGCGCTGAACAAAAATTTTAAAACCGCCGCTGCGAACGTCCTAAAAAAACCCGTAAAAATCCTCTGGTATTACAAGTCTTTTAGGCCCCTTGAAATCTATCTAAAATGAGGCCTGTGTCTATTTGGCCGTAACAAATCCCTTTCTTATATTTTCCATAGAGAGATCTTAGCAAAAGACCAACCCCGTTATAACTCGGAGCAGATTTATTATGTCCAAAGACACGGCGGTCGTACATATTACTCACGAAGCAGTGAGCAAAATCGGCGGCATCGGGGCGGTGCTGGACGGTCTTTTCACATCCAACGCCTATCTCGAAGCCGTAGGCCGTTCAATTCTCGTCAGCCCGCTTTTCTCGTCCGAAGGTTCCATCTGGGAAAGGCTGGGGACAAACGGCGAAGTCTTGTATTCATCCATCGATGGTTTGACCAACAACGGCTACGCTTCAGTTTTTCAAAAAATCGAAAATCATTTTAACGTCGGAATCATATACGGCAGGCGAACATTTACGGACGGCCCGACGGGCGTTACAAGCTCACCGGAAATATTGCTCATTGACGTGCGACATATGGACAAAGGGCCTGTCAATCATTTCAAGAAGCAGTTGTTCGAGCACTACGGAATCCGCAGCCACCTGTACGAAAATCTCTGGGAATATGAGCAGTATGTAAGGCTTGCGCTTCCGACAATCGCGGCGTTAAAGGCAATCGGGGTACCGCCTGGTACGACAACGATTATTTCGCACGAGTTTATGGGTATGCCGACGGTGCTGGCGGCAATTTTAGATACCGCTTTCGATTTCAAAACCGCATTTTACGCACACGAGGTCGCGACGATGCGGCGGATTGTGGAATCGCATCCGGGTCACGACACGATGTTTTATAATGTCATCGGGCGCAGCGACCACAGGCTTCACGTCACCGAGGTCTTCGGCGACCAGAGCGATTATTTCAAACATCCGTTGATAGAGGCCTCGAAGCATTGCGACGCCATTTACGCGGTCGGCGACCATGTGGTGAATGAGCTGAAGTTTCTGGCCCCGGAGTTCGAGACGGCCAACATTAACACGGTATATAACGGCATACCGGCGTATAAAATAAGCGCCGCGGACAAGCTCGCATCGAAGGAAAAACTGTGCAAATACTGCGAAAATCTTCTTGGATATAAACCGGATTTTATTTTTACGCACGTTGCGAGACTTGTAAGAAGCAAAGCTTTCTGGCGTGACCTGCGAGTACTCGAACATATTGAAAAGGAGTTCCGGGCACAAGGCAAAACCGGTGTGCTGTATTTGCTATCCACCGAAGTATCGCAAAGGCGCAGTCACGATATCCACGCAATGGAGGCGGCGTATAACTGGCCTGTTGCGCACCGGGAGGGCTGGCCGGACCTTTCGGGCGGTGAGGCGACCCTTTATGCCGCTATCCAGGAATTCAACGCCCGAAACAGGAACATAAAAATTATTTTCGTAAACCAGTTCGGCTTCAGCAGGGAGAACTGCGGCAGCAAAATGCCTGAAAATATGGAATTTATGGACATCCGCAAAGGCTCGGACGTGGAATTCGGCCAGAGCATTTATGAACCGTTTGGCATCGCGATGTTAGAACCGCTCACCTTTGGCGCGATTTGTGTGTTGAGCAGCGTATGTGGCTGCGCCGGTTTCGTGCGGGACACGGCGGGTCTTGAAGATATTCGGAACGTGATAATCGCCGACTATACCGACACGAACGGCTATAACTTTTCCGATATCGAAGACCTGCTCCAAATAGACCAGACTGTGCGCGACCAGGTTGAACATCACGTCAGCGAAAAGGTGGCGATGCAGATATGTTCGAGGCTTGCGAAGAACATTTCCGAAGTCGAGGAGTTAGTCGAAAGCGGATATCGCCTGGCCCAAAATATGAGCTGGGACGCGGTTGTTAAAAATTATCTGCTCGGCAGCCTCGAAGGTCTTGCCACCAGACAGCAGAATGCCTTCATTATGACGAATTGACAGGCCGTCCTTGATTTTGTCAGACAATGGCCGTAACGACCTGTCGAATCACTTATCACGTCCTGCGGACTGCGAAAAGCAAATCAAAAGTTAAAAAGCAAAATGCAAGAATGTGATAGATTAATCCTCGTAAACAAGGATGACAAATGAATAGACTAAAAGCCATTGTGATAGATGAGTTTAAGCGAGTGGGGTTGTGGGTGTTAATAGTAATCTTTGTGATAGGTGCTATCTTTTTGTACTGGTTCGGGTTCGGTCTCAAAGGCTCGGAATCTGATCGTTTGAAGACGATAGCTATTGGTGATCAAATTGTTCATATACTTAAACAATATTATGCAGAACATAATAGATATCCTGACCAGTTGAGCGAAGTGGGCAGTATATCTGCTCCTGCATGGGGGGAAGATTGGGAATACAAAACATATTCAAATGGAAAAAGTTTTTCACTTTGTGTGGGTTATAAAGATTATGGTGAAGCATCTTATCCAGTAATGTGTTATGACCCCAACGGCTGGATTTATGATAACTAATAATCGAATCCAAATTATTTAGTTCTTTAAGCCTGTAGCGATTATAAAGGTCCATAGCAGTAATTAATAACAGCCGGCCATAAATGGCCATTCGACAAAATAAGGGCAAACACACAAGTTTGCCCCTAAGATAACTTTGGCGGGGTAAACCCTCGCCCTACGAAAATGACCACCAGGCCCTTCGATAAACTCAGGACAAGCAGGGCTGGTGGCTAAACAAACCCGCAATATAAAATTGGGGGCTTTAGGATGAACGTCGGGTTGACCACAGCCGAGGGCGGCTGTGCCACAGTAAACCGGTTGACTATCCAAGCGAAGGTTCGTA
>Ga0214473_10002382_pt1 | contig 23110 bp, 21 predicted proteins | sample RVTome_7_FD_203509 | JGI IMG/M metagenome (GOLD analysis project Ga0214473, IMG submission 203509) | Soil microbial communities from uranium-contaminated site in the Upper Colorado River Basin, Wyoming, United States - RVT98D197 | ecosystem: Environmental > Terrestrial > Soil > Contaminated >... | reverse complement strand
CACTGCTGTCCAAAATAAACTGATTTAGGACAAGCTTTTCCCATAGGATAAGGCATCCAGGCGGTAAAATCGAGATTTCCGGGAAGAGGTCTCCCGTTTTTATAGGTATCTCACAGTTCAATTTAACGTAAGCTGTCCAGAACGTTTGAAATTCAGGGGCAATTGCTCCGGAATTGGCAGTTTCGGAGGCGTATTGAACGGGTCATCGAGCCAGGCGCGCAAATCCCGATAGGTAAAGAGGTTCAGGCGGAACATGGACGCGAGAACTGAGAATGACAGACCCGCCCTTGAGATGTGATGCATCCATTTCAGGAGCAGGAGAGCGATGAGAGCTGTCCAAATCTGGATCAGAAGCGCGTTCTCGGTCGTCCCGACGAAACTCTTGATCTTTAGATTCTGCTTAAGCGTCTTGAAGAATATCTCAATCTGCCATCGTTCTTTGTAGATTGCGGAGATCGTAGTTGCGCCAAAGTCGAGATGATTTGTGAGAAGCTCGATGATGCGCTCTTTCTCCGGATCCCACACAACGACTCGTCTCAGAAGATGCGGACACTTGTCCTTCGAGTAAAAACCCGTGAGCCTGATGATCTGGTCGGCGACAATATTCGAGTTTTGCGGCGGTCTGCGACTCTCCACAATTTCGTACAGAGCATTTTCCTTCATGCGCGTCACGAAGAAAACTCCGTTGGGCTGCGTTCCGTCGCGCGAAGGGCGGCATAAAACTCCATAAGCCTGTAGAACAGGTCTTCGAAAAGTTCGGCTGGCCGATGCGCGTTGGCGTAGGACAGGGTCGATTTGTTCGGAGCCCTTTCGACTCCGAGGTGGGTCAGCTTGCCGAGGCAGCATTCAAGACCGTTGCAGATTTCCCTGAGGGAGTCCGCACGCGCAAGATGGCAGAACAGCATCGAGACGAGCTGTTTCCAGCACGTGAAGCCCTTTGCGTGCTTCTCGGCGTCATGCTTTTTTACAAGCTGGAAAAATGTGGTTCTCGGAATTTGTTGAAGAAGTTGACTGAACAGGCTTGATGTTAGTACCATTGTGATGGTCCTCTCTTTCGATAGGTTGTGGCGTTTTGGCCAACTCCATTTTACCTATTTCGAGGAGGACTTTTTCTTTCCTGGCACAATTTATTCAGACTTTATTTTGGACAAGAGTGAAATAATTACAAACAATTTTATCATGCAAAATTCTCGATATGTTCCGTGGTGATACTGATTTTGAGCGCTGCGTGAAAAATTTTCAAAAGGCGGCTTGTCGGCGGCTGACGATATCTCTGCGGATTAACTCTCCGGCGGCTTCGGAGTCTGATCATCGGTTCCTGCCAGATCTCCGAAAATCAACCTCTCATACGTTTCCATCTTGGACAAGCAGTCCTTGAGAGCTTTAACGGCATCCTGATCTCCAAGTTCGATGGCTTTTTTGTAAGCTGTTATTGCCTCACGCTTCCGCTTCAACTTGTAAAAGGTATCGCCTGTGATCCGAAAGGCGCACGCGTTCGACGGGTTTACCATTGTCGCCCATTCAAGGTAGATCAGGGCTTCGCGCGGACTGTTGAGGTCGAGAAGTATCGAGCCTTTTTCGCAAAGGGCTTTATCCATCGACGGGTTGAACTTGAGCGCCTTGTCCAGGCTTTCAATAGCTTCCTCAAAACGTCCCAGGCTACGGAGTATCGTGCCCTTGAGAAACCAGGCTCCCGCAAGAGACGGATTTACTTCGATAGCGCTGTTGATGGTATCAAGCGCCTTGGTGTAGTCTCCCGCACCGGCTAATTCCTTCGCTAATTTGAGGAAGTTCGCGACCAATTCATAAACCCCTTTGAAATTCTGATGCCCACCTCACCCCCTAACCCCCTCTCCACGGTGTGGAGAGGGGGTTAGGGGGTGAGGTATAGAAGTTGGATGACTTATTTATTGGGTCAGTTTGATATGGTTTTAGCTTTAAAAGGATAACACGACTGTGATATATTACCAATAAGTCAAGAAGAGGAGAATCGGTAATTTTGTGTTCGTCAATCCGGCTTCAAATAACCGGTTGGAGTCCTCAACCGTTATTATATCCTTTTCAAGAACATCAGTAAAGGAGCCTTAAATGTTTGGCACCCCGAAACAACAAATACTGGACGAACTGAGCGGGATCCGTGACGCCGGCACATGGAAAGCCGAGCGCATCATCACCACCCCTCAGGGCGCAGCGATCAAAACCACCGAGGGTAAGGAGGTCATCAATTTCTGCGCGAACAACTACCTCGGTCTCTCAAGCCATCCTGATGTCATCAAGGCCGCTCATGAGGCTCTGGACAGGCGCGGTTACGGCATGAGCTCGGTGCGTTTCATCTGCGGTACCCAGGACATCCACAAGGAACTCGAGCAGAAGATGTCGAAGTTCCTCGGGACTGAGGACACGATCCTTTATTCATCGTGCTTCGACGCGAACGGCGGACTTTTCGAGACCATTCTCGGCGAAGAGGACGCGATCATATCCGACCAGCTCAACCACGCGTCGATCATCGATGGTGTCCGCCTCTGCAAGGCTCAGAGATACCGCTACCTGAATTCCGATATGAACGACCTCAAGGCGAGGCTCGATGAAGCCAAATCGAATAAAGCAAGGCGGATCATGGTCGCCACCGACGGTGTCTTCTCGATGGACGGCTATATCGCGAAGCTCGATGAGATTGTCAAAATCTGCAAGCAATATGACGCCATGGTGATGGTCGACGATTCGCACGCGTCCGGTTTCATGGGAAAAACCGGCCGCGGCTCGCATGAGTACCGCGGTGTGCTGGGCGAAATCGATGTGATCACCACGACGTTCGGGAAAGCGCTCGGCGGAGCGTCCGGCGGATGCACATCGGGTCGAAAGGAAATCATCGACATCCTCCGACAGCGGTCGCGACCATACCTGTTCTCCAACTCAATGGCTCCGCCGATCGTCGCCGCGACAATCAAGGTCATCGACCTGCTCTCGGAATCGACAGCCAGACGCGACAAGCTTGAGAAAAATACCAAGTATTTCCGCTCCGAGATGGGTAAGCTCGGATTCGACATCCCCGAAAGCGATCACCCCATCACGCCTGTCATGCTTTATGACGCCGCGGTTGCTACACAATACGCTAACGAGATGCTCAAGGAAGGCATCTATGTAATCGGCTTCAGTTACCCGGTCGTACCAAAGGGTCTTGCCAGGATCAGGGTCCAGATATCCGCTGGTCATGAGGTTGAACATCTCGACCAGGCTGTGAATGCGTTCAGAACGGTCGGACAGAGGCTCGGCATGCCGAAAAAAACCGCGACTGTGTAATTTTTATTGCCAATAAACGACATTTTACTACCCGGCAAACTATGCCGGGTTTTTTTCGAGGTGATATCCAGCTTAAATTTCAGGAGCGCAGGACTCTGGCCTGCTGGACCGCGGACGTCCCGTCCGCGATGAATATAAATTTCCTGTGGCACGCACACGCCCGAGTCCTCGAGGGATGTGCGTGCTCCAATAAATGATAAAAAGCACATACATCCCTCGCAGGCTCGGGCTGTATGTGCCACAGGTTCATGTTGCTTCGCGGTTTGAAGTCAACCGAACGAACACCTATCGATTGAAATTGACCCTAAACCCCCATCCTGAATTGCATTCTGCTAATACTCGACCGGTGCTGCGTTCGCTCCGCTCGTCAGGACCAGAATAATCCCATCGCGGAAGCCGTCAGGCGCTCCGAACATAAATGCGTTGGTGTCGGAAGTATAATACGGAAACTGTGGCATCAGCCCTCCTTCACCGCCTCCATGTACCTCCGGATTCGAATAAAGCACCTGGATTTTAAAGTCCGGGTGGCTCCGTGCGGAACTGGGATCTTCGCTGTCCTGGTAATACTGACCATCGATATAACCCATCTCCGCCCCTGGCTGTTCCGCTGCCGTAAGGCCGTCCTTTGTAGTCAGTCGAATCACATCCATACCTTCGGTAAATAGCGATCCGTAAGCCCCGAGGATGTATTTATTAACTCTCATATAGGGCCAACCCCAGATTCTTTTGTATCCCGCCCCGGAAACGTGTATGAGATCCTCAAGGAAGAAATCGCCGCCTGAGCGATAATAAAACTGTCCGGGCCACCATGCCTTTCCACTAGGAAGACCGCCCATGCAATAGAATGAGTTGGGCTTTCCCGGACGTATCACCCCGATTCCCATTGTCTGATCCGGAAGCATTGTGTATTGGAGGTTCGTGGGATTGCCGTTCTCGTCAAAAAGCCATCGTGGGTCGTCGAGACAGTTACCCATTATCGAGCCGTCGAAACCGAACCGCACATCGCCGTATCCTTCAGTCCCGCCCGATCCTGTTTGAGCGATCAAATCCGCTTTTTCTGAAGCGGAATCCACGAAAGGATTTGTGGGATAAGAGTTCATATAAGCGTATTTAATGAGAGGATCTTCGGGGGGTCTCTTGTCCTCGGCAGCCTCCGTAATTGCGCGACATCCGTGCTTAGGGTCCCAGCCCCGCATGTCGCCGCCCATGATGTAATTCGGATATGCGCCGCTGTGGTCAATCGCGTACCGCTCAAGAGCGATTTGGATTGTGTGGAGATTTGCTTTGGTCTCAGCTTCCCTCGCTCTGTCCCTGCTTGCGACCCCCAATACGCAGGATGACGACGTTGAAAACAGAAATACAATCGTGGCTATTACAGCCAGTTCTGCCAGAAATCCCGGTAGTTTGAACATTGTTTGTTATTACCTCCGATCGATTTTTGGACCGCTCAAAGGTCGTGCATACAATACAGTAACTGACATGAGGCGGGGACTGGCACACCGATTTCGCCTGATGATAATCTTCACATTACTACAAATCTCGACAGGCGAAATCGGGGTGCCTGTCACCGCCAAAAGCAAAATTAACGCACGCCTTAGTATTAATTATAACATTACCTGATACAGCTTATATCTTCAAACTCAAGATCGAGTTTTCGTGCCGTCTCATTACGATACTGGCAGTCGGGATACGTCCGCTGGCAGAAATAAATATCGAAAATCGCCCCGCGCACGTTAAGATCGATGCTGAATTTTGTACTCTCGCTTTTGATCGACTCAGGCGGAATAAGAACCAGGTCCCAATGCGTGAACCCGTATCCCGGAAGATTCCGTGCGAGTGTTTCCGGTTCAGCCAGTTCCGTGCCGTCAATGCTGATCGTGTATCCTCTGATAAGCGTGTCGTTATTTATCGCTAAGACCAGCCACCTGTTCGGGATTGTATATCCGACAAATTCGATTCTTTTCGTCTTTGTAAGAACGGGCTTCGGTTCGACCAGCGACTCAAACTCGCCTCCGGTGACCTCACCGCCCGACATAGCCTGCATACCGTCATCGTTGATTAATGAAATATGCCGGTGCGGAACCGCGTCCGTGCGGAAGAATCGGTAAAGCTCCTTCTCGCATTGGAGGGACCCGTCCGCCTGCCCGCCGAGCGGTCCCGGTGTGATTATATCAAGTCCGTCCAGCGAGTACTTTCTCTTCCAGCCGGACATCGTCAGCAGCGTTGGCGAGCCGATCTCCCCCTCCAGATTGATCAGATGCGGAAGTACATCATGTCCCAGATAAAGATTCATCGTTGGCGGATTAGTGAGAAATCCAAATGCCGACACGGGTTTGTCGCCCTGATATGCGGTCTGCATGGTCAGCGGATCCTGTGATGAATCGTTTCCCATACTTTGGCTGAAGGAGATGAAGTCGCCCCGTACCGCCGTAAATTTCCATCCCGATGCCAGAAGGTAATAATTCAGGTAAATCTGGCTTTCGCTGCCGATGTATGTCGCTGAATTAAAATATTGAAATGTTTCGCTATCAGGATTAAAGAGTTCAAATGCCGCGCGACGGGCGCTGTCTTCGAGCCAGGAGTATTGAAATCCCTTGCCTTTTCGAAAATCCTGCATGAAAAACCATGCCGACCCGGTCGGATGAAGTCCGGTGTCGCTCGAATAAGAGATATAGTCGGCCCATTTGACCTTTACAGGTTTGTCGCATTCCTTTATCGTGCTGCATGTCAGCATCGTAAGAGCGGCGCACGCGAAAATCGCCATGAACACAACGCGCATCGGACGATTATATCTGACCAGCCTGACGAGCCGGCCGTAGAAGGCGATGATGCTGAACGCCGCCAGCCACGCTACCGCCGGGTAATACGATATGAAATAACTCGGTGAGTAAAGGTGTCCTGTATAGAATGAATTGAAACCGACTATCCAGAAGAAAATAAACGGGAGCGGTTTTCGGTCGGTGACAAATCTGTAAACAAATCCCGCGAAGGCGAAGACAAATAAAAATGGTCCCATCCCCCACCAGTTCAGGAGTAATGATTTCGGATAGTCGGGATGGTGCGGTCCGACTGCGATTATTTCGACAACCGTAAATCCCTTCGAAATCAAAAACGCGGTTCCAAGTAAAAACACAACCGCGCTGATGCCGTAGATGATAAACGCTCTTCTAAGTCCGCGACGGTCGACAAAAAACGCGTAGCAGATCGGAACGAGCATGCCGAGGACCATGTCGGCTCTGACCAATATCGACCACCCGAACAGAATTCCCGACAGAATAACCCACGGCCGTCCACCCTTGACACGGTAGCTGATCACCATTGCCCAGACCGCGAGCATGAAAAAGAAAAGCGCCGGAACCAGGGTCGTTGGATATTCTCCCGTGATCCACATCATCGGGCTAATCGCGAGGAGGGTTGTGGATATGAGCGCGACACGCTGTCCCCAGATCATTTTCGCAAGGCTGAAATTAAGTATAAGAATTCCGACCATGAAAGACGCGCACACGTACGCAATAAATTGAGGGATCTGAGCGATATCGACCGAAAAAATCCTGATGAGGATCTCATACACCAAATAACTGCCGGATGTTTTCTCAAGCTGATAGTAGACCCCATCGCCGTAGGAAATTCCCTGCAGGCGCTGTGCGAGCCCGAACGCGAGTTTCGCCGCGTCGGGGTCCTTGAAGTATGGCGAGATGAAAAAAAATCGGGAGTAAAGAGTCCAGAGGGCGAGCGCGATTCCAAAGACCAGCTCGTGCGACCGCTTGATCATCCGTCCGCCGCTGTGATCTTTGGTCTCCGGCCAGCTCGGACCCTCGACCGCCTCGCGTAAATGTTTACCAATGGACGGATGGTCCTCCGGGATACCCCTATGTAGCGACTTCCGCTTCTTATCCTGCCCTGGCATTGCCGGAGATTATAGCAACCCCCAGCATGATTAATCTATAAATTCCGGAGGGAAGGCATCATGCCTTCCTGCCTGAAGCCATCCCTGGCTTCATCACTCCTGCCTTCCTGCCTGAAGCCATCTCTGGCTTCATTAACTCCGCAACTAATTCACATAGAAATCCTCGTCCTCTTCGAGGTCCAGGTCGGGATCGAGGTCCACATCGTTCGGAGGCGCTGGCACTTTCGCACCCGCCTGCGCCGCACGCGGCGCTCCTCCGCTCGCATTCGGAAATTCCTGGTAATCGCCGCCCGGTTGATCCGCGACAAATTCCCTCGACCCGCCCTTCGGCGTCAGGATCTCCATCTGGTCGGCGTGAATCTCATTCCAGTACTTCTTCACACCGTCCTGCCCGGTGTATTCGTTTTTACGAATCCTTCCCTCGATGTAAACTTTCATCCCTTTATCCAGGTACTGGTTGCATATCTCAGCGAGTTTCCGCCACGCCACGATATTGTGCCATTCGGTGTGCTCCTTTTTCTGCCCCTGTTCATCGGTGCCGAAGCGTTCTGTTGTAGCGACGCTGAACTTCGTTACCGGAATCCCGCTCGCTGTGTAGCTGATTTCCGGTTTCTTGCCGAGATGTCCGATTAGTATGACCTTGTTTACACCCATTGTTTTTTCTCCATGCTTTCGTATTTTGTTTTTGTCACACTTCCGAATGACTCCACGAATTATATCATGATGTCATCTGGCGTGTGTCAAACGTATAACGTTTCTCAAGGTGAAAAACTTACAAAAAAACTGAAAATTCCTTCAAAAAAATACATCGTGAAAAATTTCACAAAGACCTTTGACTCTGCCATGACTGTGTGTATAATAGCATTTCCCTTCAGGACTTGATCCTGAAACAGCATTAATAATAAATCGTTTAAAACTAAACCTTAAGGAAGGACCCCGGACCATGGCACAGGACATTTATATCGTCGGCGCGAAAAGAACCGCAATCGGACGTTTCATGGGCGCTCTCGCGTCCGTCCCGGCGACGAAACTCGGTGCGGCCGCGGGAAAAGCCGCGATTGAACAGGCCGGCATCAAACCCGAGGATGTCGATCAGGTCATCATGGGCAATGTATGCTCGGCAAACATCGGACAAAATCCCGCCCGTCAGGCTCAACTCGGCATGGGCGTTCCGAGCGACAAAAACGCTTTTCTGGTCGGCATGGTGTGCGGGTCCGGCCTCCAGGCGGCGAACCTCGGTTACATCGCCCTCAAGGCCGGGACTGCGGATATCATCGTCGCCGGCGGATTCGAGTCGATGAGCCTTGTGCCCTATTACCTCCCCGGAGTGCGCGAGGGTTACAAGCTTGGACACAGACAAATAGTCGATGGCCTGGTCTACGATGGTTTATGGGACCCGTACAAGGACTTCCATATGGGGAATACCGGCGAGCTGGTCGCCGAAAAGTACGGCATTACCCGTCAGGAACAGGACGAGTGGGCGTACAACTCGCACATGAAAGCGATCGACGCTATCGACAACGGCAGGTTCGAGGAGGAAATCGCGCCGGTTATGATTCCACAGCGAAAAGGCGATCCCGTCGCATTCAAAATCGACGAGGGACCGCGCCGCGACACAAGCATTGAGGCGCTCGCGAAACTGAAACCAGCTTTCAAAAAGGACGGCACCGTCACGGCCGGTAACGCGCCTTCGACAAACGACGCTGGCGCCGCTGTGGTCCTTGCCACTGAGAAAGTCGTAAAAGCAAAGGGGCTGAAACCCCTCGCGAAAATCCTGGCGACCGGAATCGGCGGGCTCGAACCTGAATGGGTCATGCTCACGCCGATCCCCACAGTGAAAAAACTATATGAGCAAGGTTATAAAAAGGAGGATTTCGACCTCTGGGAATTCAACGAGGCTTTCAGCGTCCAGCAGATCGCTGTCTCCCGCGAGCTCGGAATCGATACATCCAAAGTAAACGTAAACGGCGGCGCGGTCGCGCTCGGACACCCGATAGGTTGTTCCGGAGCCCGAATTCTTGTTACACTTATCTACGCACTGCGGCAGCGCGGACTGAAGAAGGGTGTCGCGGCGCTCTGTCTGGGAGGTGGAAACGGGGTCGGCATGGCGATCGAGATCATGTAGAGTTCATGACAAAAAGAGGAGCTTCCTGTGAAAACCATCGTTTATTTACTAACAGCCGTACTTATCCTGACCGTCTGTTCATGCCACCCGAAGAAAATTTCTGATATTCAGAAAAGCCGGCCTGGATCCTTCGAGCGCATCGAGGTCGGCGACCCCGCTGCTGTTGTCGCCTCGCTCGATATGGATGACATCGGGGACTGGGTCTGCACTATCGAAGCCAACCAGCTTCGAAGGGACGGCGGCGGTCCGGTAATCCCGGTGCGGGAATACCAGGCGGTGCATAAAGCCGAGTTGCGTTTCAAACCGGATATGTCGGGATCGTACAAGCGTTGGCTCGACACGGAGATCAAACAGCAAAAGACCTTCACTCCCGGATTTTTTTCGGTCTTCGACATCATCGACGAATCCGGGCAGCCGAGAGCCACGCTCGAGAACAGCGACGCCTTCGCGCAGGTCCTGTTTTTCGACGGCAAGGGCCAGATGAGGATCAAACTCTCTATCGCCAATCTCCTGAATGCCTGGCAGGAAGCTCAGCCGGAGATCGTATTTTACGATGAAACGGGCAAGGAAATTTCGGAATAAATACTTAACCACGCATAAGCTATGCATTAATATTTGAACATGCGTAAAGGTGGACTGAAGCGGGGACTAAAGCGGGGATTAAAGCGGGGATTAAAGCGGGGACTGGCACACCGATTTCGCCTTGTGCAATATATCAATTCGTCACAAAACTCGGCAGGCGAAATCGGGGTGCCTGTCACCGCCAGAAAGTACAGAAATTAATGCACATGGGGGTCCAATTTTCATGGATATAAAAAAAGTCATCGTCTACGGCGCAGGCACGATGGGTAACGGCATCGTGCAGGTCTGCGCGGCATCGGGTTTCGATGTAACCATGGTCGATATAAAGCAGGAATTTGTCGATAGCGGCCTCAACACGATCAAGAAAAGCCTTGCGAAACTCGTCGGCAAGGAAAAAATCGCGCAGGCACAGGCCGATGAAATTCTCGGGCGCATCAAAATATCGGTCGATCCCGTCTACGACGCGGACATCGTGATCGAGGCCATAATCGAGAATGAGGACGCCAAGAAAAATCTGTTCTCCGACCTCGACCGCCGCTGTCCGAAGCACACAATCCTTGCCTCGAACACATCATCGATTCCGATCACGAAAATCGCGACCGCGACCACACGTCCCGGACAGGTGATCGGCATGCACTTCATGAACCCGGTCCCGGTGATGAAAGGCGTCGAGATCATACGCGGGAAGGAGACGTCGGACGAGACCTACAGGATTGTCGACAAGATGGCGAAGGACCTCGGGAAAGTCCCCGGCGTTTCGAATGACTTCCCCGGGTTCATCGCGAACCGGATTTTGATGCCGTACATCAACGAGGGCGCGTGGGCGCTGCACGAGGGCGTATCCGACGCGGCAAATATCGACCTCATCGCGAAGACGTGCCTCAACATGCCGATGGGACCGCTCGAGCTCGGCGACCTGATCGGGCTTGACGTTTGTCTGGCCATCATGAACGTGATGTACGAGGGATTCGGGGACGAAAAATTCTCGCCCTGCCCGAAAATCCGTGAGCTTGTCGACCAGGGCACGCTCGGCCGTAAATCCGGGAAAGGTTTTTACGATTACGGTAAATAGCTAGTTCTGTCCGGGTGGCGCCTGTAAGCGGAGTGAGTCCCTAATTCCCTGTGGCGCCTGTAAGCGGAGTGAGTCCTCGAGCGTAGCTTACAGGTGTTGCAGGAGTCTCATACTACTGTTATATTGCCGCCTATAATGAAAAAATGTTTCACGTGAAACATTTTTTTAGTATACCCCAAGATCAGCCCAGACATGGTTTTTCGCCTGACAAGATTATGATATGATTATATTAGGTTACGAAGTCGGGAAAGCGGCCTGATAATTTAGGCAAAATGTGCCTAAGGTCGGTATTGTGTGAAAATGGGAACTAGGTTTAGACATAAATCCGGAAATAGAGGTCACTGGAAACATTTTACTGATTTATAAATTAAGCCCCCATCGCGCAATTGAATTATTTTACACTTTTTCATCCGCTGGAAGCGTATGCCGTGTGTACCCAGTTGCAGGATGCAAATGGCGCAAAAAAAGCCCCCGACATCTCGGGGGCATTGAATTCATCGAAACACAGTTATTTATTGCACCACCAAGTTTCCTGGACGCCTTCGTCATAATATTTGTAACCATCCAGCTTGAAAGCGACCACTCGCCACGGGTGTGTAACAACCTGATCAACTTTGCAGAACTTTCCGGGAATCCACTCCAGCCAGCGGACCGTCGCGCTCCAGTACGGTTCCCAGGGCTGACAGACTTCATACACCGACACCTCGTAGCCGGTAGTCGGACGCTCACCAATGTGAATCGCGTAAGCGGCTAATCCGCTTTCGAAATCGATGAATGGCATTTCATCGCCGGGATGGCAGTCGTTCCAGTACCCCTCCCACTCGTCCTGTGAAGTTATCAGCATCGAGAAGGGATCGGGACATTCGGCGAACATGCCGCCCGCGACATTCACGAAATCGTAGCAATTTTCACCCGGACAGGCGTAACCGCCTTCCATTTTCTCGAAGTGCCACACATAGTTGCCACCCATCGGTTTAAGCTCGACCGCGCCAATGATCCACGGCTGAGTCAGTGTCGGGAAAATGTCGCAGTCGGGATTCGCGTAAAATTCAGTGTACTGGACATAGACATCGGCGCCGTTGACGCAGACATTATCTATCGTCACAGTGTAGCCAGTAGTCGGATACTCCGGGAGCTGGACCGCGAAATGGAATATCTCGCCGTCCTGAATCGGCCATGGATCCTCAGGTAGCGGAGGAGGAGTTCCCTGGTCGGGGTCCCAGCAGTTCACGTCATACCAGAACTGCTCATAGTCCCCAAAGTTCTCGAAGCTGTACTCTCCCGGCGCGGCGCATGAGTTCTTGCCGTCGCCAAGCTGATAAAACGGGACCTGATCGCATGGCTCGTTGCAGTCATAAACGATCTCGGATTTCATGAAATTCCAAATGTAACCCTCATCGATGATTTGAGGCAGTTGAGCCATCCATGCCGACCACGGTTTGGTCATCACAGCCTCGACAGGGCAATTGAAACCGGGGGTGTATTCTGAGTAATAGACATAGACATTGAGGCCGTCGATATAAATATAATCAACGGTGGTGTAGTAACCGCTCGATGGTTTCTCCGTAAGTTGGATGATGAACGGGACCCACTGATATCCCGGTTCCGCGGGAGGCGCTCCCGGCATCCAGCCGGGTTCATCGGGACCCCAGCAATGCACGCCAGACCAGACTTTGGTGAACTCGTCCCCGAAATTATTGAAGCCGTATTCGCCGGGTTCGGCGCACGAGTCCTGACCCTCCTCTATATACTCCCAGAGGACATCCCCTCCGCCCGTACACTCATAAACTGCGGCCATTCCCTCATCATTATATGTCAGCCCCAGATTCTTGAATGCGACCACTATCCATGGATGCGTGATCACATCCTCGACAATACATGTCTCGCCCGGATCCCATTCGGTCCAGAGAACGGTCATTCCGCTGTTGTCGGGATATTCGCAGATGCCGTTAACCTCGACCCAGTAGCCGGATGTCGGTTTCTCGCCAAGATTAATCACGTATGCCGCCATGCCTTCCTCAAAACCAATATATGGGATGTATCCATCGCCATGGCAGTACATCCAGTATTCTTCCCATTGCTGTTGATTGTCGATCAGACCCTTGAATGGCGCTTCGCAGTTCTGGAAATCGCCCGCATCAACGACCCAGAAATCCTGGCAGGGCGGCGGCGGAGGATCATCGCCGTACCCGAATCTGACATCGTTCTCTCCCGAATTTTCCAGGGGATCGAACGCGTAAACAGTGATCACGGAATTGCCGGGATTCGGACCGCCGGAGATCGCGCAGCCGAAAATGTTGTCTCCGGAGGCTCCATCGCCGTGCTCACCGTCATCAAAGAGCGGGACATATTGCTCGCCATTGAAATTGGAGCAGTCTGCCCAGACAGTGAGGTCGGACGATGGCGACTGATGGTCCCAGATGAAGCCTGTGAGTTGGAAGTTTGTGCCGTCGTCGGTGGCAAGAGCAAGGTCTTCCACTGCGGGACCCTTGCGCGGATGCGCGGTTGCGTCGATCCAGAATCCGATCGGCGGAAGTTTCGGCATGCCTTCGGGCTGATGGATCACTATCGTCCGGGTGTCCTGAAACATCGGAGGATAGATCCTGTCAGGCTGAGATTTGCCGTACGCTACAAATGCGCAACGCGTCGGTTCGGGAAAAATGGGCGGGAGCGCCCAAATGAAACCGTCCTGATTCACAAGGTATTTCTCGCCGAGCGAGTGAAAAACCGCCCAGACATCGTACCCGGTGAAAATCGAAATGTTCTTTATGCTTGCGGTGACGTACCAGTTCCGTTCGAATTCATCGAAGTAAAAATCCTCGATGATTACTGACGCGAACGCGCCGACATTGAACTGCGCACCGCGAACCGGTTCAGCCTCCTTAACCGTAACATTGCCTTCATCTCCGAAAACGAACTGGAAGTACCCGAGGACTACACTTGTGCCTGTCGGGCTGGCAGGCGGCATTGTCCCGATCTCCCTCGGCGCAAGGGGATCGTTCACGCCACTTCCTTGAGAGCATCCAACCATCCCGGTGAGCGACATCAGCGTCGCGAGAATCACCAGACAGTGGAATAAATTATGTAGTCGAAACATTTAAACCCTCCTTCCCGCCCCGCAGGGGAGACGGAAGTCGACAATAATAGTATCAAATTCTAACGCGTTCCGCTAACCCTTCGCGATTCACCCACATAGCTGACAGATCTTTGACGACTGATCTACAAAAATAAACGGGTTAACGATTGAGACATGCAACCCGTGGTTACGAATAATGGAGGCTACAAGACGTTACCATTAGTTACTAAAGCTGTCAAGTGGTGAATTGGAAAAAATCGAGTTTTTGTGCCATTCTCTTCATACGTGTCATAGGCTCTGGAAGCGACTGGCACCATGCGCGGCTAAGCAAATATCGACGCTTACATCACAGGAGCTCATTAATTGCATTCTCAAGGCCCGATGTGTCTGTTAGCTGCCCGACATGAGCCCACCTGCAGCGCCCATCGCGGTCGAAAAGCATGTACTGGGCAATTTCACCGGCACCGGCGTTCCATCCGCTTGTTAACTCGAAATAAGAAGCATCATAATCAAGGGGCCAGTAAGTCGATTCCCATCCCTGGAAAATTATGAGGTCCTCCACTTCCGAAGCTTCATCACCCACGTGTTTCAGGAGCCCCATAATACCGTTATATTGCCGGGAGTAATGAAAAAATGTTTCACGTGAAACATTTTTTTAGTTCACCGGCACCGTTTCGCTCTATATCTGCAAAGATGTACCGTAAAGGTGGTTTTGTGTAAAGAAGGGGAATTAGGTTTAGACATAAATCCGAAAATATAGGTCGCTTGCAACATTTTTCAATAGACCGTGGCCAGTTTGTATTCCATTCCCCGGACCTTGCACCACATTTCCGCTGCCTTACGCTTTCTCTGTACATCATCCGAGTCAATGCGACTAGGGTCTTTGACTTCGATTATAACCCGCCGGCCATCATCATACTCAACAAAAAAATCCGGCGAATAGCGACGCTGGTGTCTCTGATTGTCGATCCAGGGGATCGTTATGCCGTGGCGCTTCATCCACTTTTTCACAGTCGGATCGTTCTCCAAGCGAATCATCATGCGACGTTCCAAGTCGCTGTCATAACGCTCAAAATTGTAAGGGCTCTTGGTGCAGTCCCTGAATATGTCATGCTTGCTGATTTGCATATTCAATTATTCCAGCTATTAATCCCGGTATTGAGGAAACCTTCTGCCGGACATGAGGGAGCATTTTCCAGGCAAACCAGAGACTGCGTCTTTCGGCAAGACCAAGTGAGTCGCCACCCAGGAACTTGTCTCTAATATGCGCAACCAGGGCGCTGTAAACATCACTCTTGAATCCCGCTGCATAACCCGCCTGGACGGTCATTTCCTCAGCCATTTCAAGAACAGTCTCTTTGATGGCTTCACGCATGTGCTCATCAGTTGGCTCGTAACGCTTGCCATTTGCCCCATTCGGCTCCTCCGGAGCGCTGTGAATGGTTTTCCATCTTTCGCCGTTTAATTCCCGACCTGTCACGCCCTTCAATTTCACACCGGTTATCTCAACTACCGTCGGGTCATATTCGATCCTGGCGAGCACTTCCTGCCAGTTTTTGATGGGCTCAGGCGGACCCTCAAAATGCCCCAAGTCGAACTCCCCTTCGGTAAAAAGAGATTCGTCCGGCTCCGGAAGCTCTATCACATTCTCTGGTTTCACCATTTCCTGTTTCGGGGGAGGCTCAGGAAGGTCCTCGGACTCATCAAACAATTGGTCGATTTGGACGTTTCTTTGGATCTTGCTTCCGAAAATATCCCAAAGCCACTGGTGCTCAAGCTTAGGATGATCCACTATTGCGCATATCTGCGGTTCGTCTTCCTCAATCCCTTTACGGCGTACCCGCCTCAAACCGCGTCCTATTACCTGTTGTCCATAGACCCGGCTGCTGAACTTGCGTAAAAGCAAAATTACTCCCACTTCAGGAACGTCCCACCCTTCCCGAAGCATCAGCACGCTGACGACTGCCCGGTATGGATTCGATGTTTTCTGTTCCTTGCCGAGTTCCCTTGCTTTTTTTCGATCCTCTTCATCACTGTCCTCGGTAACAAGCAGCGTTTTTATTTTGAAAAACTTGTTGAGAGTGTCAGCGGCCTTGATTGCGTCCGTCTTGCAGACTGCTATTACAAACAGAATCGGCCGGTAACGCCCTTTGGCCCTTAGTTGTTGCTCCTCAACCCGTTTGAGAGCTATCGCCATCTGCTGCTGCATCGGCTTGTCGTCCGTCACCCACTGCGTCGCGGAAAGACCTAGCCTGTCAACCTCAGCCCAATCGATCTCCTCAACTTTGCGCCTTTCCCCGGTTTTCGCATCCGTGTATGTTAGCTCTACCGTGTTGATATCGGGTTGATAAACGACCGGTGTTTTGATAAGACGGTCAGCGAGGGCTTCCCGGACTCCATACTCGTAAATCATGTCGCTGTCAGGGGTTTTGCCGTCGGCCCGATCTGGAGTGGCTGTCGTGTCAAGGCGAAAAACCATATTCTCATGCATGCGCTTAAGAGTGGCATCATATTCCTCCGCGGGCGAATTGTGGGCTTCGTCATTAAATAGCGCAAACTCCGGTCCCTGCATGAGGTTGGATATATTACTCTGGCCTGACTTGTTGCTCCAGTAGAATTGATGGATGTTTCCAAGAATCACGGTTGCGCTAAATAGATTCGACCAACCGCCCCCGTCTTTACCGCCGCCAAGAGTTGTCAGGACGAAATCGTCAGCACTCAATGTCGACCATTCCGGAAGCAAGCCACGGTCTTTGAAAACCTTCCCCTTTTCGAAATCATCATCAAGCCTGTCCCGGACTATCAGGTTAGGGCACAGCAGCACAAACTTCTGCACTCCATGGGCAAGCTTCAACCATGCAATTGTCGCTGCAATGACAGCAGTCTTGCCTCCGCCAGTGACGATGTTCAGAAGCAGGCCGCTTTCCCCTATCTCATTGCGACCGAGAATCTCATAGGCATATACGATCCGGAGAAAAGACTCCCACTGGTGAGGCCAAAGCGTTCCGGGGCGCGGGTTCTGATCGTTTTCCGGGTCAGTCAGAAAGTCTATGTATCTATATGTCTCATCCTTAATGCCGGGATACCCGTCTTGTCTCCAAGCCGCGAAATCGCGCTCATATTTTGCAAACTCGTTGAACATGTCTTACTTTACATCAATTTGCCCTGTCCAGATGCCTTCTCCGCCCATATCGTCCTGAACCTTGCACGCGATTCCGAATGCGCCGGTTCGGGGAAATGTGTATTGAGCCTGCAAGACAGGTTCTTTCTTTGTCCCCCGAATGAAAGAATATCCGGGAGTGCTCGTGAAATGCGCGCCGTAGTTGAAATCCCATTGTACGTTGATAATCTTCGCCCCGGGATTCAATATCGCAGTCTCGCTAACGTCGAAGACGTACGTCTTATCAGAAAGCCACTTCCAGCCGACCTCAACTCTGGGAGGTTGAACGAAAGTCAGGAAGCTGGTGTAGTCAGCTCTTTCAGTTGAGAGGGAAGCAATGTGCGCCCGGAATTGCGGTTCGTCGATTCTTATCATGTCAAGTCGGATAAAGTTCAGGTCGGTATTTTCTAGACGGCGCAGCCTGTCCGCGGCTTCAATTGCGTCCCGCCTGAACGCCCACGCCAGCATGATGCCGTCCCGAAGGTTATCCTGTTTGTATCGAATGGTCTTGCGTATGGCGTTGGCGAACGCTTTCACATCATCCGCCGTTACCTGCGAGCGCTGACTCGGTTCGCCGACCCAGACCGGAATCGCCGCTTTGCGGCCATGAATTCCCGGCTCTGAATCATCAGGGACTGCCCCGAATGCTCTCAGCACAAACTCGCGGAACTGGTTCTGTGGCGCTTGTGATAGCCGCTTGGCTTCATAGATGCCCCAGTGCTCGACAGTGAAATCGGGAACATGCTTTCCTGCCCCATCAAGAGATAGTTGCTCTGCTGCTCCGGCAAGGCGGTCAGCGGTGATAGCCACAGCCACCCTTGATTGGTCGCATGCTATCCAGCGGCGACCGAGTTTTTGCGCTACGGCTGGAGTTGTTCCTCCACCGCAGAAGAAGTCAGCGATAACAGCACCGTTATTAGAAGAGGCTTTTGCGATACGTTCAATTAGGGCTTCAGGTTTTTGTGTAGGGTATCCTATACGTTCTTTCTCCATATGATTCAAAGCGGGGATATCCCACCAGTCTTCTGGGATCTTGCCTTTTGGATCAACAGAATAGGCCTTTTCTCCAACGATCTTTCGCCCACTAGAAATATAACCACCGGTACTATCATATGGAACTTTAATATCATCAGCATTAAACACAAAGTGGTCAGGTGTCCGGACATAATACAAAATTACATCGTGCTTCCGTGCCCAGCCGTCCTTTGGTCTCCCTCCAAGTTTGTAGCCCCAGACAATTTCATTCCGGAAATACTTATTACCGAAAATTTTGTCCATCTCCACTTTGATGTAGTGACAAGCATGGTAATCACAGTGAACATATATGCTCCCCGTCTTCTTCAACAATCTCTTCATCTCGTATAATCTTGCGTTGAGCCATATCAGATAACCCGGCATGCCGCCTTCCCAAATGTCCGAGAACGACCTCAGCTCATTCTGGTCTCCGAAGATGACGTTATACTGCCTGCCGGAGAAGAAAGGCGGGTCGATGTAGATGAGGTCGATGCTCTCCGACGGTAACTGGCGCATGACATGAAGGTTGTCGCCCCAGAAAAGCCGATTCGGCTCAAGCTCCGGATGCCCGAAGGACACTCGTTCCACAACCTGCGTGGGGAGCATCACCTGCGGGAAGTGTTTCTTGAATCCCCTGCGCCTGTCCCATCCGAGCGGAAAGCTCTCGACCGGCACAGCCCCAAAACGCGCAGGCGGCCGCCAGAACTCCTCCTGCGACGGAAGGGCATCCATCGCTTCATCCTGATCGGGGACATCGGGTGGCGGAAGGAAGTCTCCCTTAGCCGGTCCTGTCATGGTTTTGTTTTTCTCTTTCTTCTTTCCCATTGGAATGGATGCAGTTTATCATAAAAACCAACTCCCGTGAATCCTGATTTAAATCTCCTTCACCTTTGTTCAATCCCCCCTCTACCTGTCCTATTAGTATGTATGACCATCCTGCATAATCCCGGGCACCTGCATAACCCGAAATCAATGACGATCCCTGGAAATTTTCGAAAAAAATTTCGGCAACGAAACGGAAACGCCCGTCCCGGCAACGCCCGGTACGTCGCTCAATCCCGCTTCCAATCGGCATTCTATGGACATTCTCTCCCGTTGCCGGAAACATCGGAAACGGAAACACCCCATGCGCGGGCCGCGCATGCCACACAGTCGCGCATGCTGCGGTGCCGGGGCTAATTAATTTCATAGCATCCAACAAAGATGCAAAAAACCTCACAATCTGCTATAATGTGAGACTGAAATAGGGCGATTGTATGTGCCGGGACCGGACGGAGGGTACATAATGTCAATCGCAAGCGTCTACGATGGCGGTAGTCTCAGGCTCGACGGCAAGCTCACGTACGATTTTCTTTCTCCCACCGATATCGATGAACTCCAGATTCGCCTGAATGAGGTCGCCGATATGCTCCACGGGCGGACTGGGGCAGGTTCCGAATGCCTCGGCTGGCTCGAACCGTCCAGGCTTGTCGGCAGCGCGGAAACGGTCCGGCTCAAGAAAGCGGCGAGCCGGCTCAAGGAGGAGACGGACTGCCTTGTCGTGATCGGCATCGGCGGTTCGTACCTTGGGACGGCAGCGGTGTTCGAAGCGATTTGCCCGGATGGCGTTAATCCAAACATTTTACAGTATGCAGGGACGAATATGTCTGCGCGTTATCACACGGACCTTCTCGCGTCGCTTGAAAATCGCCGGTACGGTCTCAACATTATCTCGAAATCCGGCACGACAACCGAGCCGGGCATAGCTTTCCGGCTCCTTCGAAAGGAACTCGAGCGGAGGATCGGTCACGAACTCGCGGGGGCTCAGATTGTCGCGACCACGGACCATGCGAAAGGCGCCCTTAGGAAACTTGCGGACACAGAAGGCTGGGTGAGCTTCGATGTGCCGGACGATGTCGGCGGACGTTACTCCGTGCTGACACCGGTCGGGCTGTTCCCGCTGGCGTACGCGGGGATCGACATCGACGCGCTGGTCACCGGAGCAATTGAGGCGTCGATCGCATGCCGCGAGAAAAGTCCGAACCGGAATCCCGCCCTAATGTATGCCGCCATGCGACATCTTCTTTATAAATCCGGCCTTCAAATAGAGATGCTGGTCTCATTCGAACCGCGGTTCGCGCAGTTGATCGAGTGGTGGAAGCAGCTTTTCGGGGAGAGCGAGGGGAAGGACAATACAGGCCTGTTCCCCGCCGGCGCGATCTATTCGCGCGACCTCCATTCGATCGGACAGTGGGTTCAGGACGGTCCTCGGATTCTGTTCGAGACATTCCTTTCGGTCGAATCGGGAGAGCCGTCGCTGAAGGTCCCGTCGATGGGCGAGGGACCGTGCCCCGACGAGCTCGATTATCTGGAAGGCCGCGAATTCTACGAAATAAACCAGGACGCGCGCGAGGCTACACGTGTCGCACATGCCGAGGGCAGGTGTCCGAACATCGGCTTGTACATGCCGAAGCTCGACGCGCACAACCTCGGTGTCCTCATCTACACATTCGAATATGCTTGCGCGATTTCCGGCTACCTGAACGAGATCAATCCGTTCAACCAGCCGGGAGTCGAGGTTTACAAGCATAAGATGTTCGAGCTGCTCGGAAAACCCGACAACGTTCATTAGGTCCACTACACCGATTATTACGAATATCCGCTTGACCATTGTCGATGTACGGCAATATCATCTTCAATGTGGTCGCCACTCTGAAATCCGGAGCTTCATTCGCGGTTTGGGACAATCCTCGGTTTTATCGTACTCTTTCAAGCCTCTGTATCGGACTCCTAGTATTTATCGCCATCGTGAATTACCTGATCGACCCGTACGAGGTCTACGGCACGAGAATTCTGCCGGGTGTCGAAAATAACTACTACCATGTAAAACTCGACCTGTTCAAAAAAGCGGATTCCATGACCCGGGTCCTCATCCTGGGGAGTTCGCGCGCGTTTTCGATAGATCCTGATGTTGTCGAGGAGATCCTGGGGGAGCAATGCTTCAATTTTGCGGTACCCGGCGCGCGCGCTGAAACTTATTACTCAATACTGAAGACAGTACTGGACGATTACGACTGCCCGATCGATACGCTGATCATCGGAGTTGACCCGGAGGCGTTTCACCCGTCAATTCCCATCGAGCCGGAAGCCCGTTTCATTCCGGGATTTTCCAAAAATTTCATCTACGATAAAAATGGACATGCGTCCGCGATGGAGAGGTTCCTGATTTTGATCTCAATGGATCAATTCAACGAGTCCTGCGCGACAATAGACAATTATTTCCTGAACAGGACGGGTCGCAGGAAGATGGAATTTTTCGAGGACGGATATTCGGTCTGGACAACACGCGACAGCGAAATCAGAGACGGCACTTTCGATCTCGAAGCCTTATTGCGGAAAAGAATCGGGACGTACGCGGAGAGAAGCCTGTACCTAACCGAGTTCACCGATCTGGGGGAGTCACGAAAAAAATACTGGGAGGACCTGATCACCATTTGCGATCAGCGAGGCATCACCCTTTATGTTTACATGACGCCCGAGCATCCGGACCTTTACGGTAGTCTGATGTCGAAGGGTGCCGGCGGGATATTCGGAAAAGTTCGGGACTATCTCGATACGACCGTATCCGAAAACGGCTGGGTGTTCAGGGATTATACGAACTGCGAGGAGGCAGGGTTGTCGCCCGACCTGTTCTATGATGAAATTCACATGCGTCCCGAAAATAACACTCGTCTGGCGCGTAATTTACTGACATCTCCTCAGTAATTTATGGTATGGAAATAACCGAGGTGACAAGAGAAATCTCGATATTCGCTCCCGTCCTTCCTTCCTGGAACAGAGCAATCTATTGGAAGACGATGCTTTTATGCTGCGTTTCGATTATCGCAATTGTTTCAATCGTTAACGTTGTTGTCGACCCATTCGGTCTTTATGGCACCGGGATCTTTCCGCAATTTACGTTCAACCGCTATTCAAACCTGCGAAACCTTTTCGCGAAATACGAGCCTAAGCCGGAGGCGTTGATAATCGGAAGCTCCCGTGTGAGCTGCATCGATCCGGATGTTGTCACCGAACTCACCGGATAGCGGTGTTTCAACTGGGGAGTCCCGTCCGCTGAGGCCGAGCTGAATTTAGCCATCCTGAAAATGGCGCTGGACGAATTCAAAGCCCCGATCGATCTGGTCATTGTCGGTGTCGAGCCGGAGGTTTTCCATCCCACAAAGGAAATCCATCCGCAGGCAGGCGTTTTGGAGTCATATACGAAATATTTCATGCATGAGTCGAGGCTCCGATCAGCGATCGAACGCACGCGACGGCTTGTGACATCCGAGCAGCTATGGGCGTCGGCGGTCGTTATCAAAAGAAAATTGACCGGACAGCCGTCAGGCGACTGGATGATCTGGCGCGAGGGCGGTTTCCCCACCGGGATCATCGAGGAACGTGTCCCGAAACGTTATATCACCGACCGCGAAGAACATATACGGGCACAGTTGGATATTTTCCCGGAAACATATTTCAGGCTCTCGGAATTCGACCGTCTATCTCCACAAAGAAAAGCGTACTGGGGGGAATTTTTGAAAATCTGCGAAGACAGAAACATACAGGTCTACGTCTTCATGCCTCCACCTCATCCGCTCATACTTGAACGTCTCTATGAGCTTGATGCCAAATGGATTTTCGATGAGACCTCCGTATATCTTGAAAAAACCGTCACTGAAATGGGCGGCACTTTCATGGACTTTACCGAAGTGTCAAGTTTTGGCGGTGACCGGGTGCATCCGGCGATTGATTTTCACGCAGCCTTTTTCGCATTCCAGTGACGGTCCCACTGACCTGAACTTCTAAGCAGGCACCTGAGGCAGAGCATGGCATCGGCGCCTTCAGATTTCCAGTGG
>Ga0214473_10002381_pt1 | contig 23112 bp, 19 predicted proteins | sample RVTome_7_FD_203509 | JGI IMG/M metagenome (GOLD analysis project Ga0214473, IMG submission 203509) | Soil microbial communities from uranium-contaminated site in the Upper Colorado River Basin, Wyoming, United States - RVT98D197 | ecosystem: Environmental > Terrestrial > Soil > Contaminated >... | reverse complement strand
CTCGCCAGTTGTGTCAACTGGCGGGTCTGGACGAACAGACGACGGCCGCACAATTGTCCGCTGTTGGACGCCAAACGCTGTGCGAATTGCTTGGACAATTGGAGCTGACGGTCACCGACACTGAAGGGTTCGAGACTGCGTTTGTGACCCGCGGCGGAGTGAAACTCAAGGAAGTGGACCCCAAGACGCTGGAAAGCCGACTCATGCCTGGCCTGTATCTGGCGGGAGAACTACTGGACCTCGACGGGCCTACGGGAGGATTCAATTTGCAGTGGGCATTCGCCAGCGGCTGGCTCGCGGGGAAAAGCTGTTGACCGGCTGCGGTGGCCGTATCCCTGGTCATGTCAGCAGGGTCGTCCAGCGTCTCTGGCATTGCGGGCTTCTTGTGGATGTGCCCACAACGGCCTCCCCTTAGGGACCGGTGAGTTGTCTGGCGGTGACGGATCGGGCGCTGCGCGTTAACAGCGGCTTCCTTCACTACCTACCGCCGGCAGGCTGGAAATGTCTCAAAGTGCGCCGAATGCTGCGCAGATGCAGTGGAGGATAAGAATGTCGGTATCCTCCGGCCCCTTGTGGAAGGATTCTCCGTCGTGGTCCACGCCGTTGGTGACGTGGGCGACCAGCCCAGTGGCCAGACGCCGGCTGCGCCCGAAGGCGAACAGCGAGGCCGCCTGCATCTCCACGGCCAGCACGCCTTGCCCCGCCCAATGGTTGATCTGCGAACGGGTCTCGCGATAGGGCGCATCGGTGGTCCAGACGAGCCCTTGCCGGATGGGCAGGCCCACCGTGGCCAGGGTCTTGGTCAGCGTTTTGGCCAGTGATGCATCAGCGGCGACCGTGCGCCCGGCTGGCAGGTAGTGCAGCGACGTGCCCTCGTCGCGGACCGCTTCATCAGCTACGACGATACCCGGCAAAGGCAGTTCGGTGCCGATGCGCCCCGCCGACGCCAGGCCGATCACGGCCTTGGCGCCGCACACGGCCATCTGCTCTGCGATCAGCACCGTGTAAGGCCCGCCGATGGTCCGGGCCACGATCCCGCAGCTTGGGTTGTCCTTCGGCCATAGCCACATCTCGGTGTGGAAGCAGGGCCAGTGCTCACACCTGCGTACCTCGCCCCGGGCGATGAGCTTGTCGGTCAGGTCGCCATCGAACTCCAGCACGCCCAGCGACGGGATCGAGCCATTGCCTGTCCCACGCTGCTGGCGCACGGCGGCGACCAGGTCTTCCACCCGGAATGCCGTGGGTTCGTCCAGCGCATGATTGAACAGGGGCGGGTCGCTCATCGTTTCTCCATGACCCAGCCGTAGTGGTAGGGCGGCAGGTCGATCTTGTCGGGACCGTGGAGCCGAAAACCAGCCTGTTCGGCCCAGTCGCGGCACTGCTCAGGTCTGGGTCGAATGTCCATCGATGGGCCGCGCGGCGTGCCGGGGTCGTAGTTCCAGTGCATGATGCCCAGCCGCCCGCCGTGCGATAAGACGCGCCACCCCTCTCGCAGCAGCAGCTCCGGCTGCTCGCAATGCAGGATGTTGAACAGCATCACATACTCGACGCTGTCGTCCGGCAGGCCGGTCCCGTCGGCCACGAAGTCCCGCTGCTCGACGCGGACGTTGCTCAGCCCGGCCTCCGTGGCCTTGCGGGCGGTCGTCTCGACCAGGTCCGCCTCGATGTCCAGAGCGTGGACGGTGCCTTGTACGATATGCGCGGCAGGGATGGTGAAGGTGCCATAGCCACAGCCGAAGTCCACGACATCGCGGCACGACCCGGTCAACCCCAGCTTCGCCAGCGTCTGGTCTGGCGAGAAGAAACCCGACCACATCTGCTCGTCCGGCATGCCGCTTTCGCGTGTCTTCATTGCTTGGCCCTCAGAACGTCAGCGCCTGATCGCTGTTGCGGACCCACTCCGACGGTTCCGCCCTCGAGGACTTCTGGGCACCCCTGTGGTATAGCTCGCCCTTGTGAAGCCCGCACTGCCTCCGCGACTTCCGGGGCGATGGGCGTGTTCGGGTTGTCGTCGAGATGAACAGTCTCTTGCATCTTCAATGCTCCTGCTTTCCTGTCACATCAGAAGCTGTACCGCACTCCGACATACACTTCGGTGTCGTTGCGAAACTGGCCAAAGGACGTGTGCGAGCTTTGGCCGACAAAGACGTTCGCGCCGCCTTCCACGGACCAGTGGTCATTGATCCTGTAGTGGACGTTTGGCCGGAGATACGCGTCGTTGTCGGAAGGAGAATAGAAGAGGAACAGCGACACCCTCAGGTTCTGGTACATTGCCAACTTCGTCAGCCGCAAGGTCAGCACGTGCCGGTTCTCATCGGCGGGCGGAGAACCCGCAGGAAGGCTACGGCGGTAAGCGTCGTAGTCCATCATGTGTTCCAAGTAGTACTGCCCGCCGACGGTGAAGTCCTTGGCGACCTCCCGCTCATACCCCACGAGAAAACGAAGCTGACTGTTGGGGATGAAGGGGTTTCGCCCGCCGCCATCGTCTCGTGAATCGTAGTAGCCGGCCTCAACGTGACCGATCCCTTTCCACACGTTACCGCGGGCACTTGCGCCGTAAGCCCCCAAGCGGGGGAATGTCGCCCTGCCCGATGATGGGTCAAAGCCCACAGGGTCCTTCCAGAAGCCCTCGTACCCATAGAGAGCCACATCGTAGCCGCCGATGTCGCGCGACAGGCGCAAGGCCGTTTCCGAATCCTCGAACCAGTCATTGCGCGTCCGGACACGGACCTTCGCATCTTCGCCGGCCAGCCGCCCTAATTGCGGATTGAAGTAGGAAATCCGCTCGCCGTCGATAAATCGGTCCGGGTTAAACCGTGGCGTGTAGACCAAGTCCACGTTGACCAGGTCGCTGTAGGCGCTCACCTTCACCGCGTCCGAAGGAGCCTTGAGATACTCATCGTTGCGTCCGAGAAAGAAGGACTTGTAGTCCTTCGGGAAGAGGTCGTTGATGAAGAGATAGTCGCCGGTGCCCCATGTAAGGATCTGCCGGCCGATCTTCACGTCCAGAAACTTCGCCGGGGTGAGCAGAGCGTTGAACTCGCGGACGTCCACGTCGGCCCTTTCCCGCACCGCATCGTAAAGAAAATCGGCCTTGGCCCTCAGTTCGGCGTAGTCTGTGACTTTCGATGGTTCAAGCTGGAAGCGCGTCTCCCCGAGCGTGGCGTCCTTGGATTGGTGCTTATCTTCCAGCGTCCGCACTCCTCCGCGCAGTTCCCAAAACCCGTGGAGATCAAACGGCAACTCCTCGAGGAAAGGCTTGCCGCCCTTGGCCTCCGTGGGCCCCGCCGGCTGGCTTTGGTCAGCACCGGCATTGCCAGGCTGGCTCTGCTGTGCCCACAGCGCCGCTGGGGGGGCCAGCAGGACGGCCGCGACAGCCAATGTCGCCGCTCCTCTCACTTGATCCACCTCGCCGGGGGGCGCCGAAGGTAACGCTCGGTGAAGATGTCATCGTCCAGGCCGACGTCATACGACACCGCCGTGTAGGTCACCTCGGTCCGATGCCCGGTCTTGACGTTCTTCATCGTTCGGACCATCACCGTCGGAAACACCTTGGGCTTCTTGCCCTCGCCCGTTCCTGTCGCCGGCTGAGTCGTCGTGCTCCCCTCTGCGCCGAAAACGATCTGTTCGATCTTGTCGGCCGTGAACACGCGGGCTAGTTCCTTCTGCTGGTCGTAGTATTCGACCCTGAGCGGAAGGAACGAATCCTTGCTAATCCAGGAGACCCGCTGAACGTAGTCCACGGGCTTCTTCGGAGTGCTTTCGATAACGTAGCAGTCCTGGTCGCCCAGCTTTTCCTCCTTGATCAACTGGTGATCGTCCGCATCCAAGTCCCTGCCGGACACGTCTTCGTAGTTGAAGTCCGAGCCCACGAAACTGGATCGGGCGTCGCTGGCGGCGATGCGGCGGACCAGGTCCAGCGCCGGAATGAAAACCCACCGGTCGTCTTCCTTGTCGGGATACTTCCAGACGAGGAACGACATCCGTCGCACGTCCGCCGGTTGGTTGAAGTACAGGTAGTATTTCTGGTTGCCGCCGCCGGCGTCGTTGCGGCGGAGCATGGTCAAGGCACGGGTCTGCTTCTTACCATCGGCCGTGATCAGATCCATCGTAACGTCGGCCTTCATATCATTGCCTTGGTAATAGAATGCCTGGTCGGATTTCTCCATGATCTCGCTCGCCGTGGGCCGAGTGGTCGTGGGTCTGGACTGTGCGATTCCGGCGTCGCACACACCGATGACCACTGAAAAGGCCAGCACCCATCTTGTCGTCCCCCACGGGATGTTGAAGTTACGCATCATTGCCCAATTCCTTTCGCAAGACGTTGTTTCGGAACAGCCAGGTCAGTGCGGGAAGGTAAATCACGCTCATCAGCGAGGAGAGAATCATGATGGCGGCCATGAGCACGCCGACGGTGATGTAGGGCGTCAGATCCGCGAACGCCATCACTGCGAAGCCCAAGGCGAACAAGACGGCGTTGAGGAAGATGCCCTTGCCCGGCCGCCTTACGGTCCAGACCAGCGCCTCGCGCAAATCGCCGCCGCGCCGGTGGTGATCCCTGAAGCGGGCAACGAAGTGGATGGCAAAATCGATGGCCATGCCCAGCGAAAGTGTGGAAAGCACCGCGACGGGCATGTCGAAGTCCTTGCCCACCCATCCCGCCAGGCCGTAGATCAGGGCGACCGTAAACAGCAGCGGGAAGAAGCAGATCAGTCCCCAGACGAGGGATCGAAGCTGGATGACCAGAAGAAGCAGCACCAGCCCCAGGCCCGTCAGGAAGCTGCTGACCATTCCCCCCAGCACCTCGTCGCTCCAGACCAGATTAAAGTAGGCGATCCCCGCCGGCCGCACGATGCCGCCGGCCGGAAGCGGCTTGGCCATCGAGTGCGCTTGCGCCCGGCGGATCACCTCTCGCATGGTCGCGGCGTTCCAGCTCTTGAGCTGGATATGAATGTTGGCCTTCTGGAACGGATAGTCCACCACGTTATCGAGGTCTCTGGGCTTGGCGGACATGGCGAACAGAAACAGGTATTGTCCAACTTCCTCGGCCGAGTCCGGGATTCGGTCGAACACTGGGTCGTTGTCATGAAGGACGCGGTTGATTCGCCTCACGTAGTCAACGACCGAGAAGGTCTTGCCGACCAGGGGGTCCTTCTCCAGCTCCCTTTGCAGGCCTTCGATCTCCCGCAGCACGCGCGGGTCTTTCATCGCGTTCTCGACGGGACTCTGGACGACCAGATACCCGGTGGACGTCCCGCCCAGCGCCTGGTTCATGACGCGGTCCGCGGTCCGAACCTGGCTGTTGAACTTGAACCAGTGGACCATGTTGTTCTTCACGTTCAGGCGGGAAAGCCCGATGGCTGCGACCACCAGCAGCGCGCCGCCCGCCAGCACGATGGGCCTGGTCCGGCGGATGCAGAATTCCCCCAGCCGTGAAAGCCATGGCGAAGCGCCGTTGGCGGCAGGACGCCGAGTCAATCGGGACAGGCTCTTGTCCGGCATCAACATCAGCACTGCGGGAACGAGAGTGTAGCTCAGCAGAAGAATCACCAGGGTCCCGAAGGCGACAACCAGCCCGAATATCTTCACGGGAACGATGGCCCCCGTCGCCAGCGCCGCGAAGCCGACGGCGGTGGTGGCGTCGGAGTAGAAGACGGGAACGCCCACCGCCGCCATGGTGTCGAGAATGGCCTGCCGGCGATTTCTGGTCTCTCCGTAGCGGAAGCGAAACTCATTGAAAATGTGGACGCTGTCGGTGGCGATGGCCATGAGGAAGACCGGGCTCATGGATGCCATGATGTGCACGGGGTAGCCCAGGCCGATTAGCGCTCCCATCGACCACACGATGCTGATCATGGCCACGCCCATGTTCGCCATTACCAGGGAAAAGCTGCGGAACATGAGCCACAGGGCGACGCACATAATGGCCCCGGCAATAGGCGAGAACAGCCCCATTTGCCGGAACATCTGCTGGCCGAAGGTGTCGCGGGCAATGGGATCGCCCGCCAGGTAGAACTGGTCGCCTCCGCCATCTATAGGAAGCACGGCGCGAATCCGGTCCGCAATCTCCTTTCCGTTGGCCCCGGGCTCCAGAGGCACGAAGATGGCGGTGGCCTTGGCGTCCGGCGAGATGATCCGATTGACGAACAGAGAGTTGCTCAAAAGGGTCTGTTGCAGCGATTGCATTTCGGCCGCGGATTGAGGGATGTTTTCCACTGGCGGGCCAACGGCCAGAACGCCCCCGTCCGCCGTCACATTGTCAATCGTGGTGAAGCTCGTAACGTCCCGTGCGGCAACGCCGGGCATCGCCTGGATTTCCCGGGTCAGTTCCGCGATGTGGGTCAGCGTCTGGGGGTTCAGGACGCCGCGGTCATTCAGAACGCCCAGGGCGATAGTGTCCGCGTAGAGGGCGAAATCTCGTTCCACCTGGTCGTTGTATTGGCGGACGGGCGAAGTGACCGGCAGCATGTGCTTGGGATCGGTGTCAACCCGAATCTTAGGCAGCTGCGCCACGAAGAAGACGGTCGCCGTCAGGACCAGCCCGATGACCAACTTCGGCCTGTCCAGCGCGAATCGTGTCAAGCGTTCAAGCACGGCCAGATTCCTTTCCTAGAAACTCGCCACCCGATCCACGTTCCGGACGAGGTCAGAGGCGACATCTTCCATTGCGCTGTCCTTGCGACGCGCGGCGACAGGCTCGTCAGGCATTGTCCTCTACGGCGACCTCGGAGCCTCGGGCCCGCCAGTCGGCGAGCTTCGCCAGCGTCTGCGCCGGCGAAAAGAAAGACGTCCACCCCTGCTCATTCGGCATCCCGCTCTCCCTGGTTTTCATCGCCGCTTGCCCTCCGCGGGTTGCGGCGTCCCCGCCCGCCGAAAGAGGCAGTACACGAAAGCCTGCGGCTTACCCCGAGGCGTCTGATGGGTCTCACGGAATGACTCGGTCAGCGAAAACTCCCTACCCAACGCCTCCACCAAGGCTTGAGGCTCCCATCGGACCACGTCCAGACCACTGCAAGTGGGCGGGGCGTCGGGAGCAAAGGTGGCGATAATCGCGTGGCCTCCAGGTTTCAACCCCCGATGCAGCGCGGCGACGCAAGCTCGCTGGTCCTTGGGCTCGGTCAAGAAATGAAGAACCGCCCGGTCGTGCCAGAGGTCGTATTGTTGCGGCGGCACAAATCCGGTGATGTCCGCCTCCAGCCACATCACCTGATCGGCCCGGTGGTCCAATCGTTGGCGGCACCGTCGCAGCGCCTCTGCGGAAACATCCAGCACCGTGAGACGTGTGAAACCGTGGTTCAGGAGTTCACCCGCCAAGGCGGACGGCCCGCCGCCACCGATGTCGATGATGGCCGCATTTGTCGGTAATGCGAGCTGCTTCAGGATGGCCAGCGAAAGCGTCGCCTCGACCTGATACCAACTCAAATCGGTGTCGGCCTTTTGGGTGTAAACTCGATTCCAATGTTCGGCGCGCTCCATTTTTCGGTCTCCCGCGTTGCGATGGTCGGATGGCTGGCGGCTGTTGGCTCGTCTGATGTTGCCGCTGCGAATCAGTGGTTCCGCCTGTGCGCGGCCTGTCGAACCCACGCGGCCGAGCGCGGGACAATTGGGTGTTCTCCACCCAGAACCCTCCTGAGCGCGGCGACCAAGCTGGGACGGGCGACGTAGTAGCAGCGGAGGTTGCCGTCTTCGTGGAAGTCCACGATCCTCGTCTGCCGCAGCACCGCCAGGTGTTGCGAGACGTTGGCCTGACGCACGTCCAGCAAGTTCTGAATATCGGCGACGCACTTGGGACCCTTGGCCAGTTCGTGGAGCAGTGCCAAGCGTACCGGGTGTCCGAGTTGCCGCAGCAGCTCGGCCTGCTCACGCCATCGGGTGGTATCCGCCATAGCCGTTACCGTCCGCAAGTATCCGAATATTCGAATGATCTGTTCTCCAGGCCCGATTGTCAACGGCGAGCCAGTGGCTGAGTTCGAAATGTGCCATTCGGGGTCCCCTTCGGCTTCGCTCAGGATTATACCGATCGCAACGGGCCTGTTAACTAGCTGGCGATGTCAACGAGAGCCTTTCGGCAGGCTCAAGGACCGCGCGAGAGTTTGAGGCTAGCGAGAGATCGGGGTCACAGCCGCTTCAAGAGGGCCGGATCGCCGGCGATGAGGGCGAGCTTCTTGCGACGCGTCCAGCCTTTAATCTGGCGTTCACGGCGCTCGGCTTCGGCACGGGTGGGAAATGCCTCGGTGTACAGGAGGCGCTTTGCGGGATAGGCCTTGGTAAAACGGCAGCCGCCAGAGCGGTGTTCGACAAGCCGCCGCGGAACATCCTGGGTGATGCTGGTGTAGAGCCGATCGGCGGCGCACTCAATGATGTACACAGACCAGGGCCGGCGCTTCGACTCGTTGCACTCGCTCAGCGGTTATCCTTTCGACTCGTTGCACTTGCTCAGCGGTTACCCTTTCGACTCGTTGCACTCGCTCAGCGGTTATCCCTTCGACTCGTTGCACTCGCTCAGCGGTTACCCTTTCGACTCGTTTCACTTGCTCAGCGGTTATCCTTTCGACTCGCTCGATGAACGTGCGTCCTCTGACGTCACAGTTACGCCCCGCTCGCTCAGGATTCTTGCGACTCACTTCGCCCGCCATTCTGAGCGAGCGAAGCGAGTCGAAGAACTCCCCGAGCTGGATCCCGACGAGTCGGGACAATCCCGGCGCGCCGGGATTAACAGCCGCTGCTGCTGCGCAGCAGGTGCTCGCGAATCCACCGGGCTGACTTCATCCGCTTGATCTGCTGTTCTCGCTGCATGGCGCTGGATCGAGTCGGATGGCGTTCCGACCAGACCAGGTTCCAGGGGCCGTGTTTGCGGGGATAGGTGATGCCCTCATCCGGCGGGGCATTGTGTTGATCGAGACGCTGGGCGAGGTTCGTCGTCTGGCCGACGTAGAAGCCGCCGTGGGAGTTCTGAAGGATGTAGACCCAGAATGTTGCGCCTGATGTGGCCAAAACTCCCCGAGCTGGACTCGAACCAGCAACCTGCCGGTTAACAGCCGGCCGCTCTACCAATTGAGCTATCGGGGATTCACTTGTCAGTCCCGCTAGCGCGAATCGGCGTGCCGGTTAATCCCGGCGCGCCGGGAGCCGCTCTACCAATTGAGCTATCGGGGATCAGTTTCTCTATCGTTCACCTTCCAACTCCGTACCTATCGGTTGGCCGGCAGTGGTCCGTTGAGTCGCCGCCGAGCCGGGAATAGGCAGGAGCACAAGGATAGCGACGATCACGCCAGGATCAAGGGCGAGATCGCCTTCGCGGGCCCGGGGGGCTGAAGCCGGGGGATGAGCCGGTGTGGGGCGTTTTTCTCACCGAGGACCGGACCGCTCGCGGGGGGCCGGCGGAATGGTATAATGACCCATTCGGCAAGTAAGTACACCACAGACCGGCTGGGGCAGCCCGGCTGGTTGGTCGCCCGTAATTGAGGTTGGACGATGGCCACGAGTTTTGGCGCTCTTTGCAGCGACTTCTACGTCAACCACACGGTGAACCTGAAGATGGATCTTCCGGGTGATCGGGAGACGATTCTCCATCTGTTCGATCAGGTGCGTAAGCGTGTGCCGAGCATGGACAAATTTCGGCGGTTCGAGGATGAACTGGCGCTGGAGTCGACGCGGCGTGAGGCGGAGTATCGTTGGCTGGCGCTGCGGCACAACAGCATCCGCACGGGCCACGTGAATCCGCAGAGCATGCAGCAGGCGTATGACTACCACCGGATGATCCTGCAGATCGCGCCGTATCACCTGAGTCTGAGCGCCCTGGACATCGACTACCTGGAGCTGATGTTCGGCTTTGACCTGGAGTGCACGGAGAACCACGACGAGGTGGTCTACGAGGCGCTACTGCGCGATTCGGCGGTTCACGATCTACTCGGGCCGGCCGGCAGCAGCGTGGCCGGCGACGGCGGGAAGATCCTGGACGTGCAGCCGGCGTTCGGCATGGCGCTGAATCAGCGAGGCGATCTGCAAGCGTACTTCGAGGTGAAGACCCGAACGCGCGGCCGACGCGGCCAGACGCGGCAGTCGCGCGAGGAGCCGATCAGTGTGGTGCTCAGCATCCGTCAGTACGGGCCGGTCGACGCGATCAACAGCCTGCACAAGGCGTTCGACCAGATGAAGGATCAGGCTGAGCACCTGGCCACGGAACGGCTGGTGCCGCATCTGCTGACACCTATTGCCCGGCATATCACCTCAAGTAGCGCTTAAGACCGGCACCTGCGACTCGTTCAGATTGTTCGTGTTGTGCTGCGCCCGCTGTGTGGATACATCCTTGCGATTATCGATGAGCGGCCAGCGGATCGGTCGATCAGTAGGTCGGTGCGGGGCGTGCAAGAGAGCAGGCTGAAACGGTGAAGAAGACGTTGAAAGTCATGGTGCTAGCCGGCGGCCCGGATCGGGAACGGCAGGTCAGTTTGATGAGCGGCGCGGAAGTCACGTCCGGCCTGCGGCAGGCTGGTCATGAGGTGATGCATCGCGATATCGGTCCCAGCGATCTGTCGGCGTTGGAGGCGTTTGAGGCGTGGACTGGCGACGTGATCTTTCCGGCGCTACACGGATCGTGGGGCGAGGGCGGGGGTTTGCAGCGGATCTTGGACGAGCGAGGGCTACCGTACGTCGGCTGCTCGACGGTTGCGGCGGATCTGTGCATGGACAAGCACTTGAGCAAGCTGGCGTTCGAGGCCCACGGGCTGCCGACGCCGCCGTCACAGATCATCGGCGTCGGCGAAGCGCCGACGATGCCGGCGCCGATCGTGATCAAGCCGCTGCGGGAAGGTAGCAGCATTGACGTGATGATCTGTTATGACGCTGAGGGTGCTCGGCGAGCGCACACGGCCGTGGCCAAGCGATACGATCGTCTGCTGGTCGAGAAGTACATCCACGGGATGGAGCTGACGGTCGGGATCCTGGGCGACGAGGCGTTGCCGCCGATCCACATCATTTCGAGCACCGATTTCTACGACTACGAAGCGAAGTACAAGCGTGAAGACACCCAATATCGATTCGACATCGAACTGCCGCAGTCTGTGCTGGAGCAGGTCAGCGCACTGGCGCTAAAGGCCCATCGCGTGTTAGGCTGCCGACACTTGAGCCGGGTGGACATCATTGTGGACGACGATTCTCAGCCGTGGGTGCTGGAAGTGAACACGATTCCGGGCTTTACCAGCCATTCGCTGGTGCCCAAAGCGGCGGCCCGCGCGGGGATCGCCTGGCCGCAACTCGTGGACCGGCTGGCTCGTATGGCCATGGCTCCGTAGGGGCTTGGACCACGCCGCTGGCGAGCGTGGGCGGGTCTTGCCGATGTAATTCTGGTGAACATCTGGCCATTTCAGTCTGGCAAGAAGCCGCAGCGCCGCAAGGCGCGGGGCCGATCGATCCGTCCGCAGTGGGATCCGCGGCGGATGGTCGCCGCGCTCAAAGTGCTCGGGGTCGCCGCTGCGCTGGGCGGTGCGATCGGGCTGTGGCTGGTGACGGAAGCGGGACTATCGGCGTATGCGAGGCCGCGCCTGACCGCGGCGCCGGGAACCGATCGTGTGGTGCTGGCCGACGCCCCGGCGTGGATGAGCCCGTTGGTGGCTGAGCAGTTGCGGCAGGCGGTGGCCGATCACGTCAGTTCGGATCTGCTCGATCCGCAATCGCTGCGGCGGGCGGTGGCGGCGGTCGGTCAAAGTCCGTGGGTGCGGCGCGTGCGGTCGATCGAGCGGACGGGCTCGCAGATCATGGTGCTGGCCGACTACCGGCAGCCGGTGGCGCTGGTCGAAGACCGTGGCGAGTATTACCTCGTGGACGGCCAGGCGGTGCGGTTGCTGGGGATCTACTTTGAGCATCAATTGCCGGCGGTGAACTTACCGGTGCTGCGCGGCGTGAAACAGGGGCCGGCGGACATCGGAGAGGTTTGGCCGGGCGACGACGTTCAGGCGGGGTTGGAACTGTTGGCGTTCCTGGCGTCGGAGTCGTACGCATCGCAGATCCGGGGCGTGGCGGTGCGTGACGCGCAGGGACAGATCCGTCCCGTGCTGCTGACGGGTCGGCCGGGCGGGCGTGTGTATTGGGGCCGGCCGATCGGCGAAGGTCCGCCGATCGAAGTCAGCGACGAGATCAAGAGACAGCGTTTGGCGGCGGTTGATGCGCAGCGGGGATCGATCGACGCGGGCGGTAAGCAGGTCTACGTGTACGGGCCGGCGGTCTTTGTCGCCGTGGAGCCGGAGGCGGAGGCGGCGACGAGCCAAGCGGCGAGCTACAGACCGTGACGCACGTTTGGCGGGGAAGGTGGGCGGCGTACGCGGTTTGCGGCGTTATCGGGCGGTGTGTGCGGGGGGCAACGGGACTGCACGGGGGCCGTCGGCCGAGCCGATACACAGAAGAATAGAGGGTTGTTTTCAATTGTCCGGCAGAACAGGTGTTCAACTTTCCGAGGGCCTATGCTAAGCTGGAGGCGCATCTGTCGCGACGGCCTGGCGGATCTGCCGGCTCAGATCAGATGACAGCGACGGCCAGGCATTGGGTTAGCATTGCGCGTCAGGGAGCGTGCTCATGGAGTTCATTACCGCTGAGGAGCGAGAGCGTCTGGAGCAGAAGCTGGCAGAGTTGAAGGCCAAGCGTCCGGAACTGTCCAAGCGGATCGGCGAGGCACGGCAGCGCGGCGATCTGAGTGAGAACGCTGATTACCATGCCGCTCGAGGGGAGCAGGGGCTGGTCGAGGCGGAGATTCGCCGGCTGGAACAGCGTCTGAAGAGCTCCAAGGTGGCCGACGATCTGGACGTGCCGCGGGACATGGTGTTTCTCGGCTCCGTGGTGAAACTGCGTGACATGGATGACGACAGTGTGGATCTGTACAAGCTGGTGGGCGAGTCGTCGGGGCGGTTCGACGGCGACGAGATCGAAGTGACCACGGGCAGTCCCATGGGCGAGTCGTTGATGAAGGCCCGCGTGGGCGACACGGTGCGTGTGGAATTGCCAAAAGCGACGAAACGGTTCGAGATTGTCGACATTCTCTGATGTAGTGCCGTCGCGTCGGCCGTGCGCAAGGAGGCCGACTGACGACGACGCACTTGAGGCCCATGGGCCGAGTGAGGCAAGCGCGATGAACAAGCAAATTCCAGTCAGCATCGTCATGGCGGCGGCGATTGTCCTGTGGCCGTCGACCGGCCACGGCCAGAATGCGCACGGCGACGGCCATGCGCTGGACGCCAACATGCAGACCGGCAGCGGCGGGCATAACCCCGATCAGGCGCCGATCGACTTCGGCGCCGGCAACGCGGTGATCACGGGCAACGTCACCGGTCTGGGCTACTTCCACGGAGACGTTGACTACACGGCGCCGGGCGAGTTCCGTGATGCGGCGAGCGACGATGAGCTATTCCGTTACCGAGCGCGCAGCTACGACGTGGGTGTCGAGCCGGTCCGCGGCGTGAGGGGATTGGCTGGTCCGCTGGAGGTCTATCGTGAGCAGGCGACCCCGGAAGCGGGCTACTACGGCGTGGGCCAGAACGTCAACGATCGGTTCGCCGGACCGGTTGGGCCGACCGGCTCGGCGCTGCGATTGCCCGCGTCGGTCGCCGCCACGCGCCAGTTTGACCGCCCTTCGGTGACGGCGGACAGCGAGCCGCTGGGCTACGTGGCGCAGCAGGACGGTCGCATCCTGGAAGTGCGTGCCACGCCGCTGCTGGGTGTGCGCCTGCGCCAGGCTGAGGTCGAGCCGCAGGACGATCGGCCGGACCTTCGTCTGAACCCGGTGCGGCCGGTAAGCGACGACGAAGCGGCGGCGCCCCAGCCGCCCTCGACGCAGACATTTCACGCCGGATCGCCGACTGGGCCGTCGGGCGAGCAGCTTCAGCCAAAGGACGATCAGGGCGAGGCCACCGACGATGAATCGCAGCACGCCGCGGACATGGAAGGCGAGCTACTTGACACTGCCGAGGATGCTCTAGAGCAGCCGGGCGAGGATGTCTACCTCGATCTGCTGCGTCAGATCTATCCCGGCCGGGACGTGGCCGCTCCGGGTGAATCCGAGTCCCACGGGATCGGGCCGAAGGACGTCGAATCGCTGATCAAGAGCCTCGACTACACCTTGCCGCCGATCGCGACGCTCGCCGGCCAGCGTGAGGACCGGGTCAACCAGCATCTGCGCGACGCTGAGTCACTCATGCTCGAGGGCCAGTACCTGCAGGCAACCGATCAGTATGAACGGGCGATGCAATTGGCGCCGGCGAATCCCATGGCACGCGTGGGACACGTGCATGCTCAACTTGGCGCGGGGATGTTCCGCTCGGCGGCGGCATCGCTGCGTCGGCTCCTGGAGGCGTATCCGGAATTGATCGCGGCGAAGTATGAGCCGCACCTGCTGCCGTCGCCGGATCGCCTGGCGTGGCTCGAGCAGGAGCTTCAGAGGACGATCGACACGGGCAGGCAGGACCCGCGGGATCCGGGCCTGCTGCTGGCGTACCTGGGCTACCAGACGGGGTCGGCGTCGTGGGTCGATCGCGGCTTGGCGGCGGCGGCGGGCGGCGAAGAGGACCCACTGGTGACGCTGCTCGAGGGCATCTGGATGGAGCGGACTGACGCGGCCGACGAGCAGCCATAGCCGGCTGCGCAGCGCCCGATGATCCGGATACACTGACCGGCTCATGGCCGGCGACGCTAGACAATCTGATGCGGCAGTCTCCGATGGCGACGGGCCGTCAGCCGGTCGGCTGACGCTGACCGATTTCCTGGACATTCGCACCTTGCAGGACTTGCAGGACGGGTTCGCCGCCCTGACGCAGTTGACCACCACGATTCGTGATGCCGACGGGCAGCTGCTGACCGTGCCCACGGACACCAGCACCCGTCTGCAGAGCGATCAGTTGCTGGATTTGCTGCTCACCGATGAGGACACCGACGCAGCGAGCGGTCTATTGGTGGCGCCGATCGTGGTCGATGGCCAGGAACTGGGACGGATCGAAATCGCGGATCGAGCCGCCGATGCCGCGCCGCTGCCGACCGGCGCGTTGCGGGCGGCGGCCGTGCAGTTCTTGTATCTGCTGGCCAATCACATCACGCGACTGTGTTATCAGGAGTACCAGCTTCGCCAGCGTGTCGAGCAGCTTGACGGGTTGAACCGGCTCAGCAGCGTGCTGTCGGGGCCGCGGGAGTTGCCGGAGAAGCTGTCGCGAGCGGCGGCGGCGGCGGCGGAGTTGCTCAGGGTGAAGGCGGCGGTGATTCGGCTGCTCGATGGCGATGGCTTGTCGGCGGCCAGCGGGGTGTCGCCGCAATTCGTGCAGCAGACGCCCTTCTGGCCGCAACGCAGCGCGACGGTCGCCCAGGCGCTGGCCGGCCAGCCCGCGGCCGTGCAGAACGTCCGCAGCGATCCGTGGCTGATCAGCGCGGGCCAGGCGGAACAAGAAGGGATTGGCTCGGCGTTGTGCGTGGGGATGATCGTCCAGGATCGGCCGCTCGGTGTGTTGCAGCTCTTTGACGGCGATGGCCGGCAGTTCCATCGCGCCGACATGGACCTGGCGCAGGCGATTGCCCAACTACTCGTCGGCGCGGTGGGCAATGCCCGTCACGACGAGGCGCAGGCCGAGACGCTGCGGGTGCAGCGTCAGCTCCGCCTGGCCGGCGAGGTGCAGCAGCGGATGCTGCCATCGCGCCCGCCCAAACTGGAGCCGTTCGACATTGCGGCGCGTTACGTGCCGAGCCTGGAGCTGGCGGGCGACTTCTATGACCTCCTGGATCTACAGGGGAACGTGGGGATCGCGGTGGCGGACGTCGTGGGCAAGGGCATCGGGGCGGGGCTGATGATGGCGTCGTTGCGTGCGGCGATCCGCGCGTATGCCCAGGATGTCTACGATCTGGACGAAATCCTTCGTCGCGTGAACGTGGCGATGGTGCGTGAGACGACCGATTCGGAGTTCGCGACGCTGTTCTACGGGGTGCTTGACCCGCGTCGGCTTCGGCTGACTTACTGCAACGCGGGGCACGATCCGCCGCTTCTGCTGCGCGATGGCAAGACCCGGGTGCTGGATGTGGGGGGCATGGTCGTCGGGGTCGATCCCGCCCAGCGGTACCAGAAGGGGATTGTCAATCTGCGGCCGGGCGATCTGCTGGTGTTGTATACTGACGGGCTGATTGACGCTGTGGCGGCCAGCGGCGAGAAGTTCGGCCGTGACCGTCTGCGCGATGCCGTGATCGCGGCGTCAGGCCTGTCGGCGAACGAGGTCGCCAACGCCCTACTCTGGCAGATGCGGCGGTTCATCGGCCTGCGTCGGAATACGGACGACACGACGCTGGTCACGGTGAAGGTGGGCCAGGCTCATTGAGTCCGATAACTCCTGTCGGCTGCGGAGACGCCGCCCAGCGCTCCGCAGGGCGGATTCGGGTGTCTTGATGGGCGATCACGGCTCTCGATCGGTGCCAGTCAGGCGGCTCAAATGTTTCAGAATCCGGGTGTCCATAGGTGCTACGGACCGCCAAGGCCCTTGTAGAGAGCCCGATTGCCGATAGCATATAAGAGTGAGCTGCGGCTGCGGGGCGCGGCGGTAAGCGTGTGACGTGGCAACGGCGCAGCGGACAGAGCGACGGACACAACGGCCGGGCGCTCGTGATGGCGGGCGGGCGACCGGTCGGACAATTCGGCAGTGCGTCGTATTGGCGTGTCGAGGTTGGCTGCGTCGGCCGGTGACCTGCCGGGGTCGGTGAGTCCCGGCCGTGCCGCTGGCCGACGAGCGATTGGGTAGCCGTTTCTGCCAGATGAGGTTGATCACGCCATGGCCATTCATCGACTCAAATCGCGATCCGAATCAGGCTCTGGCGGTGCGCCCGCCAGAGGCTCGATGTTATCGAGCAGTGAGCTGAAGGGTCGACGGATCGGGCGCATCCTTACCAAGATGGGCAAGGTGACTCGCGAGCAGGTGCACGAGGCGCTGGATCTGCAACAGCAGCAGAAGGCCGGCCCACGGCGGCTGTTGGGCCAGTTGCTGGTGGAGCTGGGTTACGCCTCCGAGGACGACGTGAAGGCCGCGTTGGCGGCACAGCGCGGGATGGAGGTGGTCGAGCTGAATCCGGAGCAGGAGATTGAGGAGTCGGTCCTGAAGATCCTGCCGGTCGAGACGATCCAGAATGACAGAGTTCTTCCGCTTGCCTATGACGCGGAGAAGCGCACGCTGACGGTGGCGATGAAGGACCCGAGCAACTTTCAGGTTCTGGACAACCTGCGGGTTTTGACCAGCTACGACATCAAGGCGGTGGTGGCGGATCCGGCGGTGGTCGAACAATTGCTCAGCAAGTACTTCGGGGGCAAGCAGGCGGAGGCGGATTCGCTGGCGGAGCTGATCGGCGAGCTGGCGACGGATGAAGATCTGGAGGAGTTCGAGGGTCGGGGCGAGTCGATCGACCTTGAGTCGCTCAGCCAGGCGGCGGACGACAACAAGGTGAAGCGGCTGGTGAGTCTGGTGCTGATGCAGGCGATCAAGGATCGCGCGTCGGACATCCACTTTGAGCCGTTCGAAGACGAGTTCAAGATCCGGTACCGCATTGACGGCGTGCTTTACGAGATGGTGCCGCCGCCGAAGCATCTGGCGATGCCGATTGTCAGCCGCATCAAGGTCATGTCGAAGCTGGACATCGGCGAGCGGCGCCTGCCGCAGGACGGGCGTATCGAGCTGACGATCGACAAGCGTCCGGTGGACATCCGCGTGGCGGTGCTGCCGACGATGTACGGCGAGTCGGTGGTGATGCGTGTGCTGGACCGGTCGAACGTGCAGTTGGACCTGGACCGGCTGGGCATGCGTGAAGATGACGTGGACGTGTTCCGCCAGCTCATGCACAAGCCCAATGGCATCGTGGTGGTGACCGGTCCGACCGGTTCGGGCAAGACGACGACGCTGTACGCGGCGCTGCGCGAGCTGAATACGATCGACACGAAGCTGCTGACGGTCGAGGACCCGGTCGAGTACGACATGGACGGGATGGTGCAGGTGCAGGTGAACCCGGCGGTGGGACTGACCTTCGCCCGAGCGCTGCGCAGCTTCTTGCGTCAGGACCCGGACATCATTCTGGTGGGCGAGACGCGTGACATCGAGACGGCCCAGATTTCCGTGCAGGCCTCGCTGACGGGGCACCTGGTGTTCACGACGGTGCACACCAACGACGCGCCCAGCACGATCGCCCGACTGCTGGACATGGGCCTTGAGCCGTTCCTTCTGACCGCGACGTTGGAGGGGGTTGTGGCGCAGCGTCTGGTGCGGCGGATCTGCACGAAGTGCAAGGAAGCGTTCACGCCTAGTGAGGAGCAGCTTCTGGAACTGCAATTGACGCCCGACGACGTGCAGGGTCGTGAGTTCTACCGGGGCACCGGCTGCGACCAGTGCAATCGCAGCGGGTATCGCGGGCGACTGGGCATCTACGAGATCATGCTGCTGGATGACGACTTGCGTGACATGATTATGCGCAACGCGGCGACGCAGGTCTTGCGCGCCGAGGCGCGTAAGCGTGGGATGCGTTCGCTGCGTCACAGCGGATTGATGGCGATTTATGACGGGATGACAACGATCGACGAGGTCGTTCGCGAGACGCTGACGGAGGAAGACTAGGGCGCCGCGCGGCCGCGCGATTCGCGGCCGAGGGCCGGCGCGGTTGTTGGGGTCCCGCAGCGGCCAGGCGCAAGAGGCAAATGCAATTGCGTAAGAAGCATTTGCGGGGAGCCGGATCATGCCAACGTTCCAATATGAAGCGATGAACGAAGCGGGCAAGCAGCAGAAAGGGACCATCCAGGCTGCGAGCAGTGACGACGCGATCGCTCGCATCCGCAACCAGGGACTGTTCCCGACGTCTGTGCGCGAGCAGAAGGTCAAGAAAGCCAAGAGCGGCGCGGCGCGTGCGGCGAAGGGATCGGGGCGCGGCGCGCGCCCGACGGACAAACGCAAGACCTTCGCCATAGGCAAGGTCAAGACCAAGATGCTCACGACGTTCACGCGTCAGTTCTCCACACTGCAGGACGCGGGTCTGCCCATCCTGCGATCGCTTGAGGTGCTGGAGCTGCAGCAGAAGCCGGGCGTGCTGAAGAACACGCTGATCGACGTGCAGGAGGACGTCTCGGGCGGCTCGACGTTGGCCGATGCGATGGCGAGACATCCGAAGGCGTTCGACCGTCTGTACTGCAAGATGATCGCGGCCGGCGAGGTCGCGGGCGTGCTCGACATGATTCTGCAGCGACTGGCGGAGTTTCTTGAAAAGGCGGCGAAGCTGAAGGCTCGCGTCAAGAGCGCCATGATCTACCCGATCGTCGTGATTGTCGTGGCGATGTCCATCGTGTCGCTGATCATGCTGTTCATCGTGCCGAAGTTCACGGCGATCTTCGCGGACTTCGGGACATCGCTGCCGGGAATGACGCTGAAACTCATGGCGTCCAGCAACTGGCTGGGCGGACGCCTGCTGGACGACCAATCGAAACAGCTTATTCCAGGGATCCTATGGGTGTCCCTGATGCCCGTGGCGTTCGTGATCTTCCTGAAACTGCTGCGCAAGAGTGATATCGGCAAAGCGCTGGTGGACCGGGTGCAGCTCATGCTGCCCGTCGCCGGGCAATTGATACGCAAGACGACCATCGCTCGATTCACGCGAACCCTGGGCACGCTGATCCGCGCCGGCGTCCCGATTCTCGATGCGCTGATCATCACACGCGACACCACGGGCAATTACGTTTTCCAGAAAGCGCTGCAGGGGGTGCACGATTCGGTGCGCCGCGGCGACAGCTTCGCCGAACCGTTGCGTAAGGCTCGCGTGGCGGACCCGATCGTGGCGAACATGATCGACGTGGGCGAAGAAACCGGCGACCTGGACAAGATGCTGCTGAAGGTCGCGGACAACTACGACGAGGAGGTCGACACAGCCATCGGCGGCCTGATGTCGTTGCTTGAGCCGCTCATCATCGTCTTGCTGGGCGGGATCGTGATGTTCATCGTCGTCGCGCTATTCCTGCCGCTGGTCAAACTGATTCAGTCGGTCAGCGGGTGAAGCGGCGGCGTGCCGGCCGGCCGCGGCCACGAGAACGACCAACAACAGCGGAGTCCTCCAGCCATGAACCAGCCAGATCGTCGACGGACGCACACCGGCGCAGAGGCCATGACGTTGATGGAAGTGATGATCGTCGTCTCGATCATCGCGTTGCTGGCGTCGCTGATCATTGGGTTCGCGGGCACGGCCAGCAAGAACGCGCGGCGCAACCAGGCGAAGGCGCTGCTGCAGACCGTGCAGACGATCGCCCTCGAGTACCAGACGCTGACCCGCCGCGGCATCGACGCCGGGTGGGTGGTCAACCATTCGGTGCAGGTCAACCAGCCCATCGACTGGGAGAGTCCTTTGCCTGAGCACCTGCGGTCGGAGACCGATCTGCACATTGATGCGAATAACGATGGTATCCCCGACGATCCGCGATGGATCAATCTGAAAATCGGCGATGAAGCAGGCGCGAATGATAGCGGTGAGACGGGCGACCTGAGCCAGGAGCCGAGCATGCCCCTGCCGCAGTACCTCGCGGAAAGCTCGCAAACTCCAGAACGAAACCATGTCACGATCGAGCGGTTCGTCTGGGCGATCTTCCAGCTACCCGAGACGCGACAGATGCTCGAGAACCTCGGCAGCAAGTTCCTGGCCGACACCGACGGCGACGACTTCATCGAGATCATCGACCCCTGGGGCGAGCCGCTATTCTACGCGGCGTACGTCGACCATGAGGAGCAAAGCGAAGTTGAGGTCATCATGGACGACTTTCTGGTCGAACGCAAGACATGGGCGGACAAGCAGAACCCGGCGGACCACCGCTCGCAGTGGCGGCCTGTATTCGCCTCGGCCGGTGAAGATCGACTGTGGGGCAAGGTGAAGGCGGAGAGCGAGTTTCCGCCGGAGAGGGACGAGAACGGCATGACAGCGTACGACCGATACCTCGAGACCGTCGATGGCGAGCCCACGATCGACAACCTGTATAGCGACCAGACGGAATAGGCCATGATGCAGCGAACGCCGACAACCCGCGAACGCGGCGCACCGATCAGCGCCTTCACGCTCATCGAGCTGATGACGGTCATCGCGATCATGGCCGTGCTGACGGGCATTCTGTTTCCGGCGATCTCTGTGCTCTCCAAGGGCTCCCACGTCGACGCCGGGATGAACACGCTCAGCGCCGCGGTGACGACCGCTCGCGCCTACGCCCGGCGCAGTGTGCCGTTCACGCGCGATCTGCTGCCCGATCAGACAACGAATCCCGGCGTGCAGAGCTCGGTCGACGGGTACAGCGGCGTGGCGATGCTCTTCTGCCCGTCCAACGAAATCCGCATCGTCGAGAACGATGAATTGGCCGTCACCCACGACGGCGACGACGAGGATGACCAGCCCGATCGCCTGGAGCTGGAGCCGGTGAATATCTCGTCGAACGCGCCGGCACACTACGTCTACCGCAACGGATTCAGGGACATCGAGGGTGTGGACTACATCCGGATGCCCGACGGCGTGGGCGTCGCGGGCCTGACGCGCGGGGGCAGCGGGACAGGCGAAATCCTCGTCCTCGCCCCGCCGTTCGCTGTGCGCCTGGACGAGTACGGCCACATCGTGAACGGCCGGGCGAGCTCCAGTCCCGACCGGATCGTCTACTACAACGGCGACTACGACTATGAGGAGGTCCAATTTCCTGACCGCGAAGACGAATACTGGCCGCTGATCACGACCAGCGGCGAGGGCAGCGATCGCGGCCATCCTCGCATCGTGCCGGGCTTTTCTAACGCTGAGACGAACGACCCCGACGTCTACGACGCCACCTGTCGGGAATACAACCCGTTGGTGGCGTGGGCCAAGACGGATACCGGCCGGGACAAACCCAATCGCGTGGACAAGTACATCCTGCCGTTCGAAACGATCGACACGGTGATCGGCGTGGTCATCTACGACAAGCGGAGGTTTTGGGGCGAGTGCAGCGGATGGGACTCCTACAGCATCAGTACGAGTGACGCCGAATACCTGACCCGGCGCGATTGGCTCCTGGACCCGGCCAACGGCAACAAGGTCGTGTTCTTTAATCGTTACACGGGCGCGATGATCCGAGAGTAGGCCGATGAGACTGCCGACCTCCAACACGGTTTCACGGCGACGACGGCTCGGCCGCGGCGGCTTTACCGTCATGGAGATCCTCATCGCCATGGGGATCTTCACCTTGGGTTTCACCGCCGTGATTTCGCTATTCCCCGCGGGCCTGCTCATGCAGAGACAGACCGTCGAGGACTTAACCATTGACGACGTGGTCGAACAGGCCACGACACTGCTGCGCCTGCGGCCGTTTCACGCTGCGGATTTGAGCGCCCCACAGAATCCAAACGGCATTGCCAATGGCGATTTCGATCTGCACCCATTGCCACTCGATGCCGCCGGCGATCATCTGCTCTGGGACTGGCCCGTGCAGGAACGCAGCTTCCCGTCCCGCATGGAGGACGTCACGGGCCGGCAGTTCTTCTGGGTTCCGATGGTCCGGCGGGTCAGAGACACCGTCGGCACACCCCGCGCCGACGATTGGGAAATCTGGCTCTTCGTCTTTCGCGTCGACCATGTTTACAGGCGATTTGACGTCACGGTCAACCCATGGACACAAGGCGACGACGGCGAAGGCGGCTCCGGCGTCAAATTCATTTACCACCGCGATCAAGCTTCCGAACCGCTATCCGTCGTAGGTGGGCCGTGGTATGAGGACGTCTGGGCCAATCCCTCGCCCTACGACCCGCCGGACTATCCCGACATGGCGGCGAACCCTGAAGCGCCCGAATGGCCGATGACGCCGAAGATGTGCATGCTTCAAGCTGACATCCGTGAGGAGACGGCAAACCCCCAGCTCGAAGGCCGACGACTGGACTTCGAGAACTTCGACGCTGCTGATCCATCGCAGCGGCTGAAGATCAAGAACGGTGAACTGATCATCGACCGGTACGCGCGCGTGCACGAAGTATTTCAGGCCGACAAGGGCGGCATCGACCTGCGCGACAGTCGCGTGATCGATCCGTATAACAACGCGGTACCGGCAACGGTCGATTTCTGGTACGCCCCGCCGCCGTCATA
>Ga0214473_10002379_pt1 | contig 23124 bp, 18 predicted proteins | sample RVTome_7_FD_203509 | JGI IMG/M metagenome (GOLD analysis project Ga0214473, IMG submission 203509) | Soil microbial communities from uranium-contaminated site in the Upper Colorado River Basin, Wyoming, United States - RVT98D197 | ecosystem: Environmental > Terrestrial > Soil > Contaminated >... | reverse complement strand
GGATTCGCCGCAGTGACTTGGTAAAGCTCTTGCCCGTCTGCCGGGCCCAGCAGTTCCAGCGAAATCGGGCCGCGCACTCCACGTCGTCGCGCTGATACGCAAGCAACGGGACGATCGCCCTGGCCCGCGCCGGCTCGGTGGGCGTGTCGTGCGTCAAAGTGCCGTCTCCGTGACAACGGACCGACGGCTGCCCCACATCCACCGGGCTCGACCGTCGCCGCCCACATGCCGGGCTCCACCGTCGTCCGTATCCTCCGCGCAGCCCTGTCACGAGCGCGCCGGGCAAAAACGCCGCGCCCGATCGGTGGGCATCACTGGTGGGAACGATCGCCCCTGCAACAGATCGAGTTGCCCCGATCAGTACCGCGAGTGCCAACGAGCGGTCCATCGCGAGGTGCAATCAGTACCGCGAGTGTCAACGAGCGGTCCGCCGCGCAGCGCGATCAGTACCGCGAGTGTGAGCGAGCGGCCGGAAGGTGGCCCCGTCATCGGCACCCGTATCAGGATCCGCCGCGCAGCGCCGCGGCTCGGGCCGCCGCCTCGTCCGCGCCGCGAGCGTCACCCAGTTCGCGCAGAACCACGGAGAGGAATCCATGAACGTCGGAGTCTTCGGGGGCGAGGCGAAGCGCCTCGCGGATGTGCGGCTCGGCGTCGCCGGGGCGTCCATCCATGAAGGTGGCCACGCCGAGGTTATAGTGTGCCAGGTGCATGTCAGGCCGCAGCTCGGTGGCTCGCAGCAGATGTTCAATCGCCTCCGCTATCCGCTGAAGGCCCAGCAAGGCCATCGCCAGGTTGTAGTGGGCGTCGGCCGAGGCCGGGGCTGCGGCCACCGCGTTCTGTAAATGACCCAGCCCCGCGTCCACCTCGCCGAGATGCATCAGCGTCATGCCCAGCAGGCTGTGGGCCTGGGCATCGCCTGGCGCCACCGCAAGCGCCGCCTCGAACTCCGCCCGGGCCTCGCCCGGCCGACCCAGCTCTCCGAGCAGTTGCCCCAGGGCCAGCCGCCATGAAGTGTCACCAGATGACACTTCAATCGCCTCCCGGAACAGGGCGACCGCCTCCTCGTCCCGTCCGAGCGAGTGCAGCGCCGCCGCCAGGTCGCGCCGCCCCGCCGCGAGGGTGGGCTCCAGGGCGAGGGCGCGGCGATACGCTTCGGCCGCCTCCGCGAGCCGTCCCGCCTTGCCTAAGACGCCGCCCAGCCCCCGATGGTAGGCTGCGTCGGACGGCCACGCGTCGAGCAGCCGCCGCACGGTCCGCTCGGCGTCGCCCGACCGGTCCGCCGCAAGATAGAGCCACACCAGATCCCGTAGGACCCCCGGGCTGGTCAGGAGCCCCCAGCGGTCGGCACGGTTCAGGTGGAAGATCGCCGCGGCGAGCCGCTGCCGGTCGGCGTCCGAGGCCGGCGTCCACGCAGCATCACCGGAGTCCCAGACGTCGTCGCCAAGGTCGAGCGAGGCGTGCAGCGCCCGCCCGCGCCATCCGTGGTATTGCACCGCGGCGCTGTGGGCAACGAACACAAGCCAGACCGCCGTGGCCACGGCAAATGCGCCCCCGGCACGTGACAGGCGTCCTCCGCGCATAAGCTGGAGATTCTGGAGGCGCACGTTGGCCCCGCGCACCAGCGACACCACCTTCATGACCGCGAACGCAGTCATCATTGCGAGGCCCATCGCCAGCAGGAGGGGAACCTGGTCGTACAACCCCCGCAGAGCCAGGAGTGCCCCCAGCCCGACGATCAGCATGAGCATCTCTTCCGGGAGGGTGAAATCGTACGGGATCGTCCGCCCTGCCTTTGTCGGCTTCGCTCCGGCCGACGGACGGGCGAAGCCGAAGCTGAGGGCGTGCTTCGGGCACACGCTGACACAGTCCATGCACTTCATGCACCCCGGATCGACGACCATGCCGTAGCGGGCCACCTCCTCATGCACGCGGACGTTTGACGTGCACACCGCCGTGCAATGACCGCAGCCCTCGCAGGCGTCGGACACCACGATCCTTCCGGGCGCCAGCTTGTCCACCACGCCGAAGAACCCGCCGTAAGGGCAGGCATACGTGCAGAAGCCCTTCGAGCCGAGAAAGTAGACGATGGCGAACCCCGCCAGGAGCACCGTCAACACCGCCACCACCGGGCCGGGAAACGTCTGCCAGAAATCCGCCGTGACCAAATGGTCGGTGAGCTTGGGGCGCGGGGCGCCGACGCACTCTCGATACACCGTCGGCCAGACGAACATGTAAAGGGCGAGCGCCAGCGGGGCCAGCACCAGAAGGCGCGAGCGAAGCGCCTTCGGCTTGATGCCCAGCTTCTTGAGCAGCCACGTGCCGAGGTCCTGGTAAGCGATGAAGTGGCAGCCCCATCCGCACACGAAACGGCCGAGCAGCAGCGTCGCCAGGATGGCCAGGGAGAAGAAGATGAACCCTGCATTCACGTGGCCGCGATCGAGCGTGTACATCGCCTCCGACGGCTCGATCGGCGAGACGGTCGAGCCGGTCCACAGCCACTGCCCCACGTGGGCGATCATCAACAGGTGCACCAGGACCAGCGACAGCGCCCGCCACCGGCTCATCCGCGACGGCCGCACCTTCGGCCTCGCCGACGCCACGACGGGCAGGCTGACTTCCAGTGCCCCGGGCCTGCCAGCCGGTGCGCACGACGTTTCCCTGTTTGACTCGCCGTTCATCATGGACGCTCGAAGTCGATCCGCCCGGTTATCCATGATTGTAGTTGCACCGAACCTGCGTCGACCAGCACGGCGGACGCGAACCCCCTCGGCCGTGGCGCCGAGCCTTCGACAGATCCCGCAGCCGCCGACGTGTCCGTGTGGCCTCCCGCCCCGTTCTTACACGTCGTTTGTTCAGCTTGGCGCATGAAAAACCCACGGGCGCCAGACCCGTGGGTGGATGGTTGTCGATCCGCGGGCGGGTGCTCCTTAGCGCGCCCGCCCGGGCGGATCGGGCCTGGCTCCGCGTCCCCTCCCAACGGCGGAGGCAGGCCTGCTACTGTGAGCCCTCGTCGAGCATCTTGCGCAGTTGAGCGTTCTCGCGGCGGGTGGCCTCGAGATCGAACAACATGTACTTGATGCTCAGCCGCACGAAATCGATGCTCTCCTGCAAGCTGCTCACCGTTTCCTTGAGTTGCTTGTGGCGGGCGCGGGTCTGTTCCGCCAGCAGCTCCAGCTTGTCGCGCTCTCCCGCCGGCAGCGTCCCAATCTCCGCGATCAACTCAGCGAGCTTGCGCTGAAAAGTCTCCTCGTTCATCCGGTGCTTCCCCCTCTCGCTTGGTGCCTCCGCGGGACTCCCAAACCCAACGTACTCGGACGACGCCGCCACGGGCTGGCTCCACGCGCCTCGTCCATCGTTGACCATACACCGCGCGTACCGACCGCGGCCTGCTCCGGCCAAGCGAGAGGACTTCGCGCAATCTACGTCAGCCAAGTACGTTACGTGTGGGTGCTGAACGGACTGGCCTGGCCCCACTCGTGCCGCCGATGCCGCCGCGTTGCCGAAAAGCAACGCCGCCGCTGCCCGGCGGGGCCGTTCCCTCGCACGCGTGGCCCAGACCGCGCTCGGTACCGGACCGCGCGTTGGTACTCGCGGTACTGATCGCGCGCCGCGCCGACTCGGGCAGAGGGATCAGTACCGCGACAGTCATGGAGCGGTCTTGGCGCGAGGGCCGAAGCGCTACTCGTTCCGCCGCTGCATGTTCGCCCCAACGGCACGCAGCTTTTCCTCGATCCGCTCGTAACCCCGGTCGATGTGGTAGGCCCGATGGACCCGCGTCGTCCCCTTGGCAATCAGACCGGCGAGGATGAGCGCCGCCGAGGCCCGCAGGTCTGAGGCCATGACCGGTGCCCCGATGAGCCGCTTCACCCCCTCGATGGTCACCGTCGGGCCCTCCTTGCGGAGCAGCGCCCCCATGCGGGTCAGCTCTCCAACGTGGAGAAACCGATCGGGAAAGACCTTCTCGGTGATCACGCTGTTGCCGTCCGCGAGACACAACAAGGCCATCACCTGGGCCTGGAGGTCCGTCGGGAACCCCGGATAGGGCTGGGTGGTGACCTGCACGGGCTCCAGCCGCCGCGACGTCGAGACCGTTACCCCTCTTTCTCCCCGCTCGATGATGACCCCCACGCGCCGGAGGCGATCGACCACGGCGCGCAGGTGGTCGAACCGCGCCCCCAGCAGCTCCAGGTCGCCATTGGTGATCGCCGCGGCCACCAGGAACGTGCCCGCCTCGATGCGGTCCGGGATGACCCGATGCTCGGCGCCTTTGAGGGCGTGCACGCCCTCGACGATGACCTGCGGCGTTCCCTGGCCGCTGATCCGCGCCCCGCAGGCGTTGAGAAAGTCGGCCACGTCCACCACCTCCGGCTCACACGCCGCCGACTCGATCACCGTTCTGCCGTCCGCCAGGGTGGCGGCCATCATCACGTTGATCGTCGCGGTCACGGAGGCACCGAACGCCCCGCCGAGGAAGATGTCCGCGCCGCTCAATTTCTTGGCCCGCAGCAGCACGTCCCCGTTGACCAGTTCAAAGTCCGCCCCCAGGGCGCGAAGCCCCAGGATGTGCAGGTCGATCGGGCGGTCGCCGATGGCGCAGCCCCCCGGCATGGACACCTGGGCCCGCTTCCGCTTCGCCAGCAGCGGCCCCATCACGCAAACGCTCGCCCGCATCTTGCTGACCAGTTCGTATTCCGCGTGGGCGTTCATTTCGTCCTCGACGCGGAGGCGCAGGGCGCCGCTCGCGTCCCGCTCCGACTTGACCCCCAGCCGATTCAGCAGGGTGAGCATCAGTTGGACGTCGGCCAGGTCGGGCACGTTGTGCAGCACGGTCTCGCCTTCGACCAGGATGGACGCAGCCAGCATGGGCAGGGCGGCGTTCTTCGCCCCGCTGATCGGAACCGTCCCCTTCAGCCGGCTCCCCCCGACGATCTCGAAGAACTCCACGACTTGGCCTCCTGTCCGTCGCCATCACGGCGCCTGCGGGCGTGAAAAGACGAGCACCCGCTCCGCCCCGACGACTCGGTCGCGTCTGGAACCGTGCGGCGCCCAGACGCCCTGTCCACACATCGTCTCGACGACGCTTTGCCCTTGACCGTCCGCAACCTCAACGATGATCACCCCATCCAGTCCGACGAGCGGCGGTGCGTCGACGCCGATGCTGCGGTAGAACGACAGCCCGTCCCCGCCATCCGTCAGGGCCGATCGCGGCTCGAATTCGCGCACCGCGGCGTCCAGACCGTCTATTTGGTCCGCGCTGATGTATGGCGGATTGCAAACCATGAGGTCGAATCCCCCGGCCGGGACGACTTCCGCCGGCAGGGCCAGACCATCCGCCTCCACCACCCTGAATCGATCCGCCACCCCGTGGCGCTCCGCGTTGCCCGCCGCCACCTTCAGCGCCGCGGCGGAGTTGTCCGTAGCCACCGCCACAGCTCCGGCAAGCTGTTTCAGGATCGCTATCGCGATGCATCCGCTCCCGGTGCCCACGTCCAGCACCCGCGGCGACGCCAGACCCGCCGACCGGCAGTGGTCCAGAGCCACCTCCACCAGCGTCTCCGTCTCGGGCCTGGGAATGAGAACGTCACGGGTGACCGTGAACGCGAGGGAGAAGAACTCCCTCTCCCCGACCAGATAGGCGATGGGCTCATGGGTGGCGGCACGCTTGACCAGGGCGCGGAATCGGGCCAAGGTCTCACCGCTCGGAACCAGGTCGAAGCGGGTGTACAGATCGATTCTGGGCCGGGCAAGGGTGTGGGCCAGAAGCACCTCGCTCGCGAGCCGCGACTCCTCGACCCCGTGCCGCGAAAGGTAATCGGCCGTCCACGACAGCAGCCGGGCCAGCGTCCATTCGGACTCGTGTGTCTCAGGTTGGGCGCTCACGGACTGTGAATATACACAGCCCTGCCGGCCCGGTGAAGCCGCAGGCAATCTGTGGACTTGCGGCATGCCTGAAAAACGCTCTCCCAGAGCGTTCTTCGACAATGCGGTGCACCTCTAAGAGCGTGTTTGAAAAGTGCTATCCGAGCCGCACGCGGACCGACGCGCTTCCCCCCTTCGTTCAAGGGGGGACTGAGGGGGGTCATCCGAGCCGCGTCGGTGAGGAAGCGCTGGCGTATCGATGCCGAAAAACGCTTCCTTACGGTCGCGCCTCGGTTCGCCCCGGCCCTTCTTATACACGCTCTAATATGACAGCGCTAGGTCGCTCGCAAGAAGTACGGGACAGGTGGATGCTGCGGCGTCGCGGCGTTCAGAGCACCGTGCGGCTCCCCTTTACGCGGAGCGTCAAGGGCAAGCCCGGTGACATGTCCGCGGGCTTGCGCCACGCGGCTCTGATCGGATCGTAGCGCTGTCATACTAAGACGTGGATTCCGCCGACGTGTTCCCGCCCGGCGATCGCCGGACGATGTTCAGTAGACCATTGTTTCCCAGACGTCAGGGATCTTCTCGGGTTGACCGCCGAGGACGGAGTAGACTCTCTCTTTCCGCGCCGGCTCGGTGATGAGCCAATCCTGCTTGTCTTCCAGGTAAGCGTCCTCGATCCGCTTCAGCGTCTCTTCGAGCTGCCTGGCGTGCCGGGCTTCGAGTTCGGCATGAAGCGTTTTGAGGGCGTCGACCCGCTCCGGCCGGTCGGCCTCCATCTCGGAGAACTCCAGGAGGTAATCCTCCAGTCGCCCCTCGCGAACGGCCCGCTTCGCTTCAGCCTTCGGGTCGTTACACCCGACCCCCAGGACCGCCGCGAGGCACGCCGGCAACGCCAAAAACAAACACCGAAGAAGTCGCCTGTCCATGGTTGTTGAATTATACCCCGACCTGGCCGTCCTGCATGCATCGCATCGCTGCCAGGCACCTGCGGTCCGCGCTTGGCCGATCGCCTTCCCTCAGGGGTTGCCCGACCTCCAGTCCTCGCTCAACTGACCGGGCTGCCGGGTGCGATATCGGCCTCCGTGGTCAACACCACGACCCGGCTGTGGTCCGGCGTGGTGGCGGCCAGCAACATCCCCCGGCTTTCGATCCCCCGCATCATCCGCGGGGCAAGGTTGGTGACGAGGATCAGATTGCGGCCGATGAGCTGTTCCGGCGTGTAGTGACCCTTCAGCCCGGCGCAGACTTGCCGCTGTTCGTCGCCCAGGTCCACCTTGATCAGCAGCAGCTTGTCGGCGTTGGGGTGATCGCCAGCCTCGACGACACGCCCCACTCGGAGCCGGACCTTCGTAAAGTCGTCAAACGAGATCGTCTCTGTCTTGGGTTCGGACTGTTCGGACATGACCGTCTCCCACTGTCTTGGGTCGCGCGCGAGCGCCGAGTGTACCGACCGCCGCACGGCGGAGCAAACCGATTGGCCGCCTGCCCGAATCGACGAATCGGCGAGACGTCCGGCCGTCGCCCCGATGACGCGCCGGAACCACGTCCTTGCGGACCATGGGCGAGGTCCTACAATCGCCCAAGGCAGGATCAATCGCTCATGGACGTTTTCCCATTGGTTTTCGAGCCCATCGTCAAGCCCAAGATCTGGGGAGGCCGCCGCCTCGAAACGCTCCTTCGCAAGCGACTCCCCCCAGGCGAGCAGATCGGCGAATCCTGGGAAATCGCCGACCTGGAGGACGACCAGTCCGTCGTGGCGGCGGGTCCGGCGAAAGGCATGACCCTCTCCCGTTTGGTCCGCGATTGGGGCACGGACATGCTCGGCGATGCTCCGCTGTTCGAGGACCGCTTTCCGCTGCTCATCAAGTTCCTCGATGCGGCGCAGACCCTGAGCGTTCAGGTCCACCCGGACCAAGCCATGGCCAAACGTCTGGGCGGTCGGGTCCGCGTCAAGAACGAGGCCTGGTACGTCATCGACTCCGAGCCGGGGGGCTTCATCTATCGAGGCGTCCGCCCGGGTGTCGACGCGGCCTTTCTGCGAGAGTCCATCGCGGAAGGTCGCGTTGAGGCGGCGCTCAACCGGATCAACGTGAAAAAGGGGCACTGCTACTACCTGCCCAGCGGCACCATCCACGCGCTGGGGGCGGGCGTCCTCGTAGCGGAGGTACAGACCCCCTCGGACATCACCTATCGCGTGTACGACTGGAATCGAATCGACGAATCCACTGGCCGGCCGCGTCCGTTGCACCTCGAGCAGGCCCTGGAGTGTATCTCCTACGATTCCTCGCCGATTGCCGGCGAGCAGCCCCACCATGTGGCCAGCGTCTGGACTGCGGTGACCACACTGGTCCGGTGCGAATCGTTCGGGATCGACCGCGTTCGCATGGTCGAGGGCGTGGACCAGGAGCTTCCCACCGGCGGCTTCGCCATATGGATGATGCTGGAGGGTCGGGCCAGCATCGCCTGCGCTGGGCTCGCCGGCGCGGTCGAAGTCGGAATCGGTGACACCGTCCTGATTCCCGCCGGGGTCAGACACGGTCGGGTACGAACGCACGAGCCCTGCTTGTGGCTCGAGGCGACCATTTCGCTGCCGAGCGCCCTCGCCGAGTTTGGGCGCCCGAGCCGCGAGGAGCTCGCCGGGCCGCCCGGCGGCGCGGGGCTCGTACAGCTCAACCCCCCGCCCCAGACGGGCGGGGATTAGCCCTGACCCCATGGCGACCACGTGCTTGTCCGCGTAGGCGGCGTATGGTGTTCCGCCTGGATTCTCCGGGCATCGACGATGCGAATGGAGGGGCGAACGATGAAGGTGGAGCCTGAGCGGACGGCAAGCTCCCGGCAGACGAAGCGGACGCTGATGGTGGTGGTCTGCCTTTACGTCGTCATCGGCTTCGTCGTGGCCGTGGTCTCCGCAGTTGCCGGTCAGCCGATCGGCGCTTTCCTCGGATTCCTCATCATCAGCGGGTCGCTGGCCGCGTCCGTCGTGCTCAACGGCGTGTTGCGCGTCAGCCACGAACTCGCCTCGCTCCGCGAGCAACTCGAGACGATCGGCCACGGCATGGCCGCGTGGACCTCCGAGGCAGGGCGCTCCGCGGCGCCGGACGCGGGGGAGGAGAACTCGGCCATCACCCTCGACCTCGCCTCGCTGGGCCCTGGAGACCCGGGCCCTATCACCGCGGCGACGCTCGATGTGAGCACCTTTCCCCGGCTGCTCCGTGCCGAGCGCGACTCCGCCGAAGACCGCCGCCATGAACTGTGCCGGCAGATCGCCGCGCTAGACGCTTCGGCGCTCGAGGGTATTCCCGCGCCGCAGGACGCTGTGCCGGCTGACGGCGGCGCCGGCGAGCCCTGGCCGGAGGAACGCCACCCGAATGAAACCGTCGAGCGGCCGTCCGCCGTCACCCTTCGACCGGAGCTTCGCAGCGTTGAGGATGAGCTCGAGGAATCACTCCGAGTGCGTTTCTCCCGCAGCATCCGTGCTGCCGACTTCGCCGCCGCTCTGGCCATCGGTGAGCAGATCTGCGCCCATCTGCCCGACCGCCCGGTGGCGGATGATTTCCGGCGGATCCGCCCACACCTGCTCCGCCGCATCGCCCGGCAAGCGCCCGCCCGTCTGGAGCCGCGCTCCTATGCCCAGCGCTAATGAGCGCCCGGCCCGTGCCGGCGCCTCGGCCGCGCCGCGGCGTCGGATCAGTACACCCTGGTCAGCCGCGCCCCCGGGTAATAGTAGCGGAGGATTTCCCCGGCCCGCCGGCCTGCGGCGGCCTGACCCTCCATGCCCCATTGGCACAGCCCCAGGCCATGGCCGAACCCGCGACCATTCGAGAACACGACCTCGTCCTCATCCAGGGAGATGTCGCAATGCGTGCTCCGCATCACCTCCGGACCCACCGCCACGCGGAACCGCTCCGCAAGCAGGTCAGCCGTTTCTCCAGACGATCCCTCCAGGCGCAACCGCAGCAGCCGCCCCCCCGCGGTCCGCTCAACAGCGGTAATGCCCACGAGCCGATCGATCGAGCCCAGTTCGGGAGACCGCAAGATCAAACGCGCCAGCACCTGGTCCGCCCCGAGCGTCTCCGGGCCCCAGCGGTACGTCTTGCCTGGCGCCATGCAGCAGTAGTCGCAGTCCACGCCGCCAGCGAGCGGCTCGATATCGTCCTCCGGGCCGAAGATCGCCGCCGACTGCGTCATTCCGCCGCAGGCGGCGCTGTAGTACGTGGAGAATAGGCGGTCCCGCGCGCCGTCATTCCAGGTGCAGACGATGCCGCGGGTGTACTGTGCGGCCTTGACCGCCCGGCGGCCGATGGTGTCGGTCCGCACCCCGCGGTACACCTGCGAGCCCTGCGTCGCGATCACGTCGTAGGGCGCGTCGCCCCGACGCTGGGCTTGGTACAGCACAAAGGTCCGCACGGCGATGGCCTGGGCTCGGAGGGCCTCGGCGTGAAACGTTGGCCAGACCTCGTTGGCGACAACGGACCCGACGTAGTCCTCCACGTCGATGTGGTTGACGACCTCGAGCGTTCCCTCGCCAGAGAGGCAAACCTGAAGCCGCCCTGCATACGAAGCCGCGTCGCTCCATCCGTCATCCTCCCGGACGGCGCAGCGGAGTGGCTGGCCGGACTCCGCAACGAGGGTGACGCAATCCGCCGCCAAGGTCTGGCCGTCGAGCGTCAAGGCGCCTGCGGGCTCGGGGCGCAGCACCGCCCAGTGATCTGCCGGGTAAGTGCCCACCCGATTCCCTTGGTTGCCGAGAACCACCACGGGACCGTCGGCACGGACCCGCACACCTGCCGCCCTCGGGACGATCCTGACGCGGACATCACGCAGCGGCACCTCGAGATGTGGCGACGCCGCATCCGGCGTCGACGGGGCCGTGTCGCACCCCCAGAGGGCGAGGATCAGGAGGCGACCGACGGTCGCGCGCGGCCGCCTCAGGCGAACCAACGGCACAGGCGTGGGCTTGCAGCGTTCCATGCCGCCGCTCGCTCATCGAGATGAAGGTGATCGAGTCGGAGCGCCTATCGAATCCGCGATGCGGGCTATGGTCAGGAGAACTCAGCGACCCAGCCGACGGCCGGCACACCCTGGGTCGGACCGCGAACGCCCAGCAGGCAGGACCCGTCAAAGCCCTGTCGTCCGTCAGGGGGCGGCCGGCCCGCCTCCCCCCTTCCCCCGACCCGCTACTCTCGGAATTTCAAGCCGTACAAGGCGAGTTGCCGCTTGATCTCCACCAGCGAAGTCTGCCCGAAGTTCTTCATCGACAGCAACTCGCCCTCCGTCCGCGTCGCCAGCTCACCGAGCGACGTGACCGCGAGCATCTGCAGGCACTTGCGGGCCCTCACGGACAGCTCCAGCTCGGAGACCGGCTTGTGCAGGTACGAGGCCCCGTCGCCGGCCCCGGCGAAGCGCAGCGTCGAGGGCGACGGCGCCGGGGGCTCAACAGCCTGCAACGCCTGCCCAAGCCGCAACCCGCGCTGGGTGAGCATCGCCTTGATCTCCGCCAGGGAGGTCTCGCCGAAGTTCTTGTACGAAAGCAACTCGGTCTCCGTCACCCGCAGCAGGTCGCCGACGGTGCGGATGTTCATCGTCCGCAGGCAGTTGCGGCTTCGCACGCTCAACTCGAAATCGGCGATCGGCACGTCCATGACCGCCGAGTGCTTCTCGCGCTCGCGTTGCGTCCGCTCGTCGTACACCATGGTGTACGAGCATTTGACCGACTTGAGGAAGTGTCGCGCCCGAAAATGATCCGGGTACTGCGCCAGCACGTTTTTCAGGCAGGCCTCCGCCTCGCGCAGCTTCCCGCGATCCTCGTACAGCACGGCCAGGTTAATCAGGGCGTGAATCGGAACCTCCGGCAGCCGGGTACATTGTTCGTACCGCACCATGGCCAGGTTGTCGTCGCCACAGAGATCCGCCAGGCGGGCGGAGCGAAAGGTCGCCTCGGGATGGGCCGGGTCGAGTTTCAGGGCCTGCTCATAGGCGCTGAACGCGGTCTCCATATCCCGGTCCAACTCCGCGAGGTACCCGCGCACCACGAGCAGATCACACTGATTCTCCTCCGTCTCGCCGAAGGTCTGCAGGGCCCGCTTGGCATCGTCGACCTTGCCCACCCCGATCTGTTGCCTGATCTTCTCGAGCGTCGTGGTCATACAGTCGTTCATCCGTTTCCAACTAATCTGCCACCGGGCGCAAACCGGGGAGTCTATGGCCTTCCCCTTGCCCCCGCAACCGCGCCGCCAGGCCGGTCCGCCCGACCTGCTTCCATTATGTGGCATCGAGGTGCCGAAGGAACCGAAAGTCAAAGATGCCGCTGTCGTGCCCGTCGGACCAACGGAACTGAATGGCGTAACGGCCCACGAGTTCCGCCCCGACCACCCGCACCCCGCTGGGGTCGGCCTTCAAGATCCGCAGCGGGTTGCTCGCCTGGCTTTCGCGTTCCGTCCGGCAAGTGGCACAGGGGCAGAGGCGTCGCAGCAGCGCCAGGTCGTACTCGCTTCGCCGCCCATCCTTCCATTCGATGATCAGCCGCTGCTCCCCGATCTTGACCTTGAGATCGGCTGGCGTCGTCGACCCGTCGTAGGGGCCCCGCAAGAACGCGTGCTCCCCCGCCCCGCTCGGCTCTTCGCCCATGGCGTCGTCCTCGCCCGTCGCGGCTCGGCCACCCGGGCCCTCTCATTCCCACAGTGTGCCCCCCGTTGGCAACGGCTATCGTACTAGGCGCGACGTTGCTTCGCAAAGCCGGACCCTCGACGGGGGAGGCGCCTCCACCCCTATCCGAAGAGCGAGCCCCGGCCCGCTGATGATGGGCCGGCGTGCCATGACGTCGTTCGCCGCAGGCAATCGTCGGCATACGCGGCGTCGACACGGAATGCGGCGTACGCGCACGCTTGTTACTTGACGGCGCAACGACTCAGCGACTCCGCAAGCTGGCTCGGCGCCGGGCCCCGAGGGAGCCGCCGGTCAGTCCAAGGAGGGTGAGGACGAGCAGGCCCGGGTGGAAGTTGGCGGGCATCACCGGCGCGCGGGCCAGGGTCAAGGACACGGTGTTTGATTCCGGTGAGGAGAGGCCGGGGTCGAGGGTAAAGGTTGTGGTTTCCCCGGCAGGACGAAGCCACCGGCTCTCAGAGCGGCTGGTCCAGAAACCGGGAGCCGGTCGCTAGCGGATCGGCTTGATGATCCCGACTTGGCCGAGCACGGCCGCCCCGGAACCGTCGCTCGGTGGTCGAGGGCCCTCGGCGGGGAGGACCGACCCTTGTGTCACCTGAGCATCCTGCAGGGCGATGCGCATGCCCACCACCGGCTTGATCAGGGGGGAGACGACCACCAGTTCGCCGGACTTCAGCTCACAGGGGGCGCCGTCGCTACGGCCCTGATAGTCGACCAGCACGTGATCACCCAGGCCGCGGAGCAGCGGGACGCGCCTTCGCATCAGCCGACCGGTGGTGCCGTCTGGGGCGTTTTCGTCCGGCTCGAACACGTACACCCAACGACTGTCGTAGATCGCGTGCCGCGGGACGATGAGGGCGTCTACCAGCGGAGCGACCGGCAGTTCGGCCCGGCAGTGCATGCCGATGGACAGGGTCGGTGCCGTCTCGGCGTCGCCGCCCTCCATTCGCCCGACCATGTCGATGTCGCGAATCTCGACCACCAGCCGAGCTGTGCGGGTGGCCTCGTCCACGCGCTCGAAGCGGGTGACCCGCCCTTGCCAGATCAGGGTCTGGCCGGGCAGCGACCAGGCGACCCGGACCTCCGGCCCGGCGGCCTCCTCCTCACGCTCCAAGGCGTTCGGCTGGATCGCTCCATCGAGCCAGCGCAACTCGCGCGGATCGATGCCTACGGAGACCTCGAACGCTTTCAGGTCGGTCAGGGTGGCAATGGACAGGGGGGGCATGACCATCTGCGACGTATGGGCCGCGACCGACTCCACCCGAGCCTTGAACGGGCAGAAGATTTTGGTGCTTTCCAGGTCGTGTCCGGCCTGCTGGAGGCGGGCCCGGGCGGCGTCGAGCTGCGCTTCCGTCTCCCGACGAAGATGCGGCATGACCATCCGGCGACTGTGCAGCTCCACCATGACGTCCTTCTGCTGCAGGTACTTCTGGTGGACCAAGTCCAGGTCGCGTTGTGTGCCGACCTGCTCGACTTCGTAGAGCTTCTTGGACGTGAGGTAGTCGGCCTCGGCGATGGCCAGCATCTGCTCGGCGTTGGCGATACGCTCGTCCAGGTTGGCCATCTCCTGGTCGTGACGAGCGACGGAGGCCTCCAGGCCGCGAGTCTCTGCGTCGGCCTGTCGCACCCGGGCTTCGTAGACCTCCGAATCGATCTCGAATAGAAGCTCGCCAGCCGCGAGAACCTTGCCCACGGCCAGATCCTGATGCTTGAACACGAGCTTGCCACTGACCTGAGGGATGATCTTCACCTCGTTTTTGGGCCGCACCGTCCCATAACCAACCACAGGCTCTTGATGCACCGTGGGCTCTACCGAGGCCACCGCAACCTGAAGCAGGCGTGGCGGGGTGGTCCGCGTCGGCGGGGCGGGCCTGGTCCGAACCAGCCAGGCAGCCACCAGCACGCCGATGGCAAGCAGGCCTCCGCTCAGGATGAGCTGAAAGAATCGACGTAGGCGTTCTAATGTCATCAGCGTTTGGTTCTTTATTCCGGACGACAAGGCGGGATTCCCTTCGGCCTTGGTCCAACGTCGGCGGATCGCCCATGCGCGGGGGCGACGGCATCCTCACGCGCCCCCGTCAGCCAGAGCGAAAAACTCCGGCCGAGTCCGCAAAGGCGGCGCATTCTTCGGGCCGACTCGGTTGTTGTCAACCCGTGCCGGTCGGCCGGGGGGCCGGCCTCCGCACCGTCCACGCACACCCCGTCCGAGCCGTCCGAGCCTGAGAAACCTGCTGCGGAGGGCCGTAAAGCTTATCGGCCGATCCGATCCGAGGTAGAAAAATAAACCGCTAGTCGTCAAAATGTCCTGAAAATTTATTCTTTTGCTCTGATTCTTCTACTGGACGCTCCTCAGGCAGAAACACGCCGGACGAAGGACCGCGGTACCACTATAACATTGGCTCGCTCCGACCTGCTCGGGACAAGGAGGTCGTCTCGATCTACGGCGCCATGCGGTCATTCAGGTTGGGCGGAGAGGGGCCCGAGAACGGCACCAGCCGGCGGAGGCATACCGCAGTTGCCCAGAGGCCTCGATGCGTATTTATTCAGGTTGAAGGAGAAGGGATGCCGAGTTTCGTCACGCACCTGGAGTCGGCCATCGATGGCACGCAGTTTGATCCCGGCGTGGTGCACGGAACCCACCAAGGGCGGCCGCTCTGGGTCCGCTACGATCTGGATGCGGTCGGCCGGGCCGTGACGCCGGCGTCCCTCCCCACGCGCCCTCCGACACTGTGGCGGTATCGAGAGCTTCTGCCTCTGCCGCACGAGGCGGATCCGGTGAGCCTGGGCGAGGGCATGACCCCGGTCCTCCCTGCGTCACGGTTGGGGGCGTCGCTCCACGTTAAGAACCTGTGGGTCAAGGACGAATCCCAGCTTCCAACCGGGTCGTTCAAGAGTCGTGGCTTGGCGGTTGCAATCTCGATGGCCCGCAAGTTCGGCACCCGGCGTCTGGCGATCCCTACCGCCGGCAACGCGGGCGGAGCCTTGGCCGCCTACGCGGCCCGGGCCGGCCTCGAAGCGTTCGTGTTCATGCCCCGCGACACCCCGGTGGTGAATCAGATGGAATGCGTCCTGGCCGGGGCCCGGGTCTTCCTGGTGGACGGATTGATCACCGACTGCGGCGCCATCGTCCGCCGCGGGGTCGAGGCTGTGGGTTGGTTCGACTGTTCCACTCTAAAGGAGCCGTACCGGCTTGAGGGCAAAAAGACCATGGGCCTGGAGCTGGCCGAGCAGTTCGACTGGCTCCTTCCCGACGTCATCGTCTATCCAACCGGCGGGGGGACCGGCCTCATCGGGATGTGGAAGGCGTTTGACGAGCTCGGCCGGTTGGGCTGGCTTAAGGAGGACAAGCCTCCACGGATGGTCGCCGTGCAGAGCGACGGCTGCGCCCCGATTCCACGCGCCTTCGAAGCTGGCGAGCGCTTCGCGGCGCCGTGGGAGAACGCCCGGACCTGCGCCAGCGGCCTGCGGGTGCCTGCCGCGGTGGGCGACTTCATGATCCTCGACGCGGTTCGGCAGAGCGGCGGTTGGGCCGTGGCCGTGCCGGAGGAGCGCATCGTCGAGGCCATGCGGCGGGCCGTGGCGGCGGAGGGCATCTCCATCTGTCCGGAAGCGGCCGCGGGCGTACTGGCGATCGAGTTGCTGGTAGCCGACGGCCGCATCAGGCCCGACGACCGGGTGGTGCTGTTCAATACCGGGGCGGCCAGCAAATACCTCGAAACCGTGCCATTGGACCTGCCGGTGATCTCGGACCCGGCCCGCTTCGACGTAGCCGCGCTGGGCTCATAATTCCGCCCGCTGGACACCGGCCGGGGCGTTCGTATCGGGCGCCGGCGGGAGGATACCGGCCACATCGCTTCGGCGAAGAGAGGCGTGGAATCGGCCGATGCACACCGGACGGCCTTGAGCGGCCACTTCACCGGGTATAGCGTTTTTCCAGGAGCAGCGACCTATGCACACGCGACGCCTTTCCGCCGTCCTCCTTTCCACAATGATGTTCCTCCTGCCGCCGGCCGCCGGCTGCGGGGCGGGCCGTTCCGACGTACCGGGCGCCGTCACCGTGACCCTTCCCGACGGCACCGAGCAGCGGGTGACTCTGGGCAGCGGGGTGCTCTCCCTGGCGGATTCGGAGTGGGACTTCTTCGCCGTGGCGGACAACGCCCAGGCGGCGCCCTTTTTACGCGGACGCTTCAATGACAACGGCAGTCTGCGGAGCTTTGAGAACAACACCCTGGCCCAGGAGGTGTTCGGGTCACGGATAGTGTTTGACGGCCAGCGGCACAGCACCAATCAGTTCGGCCTGGAGTACACCGCCGCCGCCTACGGCGCCGAAACCGAGGACGGCACCGGCTTCGCCTTCGAGGGCCGGTTCACCGCGTTCGCCGCGGGCGTGATCGAGGCGGCCCACGGAACAGCCGCGGCCACGGGCACCTACGACCCCGACGACGCCAACACCGTCCGCGGGACGTTTTCTTACTCAGTTCGGGTCACCATTGACCTGGTCCCCAACGGCAACCAGAACGACGAATTCAGCTTCGTCGCCCACCGGGTCGCCGCCGAATAGCCGGCCGACAGGTGCCTTGCGACAGCTCAAAGGCCGACGAACAAACGCTGACTACGCTCACGCAGTCGCCCGCCGGCTTCCACGATGATTCGGCAACGCCGGCCTCTGCAAGCCTGTGAGACAAGGCGAATCCGAGCCGCGCCCGTAAGGAAGCGGGCCAGGGTGGCGTGATGGGCGGGGCGCCCTACAGATCCGAGCCGCACCCGTAAGGAGGCGGTACCCGCGACCCTGCGGCCTCCTCACCGTCGCGCTTCGGAACGCGTCCACCCCTTGCCACACACCCCCTTACGTCGGCTGTCCGGCACGTCGCATCTCTCTCCTTGGAGCGCCCCGATGCCAACGTGAACCGAACCTGACAACCGGATTCAATGAATCACTCGGCTCCTCTCGTTTCTCCTTTCTTCAAATGAAGCAGTACGGCACCGCCGGCTTCCGTCATCCGTTTACTCCCTGTTCAGCGCGGCGGCGCACCCAAGACCGAAAGATGAGTCCTATCCATAGGAACCCATGGATCCGTTCCAGTTGCGCCCGGCCCTCCGCCAGGTCCGGACAGCCACACTCCGGGCACCGGTCCGCGGTCAGCTTTCTGACGTCGTAGCCGCAGGACCGGCAGAGATTGTTGTGGTGACGCTCCTTTCTGTATACCCTGGAAATCTCGATGGGGAGCCACACCACAAGGATGCCAAGCTGTACTCCTGGAGTGGCCCAGAAAAGGTACGGCCTCGACTTGCTGTACAATTCCCAGTTGTACTCCATGGCTAGCATCTCGAACGCAAAGTCAGCCGCAACATAGCCGAGACCGACCCCGGTAGCCCACCACCTGGGCCGCCAGATATACCTGGGGTGTGTCGGTTTAGGAAACGGCCAATAAGAAAGTCTCCAAACTGCCGCAAAGAACCGGGACAGACGCGACGATTTCGCCCAGAGGCGGCGTACCTGATCGCCGCGCGGTTGCTTATTCTCCATAGTCCACCGGTCTGAATTTTCCACCGACGACCTACGGCAGAGGCACGGCCGGACAATACTCTGATATCTCGTAGCGCGCCCTCAGGGCGCACGCTGGTCGCCGACGACTTGAAGCCCCTGCACGCGATGACTTCCCGGCTTTCCCGCCCGGAGGGCGGACGGACGAATCGTCCACCCTCCGGGCGGGTAAAACGCGAACGGGAGTCGAAACGGTCACTTTGCGTTCAAACGGACCCGTGTACCATCACCAGCTTCCGTCATTCGTCCACTTCCTGCTTATCGCGCCTGGAAAAGAAAGCCCGAAACAAAGCTCCTATCCAGAGGAATCCATAGGTCTGTTCCAGTTGCCTCCGGCTCTCCGCTAGGTCCGGACAGCCACACTCCGGGCACCGGTCCGCGGTCAGCTTTCTGAGGTCGTAACCGCAGGATCGGCAGAGATTGTTGTGGTGACGCTCCTTTCTATACACCCTGGATATCTCGAACGGGAGCCACACCGCAAGTATGCCGGGCACTACGCCCAAACCTGCCCAGCTAATGTACGGCATGGACCTGCGGTTCAGTTCCGGGAAGTACTCCTGGGTCAAGATCTGATAGCCAAGGTCGATCGCACCGCAGCAAAGACCGACGCCGCCGGCCCACCACCTGGGCCGCCAGAGATACCTCGGGTGAGTCGGTTTAGGATATGGCCAATAAGAAAGTCTCCCAATTGCCGCGATAAGCCGCGACAGACGCGAGGATTTCGCGGAGACGCAGGGCAGGTTATTGTTGCACGACTGTTTGTTGTCCATACTTGACCGATCTGAATGATCCAACGATGGCCTACGGGAGAGGCACCGACGGACAATACTGGGACACCGCGCAGCAGGCCTTCTCCACGTCCCAGCATTCCCGCCTGGATTGCCGACAGATTTCCTGCGCATAGTTCTTCCGTCGGCCATCCGGCATGTCGCCTCTTCGTCGTTAGACCGCGTTATGCCAACGTCAATTCAACCGACATACCGGATTCAGGCAGACCATGGACTCGACACTTCTCTGCTTTCTTCAGAGTCGAATGGACCGATGCCGGCGCACACCGCTCGGCTCCACCCGGAGGGCGCACGACCGATTCGTGCGCCCTCCGGGGGCAAACAATGTCCTCTGGAGTCGAGACCGGTCACCTTGCGTTCAAACGAACCGGCGTACCATCGCCGGCTTCCGTCATCCCTCTGCTCCCTGCTTATCGCGCCGGGAAAAGAAGGCCCGAAACAGAGCTCCTATCCAGAGGAATCCATAGGTCTGTTCCAGTTGTGCCCGGCTTTCCGCCAGGTCCGGACAGCCGCACTCCGGGCACCGGTCCGCGGTCAGCTTTCTGACGTCGTAACCGCAGGACCGGCAGAGATTGTTGTGGTGACGCTCCTTTCTGTACACCCTGGATATCTCGACGGGGAGCCACACGACAAGAGCGCCGAGGCTTACACCCCAGCCTATCCAGCGATCGTACGGATACGACTTCCGGTACAATTCCGGCAAGTACTCCTGGGTGAGTAACTGGTACCCAAGTAAAAGAAGAGAAGCGCCCCCCGCGACGCAGCAAGCCCAGTACCTCGGTCGCCAGATGTACTTCGATACATTTCTCTTACCCTTCATGGTTGACCAATCTAAATGATCGACCCCTGGTCTATGGGAGGCCCACCGCTGGACAATACTGGGATACCTCGCAGTAGGCCAACTGTACCTCCCAGCATTCCCGCCTGGATTGCCGACAGATTTCCCGCGCGCCGTTTCTGCATCGGTGAGATTTCAATCTGAGGACCCCGTACACACCGATCATGCAGGCACCAGCGAACCACGGGAACAGATGAAGGCCAATACAGCCGATGTACACCAAGGCTACGTGGTCTTCGGCCTGCTTGCACTTGACCTGCTCGGTCACGCAAGTCGTCCTCGACCGGGCATTACATATCGCGATTTCCATGACACAGTACGGCTTTGAATCCCGGTCGCTTACCAGGTCAGCCGGCTCGTCCGGACCCGTGGTAGTCTCCAGCGGCCGTATCGGGAACTTGCCGGTGTTTCCCGACGTGGGAAACCTGAGGATGGCGTCCACCCATCCTTGGCCCAGGTACAGGGTGATCTCCTCCGACTCGTCGGCCGGGGCGATCTCGATCGGCTCGAAGGTCACGAGGGTAACGTCCGTGCCGTAGAGCACCTCGGTGACCGCGAGCGCCGTCAGGCGAAACACCTCACCCCATGGGGTGTGAAAGTTGCCCACCATCACGTCGGTTTCCGACGATTCGATGGTCCTCTCTGTTGCCGGCCGAAGCCCCTCGAGCCACATGATCCACTGGTCGATATAGCGCTGGCGTTCTCGAAAAATGACGTCAAACGTCGCTTCGCCATAGGAGGTCAGCTCCAGGACTTCCGCGAGGGAATTGAAGTCGATCGTCGGATTCCCCTCCGGATCGAGCAACGTCGTGTAGTCATACTCGACGGTTACGAAGATCCGGTACGTCTCGCCTTCCTCGATCATGACCAGATGGAACACGTCCGGCAGCGGCCCTACGCTGGGGTCCTCGAAGAGCTGGCGTTCCAGGTCGGAAGGGCCCTCGGGGATGTCCCGAGGGGTGCCGAAGAGGAGGTCGCCCATAGGTTAAACCTCGGTGGATGCGGTCTGCGCCGCGACGGGTGCCACCGGCGCCCATGCCATGAGAAAAACCGAGAACGCGACAGTCATCTTGAATCGATCGGATGCCATTGTACATTCTCCTGAGAGCTTGAAGTGTAGTTAAGGCAGCATGCCTAGCCCTCACGTCAACATGATACCACCTGGATGAGCGTGAGTACGTAAGATATCCCGAACCCGAGTATACCGTACGCCCTTGAAGGAGCGGCTGACAGGATGAAGGCGCACTGACGTTGATGAGCAGGTTTTGAGCGATTGAGAAAGGGGCTCCGCGTCGGTGACGGCGGAGACTGGAGTGCAGGTTCCTCCGCCCCGGCGGGCATGGCCGCGTCATAGATGAGGACGATGCCTTCGTCCGATAACGTGCGCCGACGAAGATCGAGCTGGTCGATCTGTTCATCGTGATGGTCGGCCACGCTGCCGTCCCGCGCATCCGGCTGGCGCTGCGGAGTCAGCCCGTCCTGCCCGCAACCGGGGACGAGCAGCGCCACGCTCGCGGCGGCAATCGCCGCCAGAGTTACCGCGACCGCGGAATACCCCACGCACCGCGCCACGCGCTTCTTTGTCGATGAAGACATGATGGTTTTCTCACTCTCAACCGTCCATCCAGACATGCCGGCGCGCCGGGGGCCGCCCGGCAATGAGTGCCGTCGCCCGGACGAGCCGTGTTCCCGCCTCGTTCAGGCCGGCCAAAGGGGCCGCGACCCGTTGGGTCGGTGTCGGCTGCCACGGGGGGCAGCCCCAACGGTCACGGCCGCCCTCGCGGGCCGGTCGGCGCCCTCCCGCCCGCGTCCAGACCTGGTAAACCGCCTGAACCGTATATCTATGGAAGGCCTGGCGAGATGTCTGACATCGCTTTTGAAGAAAAGTCGGAAAACCTTCCCGGGCGACCGGCTGTGACAGCGACGAAGCGAAATAGCGGCGCATGTGCGGAGGGACGACGGGATGAAGCTCGGCGGGACGAAGGGATCCCGGCGCGTTGGGACTGACCCAGATGGACGGCCGTGCCGCCCCGACTTGGGCCGTTTCCGCCCTTTCCGAGCCGACGCCAGAGCACGCCTTCATCCGGCGGGCTGGTCGAGCTGCGACCCCTGCCTCATCACCCGATGGATAACCTGTCCGACGAGCAGGCCGCCGCGTTCGAGACGGAATCGGCCGCGGGAGCGGACCGTTAGCCTCTGGCCGACACTGAAGCACGGGCGATTCGCGCGGCTTTGGCCCATAATGACGGACACCGGCGGCGGACCGCCTTACAGCTCGGCATCTCGCCGGCGACGCTCTGGCGGAAGATTAAGCGATACGGGATCGCCGGTTAGCGACCCTCTCAGTCCTACTGCGGCAAGTCCACCGTGCCGTTGGACGCACAAGGCCCGCTTGCGAAGGCCGCTTCAGCGGTCTTTCCCGCCGGACGGCCCGACGGCACGGAGATTGCCGGGCATCCGGTAGGGCGAGCGCCGTGCGCCGCCGTCACGAGGGCAAGGAGCTTTGGACACGCCGCCAGTGTGGCTGCCGACGGAATCAGGCTGGAATCAGACGAGGGAGAATCATGTCGCACGATAAGCCGGCTTCACCGGAGACCTTGGCGGTTCATGGAGGAATGACCGATTACGACTTCCGCCCGGTGGTCCCGCCCATCTACCAGACGTCCACGTTCGGATTCGAGACCGCCGACCAGGGGGCGTCACTCTTTGCCGGTGAAGGTCGTGGGTACATCTACTCGCGCATGGGCAATCCCACCGTCGAGGCGCTGGAGCGATGCGTGGCGGCGCTGGAGGGCGGGCACAAGGCCCTGGCCTGCGGCAGCGGTATGGCGGCCATTCACACCACCCTCGCGGCGCTGCTCAAGGCGGGCGATCATCTGGTCTGCAGCGACGCGGTCTACGGCCCGACCTGCACGCTCATCGAGACCGTTCTGAAACGGTTCGGCGTCGAGTCGACCTTCGTGGATACATCCGACTTGGGCGCAATCCGTAGGGCGATGCGGCCCAGTACCAGGGTGGTCTACATCGAAACGCCGGGCAATCCAACGCTGGTGATGGCCGATCTGGAAGCCGTCTCCCACATCGCCCATGACGCCGGAGCGTCGGTCGTGGTGGACAACACCTTCATGAGCCCCATTCTGCAGCAGCCGTTCCGCTTCGGTGTCGACGTCGTGGTGCACAGCATGACCAAGTTCCTCAACGGGCACGCCGACGTCGTGGCCGGCATCATCGTCGTGCGCGATGAAGAACAGTACGTGACGTTTCGCAAAACGCTGAACCAACTTGGCGGCGTGCTGCCGCCCTTCGACTCGTTTCTTGTGCATCGCGGGATCAAGACTCTGGCGCTGCGCATGCAGCGGCATTGCGAAAACGCCCTGAAGGTCGCCGAGTTTCTCGTGAACCACCCCGGTGTCGAGTGGGTGGCATAC
>Ga0214473_10002378_pt1 | contig 23127 bp, 21 predicted proteins | sample RVTome_7_FD_203509 | JGI IMG/M metagenome (GOLD analysis project Ga0214473, IMG submission 203509) | Soil microbial communities from uranium-contaminated site in the Upper Colorado River Basin, Wyoming, United States - RVT98D197 | ecosystem: Environmental > Terrestrial > Soil > Contaminated >... | reverse complement strand
CTCGCGCGACAGGATCTCCTGCCCGTCGTCGGGCGACCAGCCGAGCAGCGCCAGGAAGTTCAGCATCGCCTCCGGGCGGATGCCGCGCTCGCGGTAATCCCCCACCGCCACCGCCCCGTGCCGCTTGCTGAGCTTCTTCTTGTCCTCTCCCAGGAGCAGCGGCAGGTGCGCGAAGCGCGGCGGCTGCTTGCCGAAAGCCTGGTACAGGAGGATCTGCTTCGGGGTATTGGAGATGTGATCGTCACCGCGGATGATGTGCGTGACGCGCATGAAGATGTCGTCCGACACCACCGACAGCATGTAGGTCGGCGAGCGGTCGGAGCGCAGCACCACGAAATCCTCGATCTGGGTGTTTTGCACCGAGATGCGCCTGTGCACCACGTCGTTGAAGGAGGTCTCCCCCTCCGGGATCAGGAAGCGCACGCAGTGCGGCTCGCCGGCGTTGAGGCGCCGCGCGCGCTCGCCCGCCTCCAGGCGCAGGCAGCGGCGGTCGTACTTGTACGGCATCTTGGCCGCCTGCGCCTGCCGGCGCTTCTCCTCCAGCTCCTCGGGAGAGCAGAAGCAGACGTACGCGTTGCCGAGCTCGAGCAGGCGCAGGGCGTCGTCGCGGTGCCGGGCCACCGACTGCGACTGGAAGAACGGCCCCTCGTCCCAGTCGAGCCCCAGCCACTTCAGGCCGTCGAGGATGGCCTGCACCATTTCATCCGAGGAGCGCGCCTGGTCGGTGTCCTCGATGCGCAGGATGAGCGTGCCTCCGTGGGCGCGCGCGTACAGCCAGTTGAACAGCGCCGTGCGCGCGCCGCCGACGTGCAGGTAGCCGGTGGGCGAGGGCGCGAAGCGCACCCGCACCGGGCCCTGCGGATCGTCCGGATCCTCGGGCGGCGGCTCATTCATCAGGCGCGGATCGTCACTCATGGCTCGGATATGGGGAGATTCGGGGGCCGCGGAGAAATCCGCTCAGTCGCAGAACCCGGTATCACCGGGTTCGTCGCTCGAGCCGGCGCTCCGCTCCCCGGCGGAGTCCGAAGAAAATGGCGGAGAGGGAGGGATTCGAACCCTCGACACGGTGTTACCCGTGTAACAGCTTAGCAGGCTGCCCTGTTCGGCCACTCCAGCACCTCTCCGAACTGGTTGCACCAGCGTGGGTTGTGGCTCTGAAGCAGTAGTGCCGTCCGGACTCAGATCCTGCCGTTTACCCGCCTGTTTACCCACTTCTTCGCTGGCACCGCCCGATCCTACCACACGCCGCCGCCTGGCCTGCCGGATGCCGCTCATCGCCTGCGCCGCCTGTTCCAGCATGTCGTCGGCCACATGCATATACCGCTCGGTGATGAACGCCGTCGAATGCCCCATCATCTGTGCCACGACCCGCGGGTGGATGCCGGCGCGCAGCGCGCGGGTGGCGAACGTGTGCCGGAACGTCCTGAAGTTCGCGCCCACCACCCCGGCGGCCTTCAGCGCCTTCCCCAGCGCCCAATCCAGCGCCTTCTCCTCGACGGGCTGGCTGCTGTCGTCCAAGAACACGACGCCGCTGGTGTGGCTGGCCCTGCGCGCCTCGTTCAACGCGGCAACGGCATCCTCGTTCAGCACCTGCCGGATCGCCTTCCCCGTTTTCCCGCGGATCAGCTTGAACCCTCCCGAGACGACCCGCGTGCCGTCGCGCTCAAGGTTGAGATCGGGCCACCGGAGCCGCTCGCACATGCCCTTGTCCATACCGGTGCTGCACGCCCAGCGCACGAGCGCCGCCAGCCAGTTCGGAGAGGCAGCGAAGAGGCGCTTGTACTCGTCGTCGGTCATCGCCCGGCTGTCGCTCGCGGGGTCGGACGGGCGCCTCACATGCACGCTGTCCGCCGGATTCTGTTCAATGATCTCCTCCTGGATCGCCCAACGGAACAGCGTGCCTAACGCGATGACGTTCTTTCGCGCCGTGGACGGGCCGACCTTCTCCAGGCGCTTGCGGAGCATCTCGCGCACGTCTGCGTGAGTGATTTCTCGCACCACGCAGCCCTCGAAGAACTGTAGCCACACCTTGCGCTGCTCCTCGTAGTAGGCGAGATCGCCGCTGCGCGGCTTGTACTCCTGGATGAACCGCCCGGCTAAATCCTCGAACAGCACACGCTGTGTTCGCTCTTGCGCCTGCCGCTCCCGCTCCTCGTAGGGGTCTACGTAGGAGCCGGCACGGACCGAGTCTCTGATCTCAGAAAGCCGCTGCCGCGCCTGTTTCAGCGACGGCGCCGGCTTCAGCCGCCGCTTGCGCCGGACGCCCTGCGGGTCGGTGAACTTCCCGTAGTACGTGATCTCGCCGTCCCTCGCCGACCACGAGCTGATGCCGCCACCGTGGTGGGTCCACCTTCCCTTTGTCGCGCTATCGCTCATGCTCGCCTCCTGCCAGCGCTACCTCGGCGCCTACGTCACCTTCTTGTAGGCGGTCAAAAAGGCAGCCCTAAGTCTGTCGTGCTCCTCGAGCGTCCAGTCTCCCCTTTTCTTGAACATTCCAATGGACATTCCATAGCAGTGATGCACGAGCTTCCAGCCCACGTCGAGGCATGTTTCTACGTCACGGCACCACCGCCTGCCCGCCGTGCCACGATCCAGATCGAGCTCACGCACTACTTCTGCTCGGAGCTTCAACGTTTCCCCGAGTGTCGGAGCCCAGCCCTCGTGGGTCCCAGCCGGCCAGGCTCCCCACCCGACTGACTGAACCAACTCTTTGAGCGGAACGAGCTTCGTGCGCACGTCCAAGCGCCGCTTACGACCTTCACTGCTGAGCCTGATGAGCGAAGGGAAGATCAGCGATAGGAGCTCACGGAGTTCGTTCGCCCAGCTCATGGTGTCCGTTTGCGGGTTCTCCCGCCCGATCTCGCTCTGATTCGCCAGCACCTCAACACCCGTTGCGCTCCCGCGTGCGGCTGTAGATCCCGTCTTTGTACCAGGTGACGGTGCTCATCTCCTCCTCCCGCCTACTGCGTCCCGCCCCTCGCGGGCTTCTCTTCACTCTCAGACGGCACCTAGCCCGATTCCGCAATTGTTATTTGTTCCCTGCCCTGATGTAATCAGCCGAAAAGCTAGTGAGGAAATGGTCAAGGGCTCCGAGAACCTGCTTTCTAGCGTCGCTAGGCGGGGCAGCGAGGAGAAGTGTGCCGATGTCCCAGACTCCGACCACATTTAGATCTGTAAGCCCCTCAATTCTTGCCCGCCGCTTCAGGGAACACTCGAGGTGGGACGCGGAGAAAAGCGGACGGCCGTTATCTGCCTTGGGAAGCATCAGCGTGAGGCGCACGTAGAGGTAGGCCCAGCATTCCTCTCCTACCTTGCCCACCTTGAGGTTGGGTAGTTTCTGCTTCAGAGTCACAAGGGTGGCGTCCTCGAGTTCTTGCTCGCTCACAAGAGAGGCTGCCTCCTCGCCCATCTTCTCAACAACGATCTCAAGACAGGGTAGCTTCATCAACGACCTGGCCTGTGTCTCTGCGCTCTCTTCGGAAGCGCCGACCTGGAAGACGAGAGCCGGAACAAGCGCCAACCACCATCTCCTCATGCTCTGTTCCTCCTCGTGCCCGTGGTGCGGGGCTTTGCCTTTACACTCCAGTACTCGAGCGCCCTCTTGAGCCTCGCCGGCTCCGGGTCGCGGCCGAGGTATTCCAGCACGATGCTCTTGACCCTCCCGCCGCGGCGTACCGACTTGAGAATGTAATAGTAGGACGCCCCGCGTTTTTGTCGGAGTACCCTAAGATATGCCATGTCAGTAGTGTAGCGATAGAATACATATATGTCAAGCACGCTTCTGCACGTTGCCAGCGAACGTTGTCAGGCCGGCGCACGCGGCGTATAGTTAGACATGGCCATGGCCCGCCGTCCCCCCGTGAAGGCTCTTATGGAGTACAGCGAAGAGAAGCAGAAGAATGCGATCCTGTACTTCCTTGAGCACGCCAACAATCCCACCCTTGGGAAGACGAAGCTCCTAAAGCTACTCTATTTCCTCGATTTCGGATTCTTCGAAAAGCACGGGGAATCAGTTACCGGCGACACCTACAAGAAGCTCCAGTTTGGGCCCGTTGCAGACCGTTCGATGCGCCTGTTGGATGAGATGGAAGCATCCGAGGAAGTAACGCGAGTCCCGACGCAGGCTGGCCCATACGATCAGACGCGGTATGTCTCCAACGTCCGGGCGGATCTCTCCGTATTCAATGGTGCCGAGCTTGAGGAACTGGAAGATGTCGCCCGGACGTACGCGCACTACACGGGAAGCCAGGTGACGCAAATCACTCACGACGAGGCCCCCTGGAAGGCGACGGAGGATGGGGAGCTCATCGACTACCGCCTCGCATGGTATCGCCGCCCAGAGGATCCCGAAGAGTTATGATCCGCGTCCCCCCGGGATGTTCCATAGAGATTCACCGCACTCGACAACTCGAAGACAATCTCAGGGAGCTGGAGAGCCGCTTTCCTGGTTTCGCTGACGACTTCACGATCGCCGAGCAAATCCTGAAGATTGATCCGTTCCGCGGCCCGGTGATATCAGCGTCGTCGTCCGCGCAGACATCCACAAACCGAAGCCTTCGAAAGATGCATGCTCGCTCTCACGCCGCCAAGCGGGGCGCGAACAAGGGGTTCCGACTCGTTTACAATGTTCAGCGCAACAAGAACACGTTCCACGTTTATCTCGTGCACCTCTATTTCAAGGGGGACAAGGAAGACCTCACCTCGGCCGAGTACGCTCGTCTAGAGAAGATTCTCGTTGAGATCGAACGTACCTGAAGGGGCGGTGCGACCGAGAAAAAGCCGCGCCGCCATGTAGACCTGCTTCCCCTTGAAGGCGCCGCGGGTGGGTGTCCTGATGTAGAGTCCGGGCTCGTCCTCAATCCATCGCTTGTCGCTCATGCTCGCCTCCTGCTGCTGCGCTTGTAGGAGCCCGTGACTCACCTCGCTTCAATCACTCGGGGGCATTCCGAGATGCTCTCTTGTTTGGATCACAGCATCCCTAAGGAGAGCGGCGATCTCCGTGATGATTGGAATCGCCGGCCTGAGCTGACCATCGATCTCGAGATGCCATTCTCTAGTTCGAATGCCAGGGGGTGCGCTCTCCTCTACGATTACAACTGAGGAATATCCTTCATCAGGATCGCTTCTGGCACCAGGTACGCCCATCGGAAGCCCTCCCCTGATTACGTCTTTCAGAGGCGGTCGCTTGCCTTCATGATGTCCGCTGCGCCGAACGCCGAGAATCGCAGCGGCGAGGGGAGAAGCAGTAATGTGAGCCAATACACGTTCTCTGATCTGATGCTCCCGTCTCAGCGAACGGACCAGCAGGTCTCTTCCGCTGTGAAGCGCTTCGAGTGCGGCGTCGATGTTGAAGCGGCCCTTAACTGGATCGCCGAGTACGTCACCAGCCTCCCGCAGGAAGTGCTCTGCAGCGCGTATCTTCAAATTAGCCGACGCGAGAGCCCCGTTTCTCTCAGCCTCTGTCAAACGTCTTCTGGTCATAGCCCTGACTGACGTTGCTTCTTGTCTTGTCGGCACCGGACCGCACCCCACGCCCTCTGGCGGAGCTCCCCGTCCACGGGCAGACCTTCCTGGCACCGGATCCCCCGCGCCTCGAGGAAGTGGATGACCTCTGCCTCCGGAAAGAGCACCTTGCCGCGGTCTCCGGGCTCCCCGCGCAGAACCTGGGCCCTGAGAAAGCCGCGCTTGCGCCAGATCCGGATCCACGCCTCGGAGATGCTCAGGCGATCGGCTAGCCGACGGGCGCTCCAGAGTCTGGGGATCGCGGCCTGGGGCTCATCACCTGCCGGTGTCTTCGCCATGGACTATCCTTTCCCGCCCATGATGACCTCGAAGCGCCGACGCATGCTGACCGCCTCGGGGAGCGGGTGATCGTCCTCTTGAAAGTCGCACACGGGCGGCTTGCCGCCGAGAATGTGCCGCGCATCGTGGTCCGCGATGTGGAAGTGGCTCTCGAGCATGACCAGCATGTTGTTGAGCTCCTCATCGCAGTCGTTCAGGAACAGCTCCCAGGCGTGCTCTGGCGTCGTCACCGACTCCGCCTCGAGGAAGTGCATGGCGTTGGACTTCGACATCCGGCGGCGCTTCTCGTCGACGACGCTGCCTTCCTCCCACATCGCGTAGAGCCTGCGGTAGAGGTCCTCGACCGCCGGCGTGGCCAGTGAGACAGATCGGCTTCGGCTCATGCCTTCCTCCTTCTCGCGCGCCTCTGGCGCGCCTTGTCCCAGTAGGGGCTGTTGCAGCGAGGGCAGTGCCGTGGCTTCTGTGGTCTTCTCGGGTGCCAAGTACCCCCGCAGCGCAGACACTTAAGAACTGGCAGTTTGTACATGGACGTATTATATAGGCATAGCTATATAGTGTCAAGAGCCCTGAGAAGCCTGATTGGTACGGCTTTCCGGCCCCCCTCTCCCTGCCGTCCTTCGCCCTCGCCTTCCTGGCGCGTTTTCTCGAACTGGATCACGGTCTCACGCTCGGCCAGTCTGGTGCGGACTATGACTCTCCCCTCTCGAACTCGAGCATGGAGACCTGCGCGTCCAGCCAGTCCTCGTCCGCCTGCCTGAGCGCCCTGGCGAACCTATCGGTTTCGTAGATCTGGCTCATCAACCAGTTGTAGTCATCATGGTCGCAGAAGAGGCGCCCGCTCGTGTACTCCCTGTAGCAGCGTAGGCAAACCACCCAGTCGCCCACGTGGACAGAGGCGTGACGGTGGTCGAGCTCACCGGAGCAGATCCAGCAGAGAGGAGCTTGTGCCTCCTGCAGATCACAGAGCAGGGCGGCGCGAACGGTGGATATGGAGAAACACTCCGCGCACACGTTCCCCTCGTCAACGGAGAGGGCTATTTCTTTGTGGCTAACCTTGCCGCGGCAAACGAAGCACACAATCACGAGGGCGACCCTCTCAACTACTCGGCGTCTTCACTCCCCAGTACCTCAGCGACCTACCCAGCCACCTGGACCCGGCGCGGCTGCGCCCGCTGCTGGGCTTCCCATTTGCGCCCCAGCGTCTTCACTCCCTCACTCGTTCTGTACGGAAATGCCGTCCGAAAACATCGTCACCTCGTCGGCGTACCACCTGCCAGTCAGATTGAAGCTGATTATCTTCGTCTTGGGTTTCGCGTTCGCCGCGGCGAGCTTGAGCTCCAAGCGGTAGATCCCTGGAAGAATCAGATGGCTCTGCGTGAACGGTGCAACCTCCAGATCTAGTGTCAGCACAGTCTCGCCAGGCTTGGCGGCTGGAGGAGGGTTTTCGATCAGCCCCTGGAACTTCGGGTCGAGGACGTGTCCAAGGTCGCAATGTTTGCCCATCTCTGGGGAAATGCCTTCAGCGAAGATCTCGGGGCCACCGGAAGCTTGCTGCGAGTGCGACCACCGCAGGTTCATCGGAAGAAACCTAGCGTCCTCAACAAAACTGCCGTCCGCCTGGTGACGCAGTAGCCTCGAGGCGAAGACCTGCACCCGGTCCGCTCGCTGAGTTCCTTTGTTCTGGACCAAGAGGCGCAGGTAGTAGCAATCGCAGGCGCGTACTACGGGAACTGGCCCGCTCTGATCGATCCATCTCATCTGCGTCTTATGTCGTTCGGCACCGCTAGGACGGATGACCCCAACCAGATCTGGACGGCGCCAGAGGCGGATGATCTCGTCCCTGAGAAGTGCAACCAAGGCGGCGATGAACGTTGCTACCGCCGCGGCCCAAGGCCCTAGATTGCACATCGACGCCCCAGCTACTTCTTTCCGCCCCCGCTAGCGGGGAAATAGTAGTCGATGTACCAGGTCTTGCCGCACTTGTCCAGGCCCATGCCGCAGCTCCCTCAGTCGTGCCCCAACTCGTGCTTCAGCCCCTCGTGGGCTCTGCCGTACAAGTCCTCCGGACCGTGTGAGCGCGGCGATGATTCCACACCACCATCCAAGAGCCGCGTACTCCACCCTGAAGATGGTAAACGTCCCCGATGAGGGCAGGAAGATTGACCTGAACCCGCAGGGGCGCCAAGGCGTGTAACCCTAGCTGAAGACATAGGACTGACTCTGAAGCGATGGCGGGAAGAGCCCGAGCGCGCAGACCACCAGCACCCCCGCCCACAGGCACGCGAGCTGCTTGCAGTTCATCGGCCGGTTCCGGCCCCACGTGGACGCCGCATGGCCTGGCGTCCTCGCGCGCTACTCCTCTTCGTCGCGCAGGCCGAGAAGGAGGTGCGGCTCCGCGATGCGTGGGAGGGTGGCGGGAGCCTTCCTGAAGGTCGCGTGGGCGCGGAGGGCCTCCGACGGGTAGTCGATCCGCTTGCCGTCGAGCAACTCCTTGATGGTGAGGACCTGAAAGCGGGGGCAACGCCTAGCAGCGGGCGAGACGTAGAAGCCGGCGCCGGCGGCCTCGGTCCTCATCGGCTTCGTCGGCTTCTCCAGCGCGATCAGAACCCCAATGTCGGCCTTTGATTGCTTTGCAGGCGAGATTCGGCTGCTGCACCCTCAGCAGCTCCCGCGCGCATTGGCTATAATCGAGTCGCCTTATACTCCAATTGGAGGTGTGTCTTTTGCCTGACAACATCCGCTACGGCACGGATAACCCGCACCCGCTCTCCACGCTGCGGACAGAGCTCGTCTGGGAGGGCAAGTACGACGAGTACGGCAACCGCCGCGAGGTGGAAATCGCCGGCCTCGCGATGCCCCTCCAGAAAATCGAGACTGTGGACGAGCCCCGCCAGCGCGCCGAGGGCCAGCGTCAGCTCTTCGAGCCGGAGAAGGCGCACCGCGACGACTTCCGCAACATGCTCATCTGGGGCGACAACAAGCTCGTCATGGCGTCCCTACTGAAGGACTACAAGGGCGAGATAGACCTCATCTATATCGACCCACCGTTCGACGTAGGGGCCGATTTCACCATGGATGTTCCCGTTGGTGCCGAGGACGACAGCATTGAAAAGGATCAGTCAACGCTCGAAATGGTCGCGTACCGCGACATGTGGGGCAGAGGTACGGACTCCTATATCCAGATGATGTACGAGCGCTTGGCGATCATCAAAGAGCTTCTTGCGGAGTCCGGAAGCATCTTCGTGCATTGCGATTGGAGGGTTAACTCACTACTCCGACTCGTAATGGCGGACATATTCGGGCAGTCTAACATGAGAAACGAGATCGCTTGGCGTAGAGCGAACACCAAGACCCCGGGCGTAAAGCTGGGCGTCATACACGACACCATCTACTGGTTCAGCAAGTCGGACACGCCGAAATTCAGAATGCAGTACCACGCCTTCAAGGACGACTACGAGGAACGAAAGTTTCCCCACATCGAAGAGGATGGCCGACGCTATCAGCTGCAACCCTTACATGGTAAGGGCAGCGGGGAGCCCCGGAGATTCGGCGATCGCGTCATCGCCCCACCGCGCGGCCGTCATTGGTCATGGTCACAGGACCGGATCGACGAAGCGATGGCGGCTGGCATCATTGTCTTCCCCAACAGCGGAGAAGGATATCCTAGGTACAAGGATTACTTTGAAGGAAAGCAGGGAATCCCTCTCCAGACCATCTGGAACGACATTCCCGACGTAAACTCGCAGGCCTTCGAAAAGGAAGACTACGCAACCCAGAAGCCTGAAGGGTTGCTGGAAAGAATTCTTCAAACATGTTCCGACGAAGGTGACCTAATCGCTGATTTCTTCTGCGGTTCAGGAACCGCTGGAAGCGTCGCCGAACGACTCGGTCGCCGTTGGATTATGTGCGATCTCGGACGATTCGCCATCCACACATCTCGAAAGCGACTGATCGAGCTGCAGCGCCGCCTCAACGACGACGGACAACCCTACCGCTCGTTCGACGTCTACAATCTCGGTCGATATGAGCGTCAGTGGTGGCAATCGACGCACCTCAACGGTGCGGATGAGGAGCACCGCCGCGTCGTCCTTGAGTTCTATCGGGCGGAGCCGCTACACGACGCGCCGTCGCCGCTCCTACATGGGCGCAAGGGCTCTACTTGGGTGCACGTCAACAGCGTTGACAGCATCTTCACGCGCGACGAGGTGACCAACGTGGCGATGGCGACGAAGGAAGCCGGCGCGCGCGAGGTGGCGTGCCTCTCGTGGGAGTTCGAGATGGACTTGCGCCTCACGTGCAACCGCCTCGAACAGGAGTTGGGCGTCAAGATCAAGCTGATCCAGATCCCGCGCGAGATCATGGAGAAGAACCGCACGTCGCCGCCGCCTTTCCTAGAGGTCGCGACGTTGCAGGCCGAGCTGGTTCTCCGGGAGGTGGGCGGAAAGCGCGTCACCGACATCAAACTCACGACGTTCTTGCCGTCGCTCGCGGAGGTGCCGAGCAAGGAGCTAGCGGCGCTGAAAGAGCGCGCCATCAACAGCGGCTTCGACTTCATCGACTTCTGGGCCGTCGACTTCGACTACAGCCATGGCCGGCCGTTCAACCACGACTGGCAGGCGTACCGGACGCGCAAGGACCGCTCGCTCCCCACCGTCTCCGACCTAGGCTACGAGTACAGCTCGATACGCCCGCACACCGCCTGCGTGAAGGTCGTCGACGTGTTCGGCTGCGACACGTCGATCACGGTAGAGGTTCCCGCGTGACCAACGAGAGCGTTATCGTCAACCCGCAGGCGTTGGAGCCGCTGTTTGCCCCGTGGGAGGAACCTGCGCGTCATCGCGTGCGCGCCAAGCGGGAAGGCGAACCGGCGGAAATTGCCCAGGGCCGGCGGCCCAGCAGCATCACCGTCGCGCAGAACCTCCGCCGCGACGTGGGCGAATGGCGGCAGGCGGAGTACGCGGGCGCCTCCGACACCACACGCGAGCTGCTCATGCACTGGTTCGAACGCGACCACCTCACGACAGGAACGGACGGCGAACAAACCCCATTCCGCTACTACTTCTGCCAGCGCGAGGCGATCGAGGCACTAATCTACCTCATCGAGAACCGGCGGCTCACATCCCTCTCGAAAATCACGGCCGAGTACGGCCACGCTGACCCTGACCAGGCTGAGCGGGCCGCGTTGGGCATCGCGCCGGAGGAAGACCTCTGGCCCAAGTACGCGTTCAAGGTCGCGACCGGCGCGGGCAAGACGAAGATCATGAGCCTGGCCATCGTCTGGAGCTACTTCCACGCGCTCCGCGAATCGGAATCACCCATGGCCCGGCACTTCGTCGTCATCGCACCCAACCTGACCGTCTACGAACGACTCAAGGAGGACTTCGCTGACGGCCGCATCTTCGACGCCGATCCCCTGATTCCCGACGCCTGGCGCGGCGACTGGAACCTCTCCGTTGTTCTCCAGGACGAGGCCAGCGGCGCAGCGACCGGCGGCGTGCTCTATCTCACGAACATCCACCGCCTCTACGACGTGAGCAAGCGCCGGACAAAGGAACCGGAGATCTACCCCTGGATAGGCCCAACCGTCTCGAAGGCGAAGGCGCTCGACACCGGCGAGGCGCTGCGGGAGCGCATCACGTCGCACCAGCGCGTCATGGTACTCAACGACGAAGCGCACCACGTCTGGGACCCAGACTCGGCTTGGAACGAGGCAATCACGTACCTGCACGAGACGGCTCAGAAGCGCACCGGCAGCGGCCTCACCGCGCAGCTCGATTTCTCCGCCACGCCGAAAGACAACAAGGGCAACATCTTCAAGCACGTCGTCTGCGACGCCCCGCTCGGCGAAGCCGTGGACGGCGGCATTGTGAAGACGCCCATCATCGGACGCGGCCAGAAACTCGAACCGACTGTCGATACCAATGCCGCCTACAAGTACCAGCTACACCTCACGCTCGGCTACATCCGCTGGCAGGCATCAATGAAGGAGTGGGAACGTAGCGGCAAGCGCCCGCTCATGTTCGTCATGACCGAGGACACCGAAGCGGCCGATCAAATCGCCCGCCGCCTCAACACCGACCCGATCTACGCCGACCTCAACGGTAAGACAATCAACCTACACACCAACCTCAAGGGCAAGCTCAAGAAGCGCGGGCGCGGTGCCAGCGTGTACTACGAATTTGAGGTAAGCGAGAAGGAGATTAGCGAAGACGACCTGAAGGAGCTGCGCAAGCTCTCGCGCGAGCTGGACGACAACACCAGCCCGTACCGGTGCATCGTATCGGTCCTAATGCTGCGCGAGGGCTGGGACGTGCGCAACGTCACGACAATCGTACCGTTGCGCCCCTACAGCTCGAAGGCCAACATCTTGCCGGAGCAAACGCTCGGCCGCGGTCTCCGCCGGATGATCCCGCAGGGCGACGTTGCCGAGGTCGTCACCGTCGTGGAGCACTCGGCCTTCACGAGCTTGTACAAAGAGCAGCTGAGCCAGGAGGGCCTTGACATCGCTGTCGTAGACGCGGACAAGGTGCCGCGTACGACGGTGAGCATCTTCCCGGACGCCGAGCACAAGGACTTCGCGGCGCTCGAACTGCTCATCCCACGTCTCACGCCCGCCTACCGCATCGTGCCCAAACTGGACGACCTCACATTCGAGGACGTGCAGCGCGAGTTCGAGGCGTTTCCGTCACTTCCCCTCGGCGAGCCCACCGACAAGGAGATCAAGTACGAGGGCCGCCACCTCTTCACCAACGAGGTAGTTGAGCAGATGAACGCCAAGCTGCCCCTGCTGGAGAATAGCTGGGGCGCTATCTCTTTCTATCGCGAGGAGCTGGAGCGCATCACGAAGATTAGAGGCACCCATGCTGCGCTGGCACCGCACATCCAACGCTTCCTGCAGGAGCTCCTGTTCGGCCAGCACGTCGAGTTAAACGATCCCCGCCTTAGCTCACGGCTCGCAGACGGTGACGTGCGCGAATACATCCGCGCCACGTTCGTGCCGCTGATCCGCGCCAAGACGACCCTTACGGAGAAGCGTGTCCCAACAGAGGAGCCCCGCTCGGTCACTACGTGGCGTCCCTTCCAGGTCACGCAGTCTGAACGCCACCCTGTTGAACCGGCCGCGAAGACGCTGTTCAACCTCGTACCGTGCAACCGCGAGCTAGAGGTGGCGTTCACACACTTCGCCGACAACGCGCCCGACGTGGCCGCCTTTTGCAAGAACGCCGGGCCGCAGTCGTTGAGGATTGACTATTTGGCATCCGGCGGGCGCCTCGCGTTCTATACGCCGGACTTCCTCGTGCGCCTCGCGAACAACAACTACCTGCTGGTAGAGACCAAAGGCCGTGAGGACAAGGATGTGCCTGCCAAGGGCCGAGCAGCCGTCACGTGGTGCAAGGCCGCGTCGAAAGGCGCGAAGACCGAGTGGCGCTACCTGTACGTGCCCCAGGGCGTCTTTTCTGACGTGTCCGGCAGCAGGCTGGAGGAGCTAGAGCGCGCTTGCGGCCCGACGCTGGCCAGCCTGCTAAAAGAATCGGCCGGACCCCAGATGGCGCTTCCGCTGTTCGCAGAAGAGGAGGTCCCGCCGCTCACTGCCGACGACTTTATCGCAGCAGCGACCCTTGCGGCGCTACCGCCCCGGTATCGCAAGTCCGTTGAGCAGGCCGTGATGTTGTACCGCTTCCTGGAGAAGAAGGACGCGGCCAGCTTCGGACCGGTGTTCCAGCCGTTGCTCGGCCCTCTGGACGACGCTGCGAGCGCCCTCATCATCGAACGCCTCGCCCACCGCGTTCCGTCCGACGCACAACTCCAGAAGGTATTCTTCGACCCGCTGCTCGAGGGACTGAGCGACAGCGACAAACAGTACCATTTTCGCCACGCCAGCAACTTGCGCCGCACCCTGATCAACAAGAACGGCCTCATGCCTCTCGGACTGCTGGAGTTCTGCCTGAAATACTGCAAGCAGTCGCACCAGGTGGCTGGCATCTTTGAGGCCGTCCGGTCGGAATTCTCTCGGCTCGCTGACAGCCCCATGCTCGACCAGGTTGAAGCCATCTACGGGTTCCGGAACAGCCGCGTGGCCCACGTGAACGTAGAGCTAACCGACAGAAACCTTGCCGAAAAGGGCCTTATGCAATGGACCAGAGGTTTGGCAGCCCTCTACGGTGCTCTCACCTCGAAATAGCAGAGCGCTTGGCTTTGCCGGGTTTGCAGACACGGCGTGGCGCAAAGGGAGCTAGGTTTAGCGTAGGGTGAACGCAAAACCCTAGTTCGCCTGCTACCTTTGCGGGCGCAAGAAAAATGCGAGCGGAGCACGTTCAATCATCTGATGGGAGCTCCGGTAGCCTTGGAGGGTTTGCTTCTCGCTCGTCGGGCTGCCGGCCGCCCGGCAGCCTTTAGGAGCCGTTCGATCCGCCGGCGGACGCGCTGCATGTCGTGTTGCACCTCGTGTTCCCAGAGACGAAGCACTTGCCATCCGAGTCGCTTGAGCGACCCATCTACTTGTTTGTCGCGCTCCTGGTTTCGGAGGATCTTGGCCACCCAGAACGACGTGTTCGTCTTCGGTACCGTGCCGTGTCGCGGGCAACCATGCCAGAAGCATCCGTCCACGAATACGGCGAGCCGCGGACGCCGGAACGCTATGTCCGGACTTCCGGGAAGACGGACGCTGCCACGGGGGCAATATCCCAGACCTGCTTGACGGAGCGCGGCCCGAAGGGCGAGTTCAGGTGCCGTGCCCGACCGCCTGACTCGCGCCATGAGACGACTTCGCTCCCGTGTCGTCGGAAGGAGGGCCGTGCGCGCCTCGGGGAAGTTGCTCACCGTAACTTCCGGAGGATCTTGTCGAGACGGTCCACTTTGGCCGACCGCTGCAGAAACTCGCCGTACTGCTCATGCGCACCACTGATGAGGGTCTCGAAGTGCACCGCCCGCGCGTTGAAGGCATCCAGCGCCTTTACAACCCTCTCGCGACCGCGATGGTCGTCCTCTTCGTAGAGGGGCTTGCCGACGACAAATCTTATCGAAATATACGGGTCCCTAATTCCCTGGCTGGTGAGGCATTTCTCCAACGCCGCCTGATACTTGCTTCCCTGTTCCAACAGTTCGCCGAGGTGGAGGCGTCGCTTGGCCCGCTTCAGTTCCACGATGATGTGCTCGCCCCCATTCGTGCGATATCTGATGTCGACTCTTCCCTTGCTCTCCGTGTCGGTCAGATCGGGCCTGAAGACTTTGAAGTCCCTCTTGAGGATTTGTTCGATCCTCGCGCTGCCTGCGGCCCGTTCCCAGGCTGGGTCCAGCAGCCAGAGATTGTTGAACAAGTGCTTCTGGAGTACCTTCTCCTTCTCATTTGCGTCGACGAGGCTCTCAAATTCCTTGATGACGTCAAGCCGCGCCTTGACAATCTCGCGGTACAGTGAGCCCTCCAGCATGGAGAGGTCCGACAGCAGAGGTAGGAGGGCCTCGGCGGTGAGCTGCGGACCCTGGGCGAGGAGGTGAGCTTGCTCGCGCAACCGCAGGCGCTCGAAGGCCAGCATTCCCGAGCGGTAGAGCTGCTTGCGCTCCTCCTCATCTTCAAGTTCCAGGCCACGGATGAGCCCGAGCACCCGTCCAGCGTTCTTGCGCTGCGAGGTCGGCAGCGTGCCCATCCACTCGGCCAGCGCCGGCACCTCGGATACCGCCTGCTTCCCGCGCGCCTCGTTCCTGAGTTCCGTCCACCTGTCCTGGATCGAGACCAGGGTGGCCCTAAGGAAATCAGTCAAGGCAACATATCTTTCGTCGTCCTCGACAAGGCGCTGCCGGTCGCTAGTCGCGATGTCTTCCTCCCCTTTCAGGTCCAGGAAGTCTGCCTCGACCTGGCCGGTGAGGTAGCTGACGAGAACTCGGCTGAAGTTCAGCTTGTCGAGCACGTTCTCCTGGATGAGGCGTCCGCGCGCGAGCACCACAATGCCATTGAGGGAACCTGCTTCGACGTGCTTGAGCTTCTTCGGTTCCTCGGCCGCGCCGAGCCACCCGCCGACTTTCCATGAGGGGTGGTCCGGATGGACCCCGTCCGAAAGGACGAACCGTTTCAGCAGGTTCGGGCACGCCGAGGCGTCCAATCGCTTGCTGCCGAACTCCCACAGGAACTCCACCGCCCGGAGGTCCTCCCTGTCGTCGCGACCGACGGGCTCACCGTTGATCCGTACGGCGAAGCTGTCTCCGTCCCGACCCTTGTAGCCGATCACCGAAAACCGGCGCGCGATGCGTTTCCGCAGTGCGGGGATCGACGTCGCCGTCCTCTTCTTCTTGAGCTTCTCCAGGAAAATCCGCGTCCCCTTGTTCGGGCCGTCGAAATCGACCGGCACCGGAAAGTAATCCTTCCCATTCTTGATGGCCATCTTGACGTCCGACGTCTTCATCCTGAAGGCGTGCTTTTCGTCGCCGGACCGAGTATGGACCTCGATCTTGTCCGCGATGGAGAAGAGGGCCAGCTTGCCTATCCCCTTGCGCCCCATGAAGGGTCGACCCCTTTCGGAGGTTTCCCCCTCCTCGGCGCGCTTGTCATAGCCGACCGAAAGGAATCGGTCGTTGATCTGCTTGAGATCCATGCCGATGCCGTTGTCTTCGATCCTTATCCGCTTGCGCTTGATGTCCACCTTCACCAGTTGGGCGTCGGCGTCCCAGGCGTTGGCCACCGCCTCCGACAGGACGGCTGCGGCGTTGCTGTACAACTTGATCCCCAGGTGGTCAAGCACCTTGAGATCGAGGGTCAGCTTGTAGGGGGAGCTCATCGTCGTACCTCCCCGCGGCCGTATGCCGACGCGGCCCGCACGAGCTCCTTGCCGATGAAGAACGCCAGCCGTGGAGGCACGGCGTTGCCGATGAGCCGACCTACCTGGGCCAAGAAGACGGGCTCGCGCGGCTTGACGAACCGATAGAGACGCGGGAAGGTCTGGAGAAGCGCCGCCTCCCGTGGGGTAAGGGAGCGGTCCTGCTCTGGATGCCCGAAGCGGCCCGAGCCGAAACTATAGGCTAGCGTCGTGATGGTGGGCGACGGCTCGTCCCAGACCATCCGCGAGTAGACGCTCCGGTAGCTCAAGCCTGTCTTCTTCCGGTGACACGGGGCGCGAAGATCCCTGGTCCAGTCTTTCCAGGTACCCCCGGGGCGAGATGCACGAAGCCGCCTAAGATTTGTTTTGCTGACGGCCCGCGCCCGGTGCAGGGGGTCCCTGGGGTCCGTCTCTCCGGCCGCCAGTTTAGGCAGGGACGCAATCGTATCCCTCACGGTCCGGTATCTCTCTGGTGGCAACGACCCGGTGGGCACCTTTACAGGGCCAATCGACGAGGCCAGCAGGACCAGTCGCCTGCGGTGCTGAGGTAACCCGAGCCGCGGACAGTAGACCGACCGGTAGTCGACATGGTACCCGAGCCTCCGCAGCGTCGAGACGAAGTCATGGAATATGCGTTTCGAGGCCAGGTCCGGCACGTTCTCCATCGTCACCAACTCGGGCTTCAGCTCCTCCACCAGGCGGCCGAACTCGCCGAGCAGCCCCCACTCGTCGTGGTCCGAGTTGTCCGCGCCGCGCCGAAACGGCGAGAACGGCCGGCACGGGGCGCAGCCTGCTAAAAGGCGGATGGTGCCCGTCGGATAGAGCATTGACAGGTCCCTTGCGGTGAGCAGCCTCACGTCCCCCTCAATGAACTGTGTTCCGTTGTTCGAGGTGAACGGGAACTCGCATACGGGATCGGAGTCTGCGCCGGCGACGATGGAGATACCTGCCTTCTGCAGTCCATAGGTCAACCCACCCGCACCGCAGAATAGGTCGATCCCTGTGACGACTCGCTTGCGCATGGCGGTTGCTATTGTAGGAGAAACATGGCCGGCGCGTCATCCACGAGCTGAGGTTGAAGATGCCCGAAGTGCCGACGCTCCGCTCCAGCCGCCTCCTGATCCTCTCCGGGTCGTAGGGCCCGGCTCACCCGCCCTGATGGCCTCGACGGTCGCTCTCGAGCCGGCAATGTATCCGGCGGGCCCGGAGGAGGTCCGCGAGTTCCACCGTCTCACCGAAGCCGACGCTGCGAGCTAGCGGAGTCTCGCGCTCCGGCGGCGCCGCCCCGCCCTCGGGGGCTGGACCCGTCTCCACTTCACCGTCCCCACGGTGTAGATGCTCCTCCCCCTGGGGCAGGCCGAGACGCTCTCTCTGCTCGACGCGGGCGCGCCCGGGTCGCGGTTCCAGGCGGGGGCGGTCTATGGAGTCAGCGTTACGATCAACTAACTTCCGGGTCGCCGCGGTCCCTGTCGCGGCGCCTGCCTGGGCACCGCGGCCGTCCCTCCGGAGCCGCAAGAAATCCAAGCTGATAAGCAAGCCATTCCCCATTTCTTGCCCCGTCACGGTCCAACTCACTGCTCCCACCTTGCGCAGCGTCCTGAGCGCCCAGCGCACGGCCGCGACAGTGGGGACGACCGTGTGGCGGTTCTGCTTCCAAGCCAGACGTCCCGCCAACCAGGCGTGCGAGCACACGAGCTCACCGGGCCCGAGTAGCTCGCCGCGCCGGGTGAGCCCTGAGCGCCCGTTGGCGAGTCCGGCCATGACGACCAAGAGCGACTTCCCGAGCGGTGGGAGTGCTCTGAACCAGCCCTGGCCCATGAGCACGCGCGACAACTCGAGGAAGTCCGGCCCATCAAGGTTCACGTGGTTCACGTTGCTCCCGATGCCAAGCCGCTGGGAGGCCGTGGCGGGCCTGCTCTGAGCGACCGCCCGTCAGTACAGGGCCCGACCTCTGCCCCCGTGCGCGGTCGTCGCGCCTGCGGGGCTCTGCGGCCGCGTGGCCTCATGTTCGACCACGGCTCACACCCCGCTCACTGCCTGCCAGCTCCTCAGCTCGTCCGCTGAGGCCTTGAACCACTCCTTCTGTTGCGCCATCACTCGACCCATCCGGCGCACCGCGCAATTCCAGCAAGAGCCCGTTCCCCGTTCCAACCACGTCTGACTGATCGCCGGCAACAGCGGCCGCCCACATTTGAAGCACTTCCTGCGCAAGGGCACGAGTCTCCGCTTCGAGTACGGATGTGTAGTGCTCGACGAGCCGGATGTGGCTCTTGACAGCCCGCTCACGGTGCTCTAGGGTGTGGTTCATCGTCTGCTCCACGAGTTGGCCTCGGGTCCGCCCCCACGGCGGGCCCGGGGCAATCTGTTTCAGGTCACTTCAGGGCCCCCCTCATCGGTAAGAGGCCGGCCGGGGTAGGTCCAAGTCCAAGGTACACCCCCCTACGGGGGGTGTTGTACTTCTTGGACTTCGGAATTCCCTACCTTGGTTCATAGTCCAAGAATTCATTGCTGGACTTCCTGGATGTTGGACTCTGGCTTCATTTCCGCCCATGCCTTCGCTGCCGTGCTCCGGCCGATACCGGCATTGATGCAGAGCTGCATGGCCTCGGCGAACGTCAGATCCCGCTTGCGCGAGGTCTCGTTGGCGATCACGTTGGATGCCTTCTGGAGCTGCGTCGGGGGGCGTCCACCTCTGGGCGGGGCCTCGGGTTCCTCGGTCTCCTTGAACTCGAGCCCACCGCCAGCCGTGACGTTGAGGTGCAGGTACAGGGGCTCGTCGCGTTCTGGTACGAGCCTCGCCGCAGGCACGGACAGGGCGGACACCTTACCCTCCTCAGTGTCGATGCCCTCGACGTAGATCTGGCAGTCAGCGGCCGCAAGCTTCTCCCACGTCCCCCGGAGCTGCTCCTTCTTTCCGCGGGAGACGCCGCCGAACGGCTTGGGCGGGTGGTCGAGCACCAGGACGCCACAGCCGGCCTGGTCGCGCAGCGGCAGGAGCGCGGTGTTCGCCAGTCGCGCCATGTCGCCCGAGGAGTTCTCGTCCAGCCCGTGCACGCGCACGAAGCTGTCAATGACAACCCAGGTGGCGCGGAACTCTTGGGCGGCTGTCAGCAGAGCCTGGGCATGGGCCGGATCCTCCAAGCGCAGGGGCTTCTCGGGTACTAGGAAACGCACTCGCTCCAGCACCTCCTCCGCCTTCAAGCCGGCGCCGCCGCAGACCTTGGCAAACTGCACCGGGATCTGCATCGGAAACTCGGCCTCCACGAACAGTACGCGGTGATCGCCCTGAACCTCGAGGCCGCAGAACGGCCGGCCCTTGGCGAGCGCGGCGCTCCAAGCCAGCGCCAACAGCGTCTTTCGGCCCTTCGGCGGGCCCGTCAGGTACGTGAGTGTGCCGCGCACCAGGAATTCCGCCAGGTCGAACTGCGGCTCTGGGACGCCGTTCTTGATCAGCGTGGCCACGTCGAGCACCTTGAACACCTCCGTACTCTGGGGTGGGGCGCACAGGGTGACGATCCCTGCGAGCGCGGCTGCCCGTGCTTCCGGATCGAAGCCGTTGTTCAGGATCGCCGGCAGCCGCTCGACGCTCTGGAGCAGCCGACGATAACGTGCCGCCTGGCGCACCCGGGCAAGGTGGTCCAGGGCGCTCTGCTCGCTGCGTACGAGTAAGCCGGCCTGCTCCACGGCCGCCAACTCGCGCAGGTGCGTACCTCGCTCCTCGGGCTCAAGCGTGGCGAAGAACTTGCTGCCGTCAATGGCCTCGCTGCGTTCAGCCAGCTCCTTGGCCTGCGCCATGAGGTCGCGCTCCAGCGGCAAGAAAAAATCGGCGGGGTCGGCGTGCAGCGCGAGGTCACGGGAATCCGGCCTGCCCAGCCACAGGTCGCCGACCACGGCCCGTTCCGAGTCGTCGGCGCGCGGTACGTCGTCCGGTCGGAGCGGGCGCGTCTTTGTAGCCTCCCTCCGCCGCTGCTGCGCCGCTCCCACACCTGGTGCAGCACCTCCCTCGGGCGGCGCTGCTGATGGCTTTCGCCCCGTTTGCCCAGTAGACGCGGACGCCTCGCCGTGGGGTTCCTCTTCCCGTCCACGGCTCGCCGGTGCTGACTCTGACTCGGCATTGCGCGGTGCGCCCCTGTCGGACTCCCCTGCTCGCGCCAGGGGGGTAGCGTTCGGAGGGCGGAGGATGCGTCTTCGTCGCAGCAACGTGGCCAGATCCTCCGTCGCTTGCGGCATCCCATCACCGCCTGGGGTGCTGCCGTCCTGCAGAGTGTCACCGTTACCTCCCCGAGCGACGAGGCTCAAAGGCATCCCCCGTTCTCGGTGCGAGACGGTTCGCATTCGCCTCCCGTCGGTACCAGTGCAATGGAGATTTCTTTGACGGTACCTTGATGCTGACCAGTCGTCATTCGCTGCTCCGACCCTCTGCACCCGCAGCGCCGCGAGCTCCAGAAGCTCCAACACCCAGTGTGCGGTACGGTCGCAACCTAGCTTCCGCCCATGCCCTCACTGCCTCCGGACGGAGTAGTACTGTCTTCGAGCAGCCGAAGCGGAAGGCTTCAATCTCCCCCGCCTGGACGGCTCCCCAAATGCTCCTGGGCGACAGGCCGACGTCCTGGCCAGCAGCACGCATGCGATACAAGTACGGAGGGTTGGGGGCACACACGTGCACCCCGCGGTCCAGATCGACGCGTCGGGCCTGCCTCACACACCCCCCGGGGCGGGCATGCCATTCACGGGTCCAGGTCCTCCGCCTCCTCTGTCCCTTGAACGAGGCGCAGATGAGCCTTCTCCGGGTCGGGGCACGGCTCCGGAATGAGCGTGTCCAGTACCTGCCGCAAGCGCTCGGCGTCTGCCCTCCTCATGGCCTCGACACGCGAGTCGATCCCGGACCAGAGCGTGACCTCCTCGCGCGCCTCCTCCAGGAGCTCCCCCTTCAGCGCCAGCAGCGCCGGCCGTCGGGAAGTGGCCGCTACCCTGACCTCCGTGGCCCCGCTACTCTCGGGCCGGTACGTGAGGATGACCTCGACAAGAGGCATTTCTGTCCCCTCCGTAAGTACAGGGGGGCGTCGGGGGGGCCGTTAGTTAACGCCGAGCGAGCGGACTAAGGGCGGGTGATGGGGCGTGGGGGGCTAGTCGCCCACCCGTCGCCGCATCCGTTCGATGACGGACGGCAGGGTGGACCTGGGGATGCCCGCCGCGTCGAGGAGCTCGAGGAATTCCTGAAGCGGAAGGTCGAGGAGTCGGCGGATGAGCGCGTTCTGGAAGCCGACGAACATGGCTTTGGGACTGGTCCCCCCAGCCAGCTCCGCAACCCGATCTGCGGCCTCCATCGGCTCGTAGCGCTCCTTGATGAGCACCGCCATGAGTCGATGTCTTACCGGGAGGGTAAGGACCAAGCCCTCGGTTAGCCGGCGCACGCTACCTGAGAGGAGGTCGTCCTCCGGGGTGCTCGTGAGTTCCTCGGGCTTGTCACCTTTATGACGTGCCTCAACCACGGAATCGACGTCCGGGCCGATCCCCCGTGTCTCTGGCTCCTCGATGTCTGTTCCTCTGAACCACACGCGCTCCCCGTAGCGCTGCTCGCGCCAGGAACGGCGTGCGTCGTTGGCTACCGCCTTCTTGAGCCAGCCTTTCTGCGCCTTCTTCGTCTCCCACCACCCGAAGTTGCGGAGCTTCTTGGTGAGCTCCTCCCGCAGGTCCAAACGCGCTTCCTCTAGCAAGGCATCCCAGAGCAGCCGTGCGCCTTCACGCGTGCTTCGCTCCTGTATCTCCTGCCTGATTTCTACCTCCTCGTTGACCCTGGCAGCTCGGAGATCATAGGGGTCGACGCCGAGCGTCTTCACGAGGAAGCGGTCCACGTCACGCGACTCGCCATGCCAGAGTGCGGCCGCCGCACCGACGACCTCCTCCAGGAAGGCGCATGTTGCGAGCCGCTCCCTGAAGCGCATTCGGCGTGCGACGGTCCGAATGCCCGTCGAGGACGCGCTGACACTCAGAGACTGCGCGAAGGTGGAGAGGCTGAACGCGTGGGCGGCAGATATCCGGATGAGCTCCTGGGCGAGGGTGGAATAGACGCGCTCGAAGCCGGCCTCCAAAGCCACCTCGGGGATGCCCAGAGGAAGATTGAAGTGCACCGTGTGTGGGGCGAGTATCCGGAGCTCATCGAGTTCGAGCGCTGCCCAGGCGGGAGGGAGAGGGTTGGGCTGCAGCGCTGGCTGGCTCACAGGAGTACCATCAATGCTCACAAAGGGTGCTGCCAGAGACGCGGCGCACTGCGTTTACCCGCTCTTTTGCCCTGGACTGTGGTGGAAGGTTGACGAAGCGACCACGACGGATCGACCTGGCCCCCACAGAGCCGCTACTGATGCGGGTCTTCCGGCTCCCGCGATCCGTTTAGCAGGCTGCCCTGTTCGGCCACTCCAGCACCTCTCCGAACTGGTGCAACTACAGGCGGTTGGCCCTCTTTCACGACCCATTCGCTGTCGGCCTTCTCGGGCCTTGTCCGCCCTTGTGGTCGCTT
>Ga0214473_10002377_pt1 | contig 23132 bp, 23 predicted proteins | sample RVTome_7_FD_203509 | JGI IMG/M metagenome (GOLD analysis project Ga0214473, IMG submission 203509) | Soil microbial communities from uranium-contaminated site in the Upper Colorado River Basin, Wyoming, United States - RVT98D197 | ecosystem: Environmental > Terrestrial > Soil > Contaminated >... | reverse complement strand
GTCCTCGAGGTGGACGCGCTCGATCTCGACGTCCGCGGCGGGCAGATCGTGGACGCGCGGACCGGCGAGTCGCGCATGCCGCTCTCCGAGCTGGGACGGGTGGCCTACTTCCGCCCCGACCAGCTGCCGAAGGACTTCCAGTCCGAGCTTACGGTGACGCGCCACTACGTGCCCCGCCACCAGCCGCTGGCCTACACGAACGGCGTCCAGCTCTCCTACGTCGAGGTGGACGTGGACACCGGCTTCGTGAAGCTGCTCGGCCACTGGGTCGCGGAGGACTGCGGGCGCATCATCAACCCGATGCTCGTGGACGAGCAGGTGCGCGGCGGCGTCGCCCACGGCGTCGGCGATGCGCTCTTCGAGCACTGCATCTACGACGAGCAGGGCCAGCTCCTGACCACCACGATGTTGGACTACCTCGTCCCCATGGCCGCCGACCTCCCCGACATCGGGGTCACCCACGTCGAGACGCCGACCGCCTACTCCGAGGGCGGGTTCAAGGGCGCGGGCGAGGGCGGCGTCGCCGGCGCGCCCGGCGCCATCCTCAACGCGGTGAACGACGCGCTGAGCCCGTTCCGCGCCCGCATCACGCGCGTGCCGATGACCCCCGAAGTCATCCTCCGCGCCCTCGGTCGGCTCTAACCCTCTCCCCGCTGGGGAGAGGGCAGGGTGAGGGGGGGGTGTCTACCCCCGGTGACATTGACGCGCCCCGGCCCGCGCGCTAGCCTCCGCGCTATGGAGACCTATCCCACTCGTCTCCGCCGGTGGACGCGCGCCGAGTACGAGCGTCTCATCGAGGTCGGGATCTTCCGACCGGGCGAGCCCGTGGAGCTGCTCGGTGGTGAGCTGATGGTGAGCGAGCCCCAGGGGAGCGCGCATTACACGGCCATCGGTCTCGTGGAGGATGCCCTCCGCGCCGCGCTCGGGCCGGGGTGGCTGGTCCGGTCCCAGGAGCCCATCGCGCTCACCGACGACTCCGAGCCGGAACCCGACGTTGCGGTGACCCGTGGCCCGCGGCGAGACTACAGCCATGAGCACCCCTCCCGGCCCGCGCTCGTCGTCGAGGTCGCCGAGTCGAGCCTCGCACTCGACCGGGAGCACAAGGGGAGCCTCTACGCTCGGGCGGGCGTGGCCGACTACTGGATCCTGAACCTCGTCGACCGCGCCCTGGAGGTGTACCGCGGGCCGATCGAGGATCCCGCCGCCCGGTTCGGCTGGCGCCACGCCTCGACCGAGGTACTGGCGCCCGGCTCGTTCGCCACGCCTCTCGTCGCGCCGGCCGCGCGCATCGTCGTCTCCGACCTCCTGCCGTAGCCGCTCCTCACTCTGCCCTCTCCCCGGCGGGGAGAGGGGGACTAGACCCCGAGGTAGCGGCGGCGGGCCTCCGCGTCACCCGCGAGGTCGCTCGAGCGGGCCTCGTGCTTGATCACGCCCTTCTCGATCACGTAGACGCGCTGGGTGGCTCCCAGCGCGAGGCGGGTGTTCTGCTCCACGAGGAGGACGGCGACGCCCTGGCGCTGGATCTCGATGATGGTCCGGCTGATCGTCTCGACGAAGGCGGGCATGAGGCCTTCGGTCGGCTCGTCGATGAGCAGCAGCTTCGGGTTGGTGCCGAGGCTCCGCGCCATCGTGAGCATCTGCTGCTCGCCCCCGCTCAGGGTCTTGCCCTTGTTGGACAGGCGCTCGGCCAGGGGTGGGAACAGCTCGAGGACCCGCGCGAGGTAGTCGTCCATGCGGCGGCCGCGGTCGGCGTTGAGTCGGGCCATCTTGAGGTTCTCGTAGACGCTCAGATTGGGGAAGATCCGCCGCTCCTCGGGGACGTAGCCGATGCCCGCCTGCACGATGCGGTAGGGGGGCAGGCCCGTGATGTCGGCGCCGTTCCAGGTGATGCGGCCTCGCCGCGCGCGCACCACCGCCATGATGGTCTTGAGCGTGGTGGTCTTGCCGGCGCCGTTGCGCCCGAGGAGGGCGACCGCCTCGCCGGCCTCGACGGTGAGGGAGACGCCCTGCAGCACGTGGCTCAGGCCGTAGTACGCGTCGACTCCCTCGACCCGGAGCACGGCGCGCGTCAGTCCTTGAGGTAGACGCGGCGCACGTCGGGGTTCTCGCGGATCTCCGCCGGGGTGCCCTCGGCGAGGATCTCGCCGTAGTTGAGCACGGTGATGCGGTCGGAGATGCCCATCACCACCTCCATGTCGTGCTCCACCACCACGATGGTGACGTGGCCGGCCAGCCGGCGCACGAAGGCCGCCGTGCGCTGCGTCTCGTCCGGGCTCATGCCCGCGGTGGGCTCGTCGAGCAGGAGGAAGTCGGGGTCGGTGGCGAGCGCGATGCCGATCTCGAGATAGCGCTGCTCGCCGTGCGACAGCTCGCGGGCCAGGGCGTGGCGCTTGCCGGTGAGGCCGAGCTGCCGCAGGATCTCCTCGGCGCGCGCGTTCACCGCGGCGAGCGACTCCGCGCGGCCCCAGAAGCGGTAGTGGGTGACCCGCGACTGGGCCGCGATCCGGACGTTCTCGAAGACGGTGAGATCGCCGAAGATGTTCGTCACCTGGTAGGAGCGCGCGATGCCGAGGCGCGAGACGGCGTGGGCGGGCAGGCCGGTGATGTCCTGGCCCTTGAAGAGGATGCGGCCGCCCGACGGGGGCAGGACCCCGGTCAACAGGTTGAAGAACGTGGTCTTGCCCGCCCCGTTGGGACCGATGACCGAGCGGAGCTCGCCCGCCCGCACCTGGAAGTCCACCCCGTTGACCGCGGTGAGGCCGCCGAAGGTCTTGGTGAGGCCGCGGCTCTCGAGCAGCCGCCCATCGCCTCCATGCGGGCGCGGGCCCGCGCTCGCCAGCCGCTCGGGCTCCGGCAGCTGGCCCTCCGCCGCCCCGACCGGCGCCGCCCCGCGCCGGCCGACCAGCCGCGCGAGGCTCCCCACGATGCCGTCGGGCAGGAAGAGGACGATCAGCACGAAGGCCCCCCCCACGAAGACCTCCCAGTACTCGAGGTACTTGCTGAGAAAGTCGCGCATCCAGATGAAGACGCCGGCCCCGACGAAGGGTCCGAGCAGGGTGCCGGTCCCGCCGAACAGCGCCATGATCAGGACGGCGCCCGACATCTGCCAGTGGATGTTCTCGATCGGCACGAACTCGAGCGCCACCGTGAGGAGGGCGCCGGCGAGCCCCGAGAAGAGCCCCGAGACGGCGAAGGCCGCGAGCCGGATCCGCCGGGTGTCGTAGCCGCACGCGGCCGCCCGCGTCTCGTTGGCCTTGACCGCCCGCATCACGCGCCCGAGGGGCGAGTAAAGGAGATGGCGGATCGCCAGCATGGCGAGGAAGATCAAGGCGGCTATCACGTAGTAGCGGGTGATCGGTCGCTTCGACAGCCGCCAGCCCAAGGGCTCGCTCAGATAGAGGATGGGCAGGTTGCCGAGCCCGTCGGTGCCGCCGGTCACCGGGGTCCACATGAGCACGATGTAGTAGAAGACCTGCGACAGGGCGAGGGTGAGCATCGCCAGATACACCCCACGCTTTCGCAGGACGAGGATCCCGAGTATCAGCGACGTGAGCAGACCGCCCAGGGCGCCCGCGAGCAGGCTCAGCTCGAGCGGCGCCCGGTAGCGGGCGAGCAGGATCCCGGTGGTGTAGGCGGCCACCCCGAGGAAGGCGGAGTGCCCGAGCGAGAGCACCCCCGCGTGGCCGAGGAGCACGTCGTAGGCCAGCGCGAAGAGCCCGAAGACGAGGACCTCGGTGAGCAGGCCCAGGTAGAAGGGGGTGTAGTCGGCGTACAGCGGCGCCGTCGCCAGCACCAGCGCGGCCAGGAGAAGGCCTCTCACTCCTCGGACATCCCCTCCTGACCGAAGAGTCCCCGCGGGCGCACGAGCAGCACGAGCGCCATCGCGAGGTAGATGACGACGTCGGCGAGGACGTCGTAGAGCATGCCGGTCAGGGCCAGCGCTTCCCCGATGAGGAGGCCGCCCGCGACGACCCCGAGGAAGGTGCCCATCCCGCCCACCACCGTGACGATGAAGCACTCGATGAGCACGAGGCCGCCCATCTCGGGGGCGACCGCCACCAGGGGCGCGGTGATCACGCCCGCGAAGGCGGCGAGGGCAGCGCCGAGCGCGTAGGTGATCGTCCAGGTTCGCGCCACGTTGATCCCGAGGAGCTGGACCATCAGGTTGTCGCTGGTGCCGGCCCGGATCACGAGGCCGAGATTGGTCCGGTTGAGCAGGAGCCAGAGGAGCGGCAACAGCCCCGCGGTCACGAACAGGATGAAGACGCGATAGCCGTGGACGTCGATGGCCCCGAGCCGGAAGAGCGAGCCGGTGAGGGCCTCCGGCACCGCGAACGGCTTGCCGGGCCGGCCGAAGGTCATGCGCACGAGGTCGGGGATCATGATGGCCAACCCGTAGGTCACCAGCACCCCCGCGAAGCTCGCGTTCTTGGTCCCGTAGATGCGCTTGAGCACGCCGCGCTCCACGAGGGCGCCGATGACCCCGACGCTCACCGGGGCGGCGACCAGCGCGAGCCAGAAGCTGCCGGTGAGGTGGATGGTCAGCCAGCCCGCGTAGGCTCCGAGCATGTAGAAGATCCCGTGGGCGAAGTTGATGATGCCCATGAGCCCGAACACGATCGACAGCCCGAGGGCGACGAGAATGAGGATGCAGCCGTTCACCAGGCCGATGAACAGCTGCGTGTACCAGATCTCGAGCGGAAATCCGAAGAGCGTCACATCCGCTGGGCCCTCAGATCTGCTGGCTCAGCGGCTTCTTCGGGTCGAAGCCCTCGCCCTCGCACGACTCGGAGGTGGACTCGCCGCTCACCGCCTGCACGATGTCGAAGAAATCCCAGGCGTCCTTCATCGCGCCGGCTGGCTTGCCCTTGCAGAGGTAGACGTCCTGGATATTCACGTGGTCGCAGGCGCGGATCTGCTCGGGCCCCTTGAGGTACTGGAACTTCCGTCCCTCGAGGGCGCGGGTGACCTTGTCGGTCTCGAGCGACTTCACCTCGTTCGCGGTCTCCAGCAGGAGGCGCACCGTGGAGTAGGTCGACGCGGTGTAGCCGGAGGGGGCGCGCTTGCGGAGCGCCACGTGGCGGTCGTAGTAGCGCTTGGCCGCCGGGAACTTGTCCTTCAGGTGCCAGTACCACGGCATGCCGGAGTAGAAGTTCTCGTAGACGCCCGCCCCGGCCGCCTCCGCGAAGGTCAGCTCGGTGATGGAGTGGATGACCCGCGCCTGCTTGGCCAGTCCGAACTCCTGCACCTGCTTGGCGCACGCCACCTGGTCGGCGGCCCACGTGGTGATGAAGACCACGTCGGCCTTCGCGGCCGCCACCTTGGGCAGGAAGGGCAGGAAGTCGCGCGTGCCGAGCGGGGCCCACGTCACGCCCGTCCAGTCCGCGCCGACCTGCTTGGCCACCAGCGAGTACGCGCGCTCGAACATCTGCGGCCAGGAATAGTTGTTGGCGAGCATGTGCCACCGCTTGCCCATCTTCTGCTCGCTGACGAAGTGGGCGGCGGCGGCCGCCGTCTGGTAGGGCGTGAGGTTGTTGCCGAACTGGTACTTGCACATCTTGCCCTTGACGGTGAGGAAATTCTGGCCGAAGAAGCTCACGATCACGTCGTTCTTGCAGCCGACCTCGGCCATCGCGATGCCTTCGAAGCCGACGATGGCCCCGACGAGGAACGGAGCCTTTTCCACTTCGATCAGCTCGGTGGCCTTGCGCTTGGCCACCTCGGGCTTGAACTCCGAGTCGCGGATGACCGTCTCGACCTTCCGTCCCATGACGCCGCCCGCCGCGTTGACGTCTTCGACCGCGATCTGGGTGGCCGCGAGCATCTCCTGGGCTTCCAGCGCCATCGGCCCCGTCATGGGGACGACCACGCCGAGCTTGATCGTCGACGCGCCGAGGGCGAGGCGGTTCACGAAGGGGAAGCCGGAGACGGCCGTCGCGGCGCCGGCGCCCGCGAGGGTCTTGAGAATCGTTCGCCGCGAGGTGAGACTCATCGTTCTTCCTCCGCTCTGAGCCGCGAGATGTGCCGCTGACGCGCCCCGCTTATATCACGCGCGAGGCGGTGCGTCCACTCCCGGAGGGCCGCGTCGCTGTGATAGGCTCCTGCCGGAGAGATGCCCAGGAATCTTCACTTCGGCCTCATCCTCGCCCTCACCATCCGCGGCCTCGCGGTGACGTCGTACGAGGAGATGCGCCGCGTCGCCTCACTCGCCGAGGAGCTGGGCTTCGACTCGATCTGGCTCTGCGACCACTTCCTGACCCTCGCGCCCGACGCCTACGTCGAGGACGCCGGGATCACGGGCCGCGTCGCGGACCCGCCGCGCGCGAACCGGCACGGTCAGCTCCATCCGCCAGAAGCGACGCGCTCGATGCCGCTGCTCGAGTGCTGGACGACGCTCTCCGCGCTGGCCCGCGACACGCGCCGGCTGCGCCTCGGCACGAGCGTGCTCTGCCACTCGTACCGCTCCCCGTCGGTCCTGGCCAAGATGGCGGCCACGCTGGACGTCATCAGCGGCGGGCGGCTCGATCTCGGCCTGGGCGCAGGCTGGTTCGAGGAGGAGTACCGCGCGTACGGGATCCCGTTTCCGCGCATCGGGGAGCGAATCGACCAGCTCGCGGAGGGCGTCGAGATCATCCGGCGCATGTGGACGGAGACGCGCCCGCGCTTCCGGGGCCGGCACTATGCCATCGACGGCGCGATCTGCGACCCGGCGCCGCTCCAGCGGCCGCACCCGCCCATCTGGATCGGCGGCGAGGGCGATCGCGTCCATCGCCTCGCCGCGCGCGCGGCGGACGGCGTCAACGTACGGTGGTGGGGGCCTTCGCAGATCGCCGGGCGCGGCGCCTACCTCGACGCGGCGTGCCGCGAGTTCGGCCGCGATCCCCGGGCGCTCGCGCGCTCGGTCACCGCGCTGCTCATCGCGGAGCGAGACGCCGGACGGGCCGCGGCCACGCGGGAGCGCTTCGCGGGAATCCCCGCCGAGGGGCACGTGGCCGGCACCCCCGAGCAGTGCGTCGCGCGGATCCGCCGGTACGTCGAGGCGGGGGTGCGCCATTTCCTGTTCACCATCCCCGACGTGACCCAGAGCGCCGGCCTGGAGCTCGCCGGGCGCCAGGTGCTCCCGGCGCTGCGTCAAGAGTTCGCGGCCACCTAGGAAGGGAGACGTCATGGCGAGCAACGAGCTGCGCCAGTACCTCGAGCCGACCCGCTTCATCGACTCCGACCATGCCGACGTCATCGCCGCGGCGAGGCGGCTGACCGAAGGCGGCCAGAGCGAGCGCGAGAAGCTCGAGCGGATCTACTATTTCGTGCGCGACCTGCCCTACGACATCCTGGCCTCGTTCCGCTACCTGGCCGAGGGGAAGAACCGCGCGAGTGACGTGCTCCACGCCGGCCACGCCTTCTGCATGGGCAAGGCCAGCTCGTTCGTCGCCCTGTGCCGGGCCTCCGGCATTCCGGCGCGGGTCGGGTTCCAGCAGCTGCACTGTCCCGACAAGTCGTTCATGTCGGAAGAGGTGCGGCAGCTCTGGGGCGACCGCACGCTGCCGTGGCACTCCCTCGGCGAGGCGTATCTCGGCGGCCGGTGGCTGAAGCTCGACGCGACCATCGATGCCGCGACCGCCGCCGCGAAGGGCCGGCCCTACACCCGCCAGTTCGACGGCGAGCACGACATTCCCACCGTGGAAGGGCCGATCCTCAAGGACCTCGAGAGCCACGCCGACTATCCGGCCGAGGTGGCCGACTGGTACGAGACCATGGCCCGCGAGGTGATGCGCGCTCTGAGCCGGGCCGAGGCGCAGGAGCGGGTGGCGTCGGACGACGCCCTCTGGCGTGGGCCCCGACCCTCGCAGGTGAGCCAGTGACCAGCCTCATTCGACGCGATGCTGCGGCGACTCCGTTGGGCATCCAGGGAGGACGACGTGGACATCCGTGACTTGTTCCTCGAGCAGCACGCCGCCATGCATTCGGCCGCGGTGGGTGGCAACAAGATGTCGGCGGCGGAGCGGACCTTCACCGGCCTCACCGACGAGCAGATGCGCGTCCGTCCGCGTGAGGACCTCAACTCGCTCGCGTGGTTCATGTGGCACATCGGCCGGGCCGAGGACATCATCGTCGACGCGATGGTGGCCGGGCAGGCCCAGGTTTTCGACGACACGTGGATGAAGCGGCTCGGCATCACCCGCCGCGATTTCGGCATCGGCATGACCGGCCCCGAGGTGACGGAGCTCACGCGGCAGATCGACGTCGGGGCGCTCCGCGAGTATCGCGACGCGGTCGGGCTTCGCACGCGCGAGCGGGTGGGTGGCTTCAAGCCCGGGGACGGGGAGGGTTCGGTCACCGCCGAGGCCGTACAGCGCGCGGCCGCCGCGGGGGCCTTCGGGGCCGGACCGACGTACTCTCGAAGGCCTTCCCGGGCCGGCCGCGGACGGCGGTGCTGAGCACCATCGCGCTGTTTCATTCCGCCGGCCACGTGGGTGAGGCCGCGACGGTTCGCACCACCGGAGGCTTCGGCACCGGCGTCTGAGACTTCCGGGCCGGCGGACTCCTAGAGGCGGGCGATATCCTCGAGCACGCGCACGTCCTCCGCGGAGAGCTCGAAGTCGTGGCTCTCGAGATCCTCGCGCATGTGGGCGGGGTCGGTGGTGCCGGTCAGCGGCTGCATGCCGACCTGCAGCGCGAAGCGGAAGACCACCTGGGCCGGGGTCCGGCCGACCCGCGCCACCAGCTGCCCGAAGGCGGGGTGGCGCAGCTCGGCCAGGTTCGCGGTCAGGAGCGAGAAACCCTGGTAGACGATGGAGCGCTCGCGGCAGAAGGCGCGCACCTCGCGGTCCCAGCCGGTCTGTGCGAAGCAGCGATTCTGCACGAAGGTGGGCGCCGTCGTGGCCCGCGCGCACAGCGCCTCGAGCTGGTCGAGGCCGACATTGCTGACGCCGAGGAAGCGCGTCTGGCCGGCCGCGTGCAGCCCTTCCATCGCCTCCCAGATCTCGAGGTCGGAGGCGCTCAGGCCGAAGCGTCGCGCGGGGCCGTGCAGGACGTAGGAGTCGAGGGCCTCGACCCGCAGGTGCTCGAGCGAGCTGGCGAAGGACTGGCGCACCTGCGTGGCGAGATCCGCGGCGGGATCGTAGGGCAGGCGGTGATCCTGGCCCCCCACCGACGTGAACTTCGTCTGGAGGAACAGCTCGTCGCGGCGCACGAGGCCGGAGGCGATGGCCGCCGCGATGGCGGCCCCGACGCCAGCCTCGTGGTAGTGCCGGCGCTGATTGGCGGTGTCGATGCCGCGGAAGCCGGTCTCGATGGCCAGTCGCGTCAGGCGCTCGGTGTGCGCCTCCTTCCACGCCGTCCCGTAGACGAAGCTGGGCACGCCCACGCCGGCGACGGACACCTGGCGAGAGACCTTGTCACGATGGTTCATGGGGTTCCCCCGGGATCATAATACGCGCGATGCAGATACGGCCCTTCGTGGTGGACGTGGCGCAGGCGACCCTCGACGACCTGCGGGACCGGCTGGCCCGCACCGGCTGGCCCGACGAGGTCGAGGACGCGGGCTGGGACTACGGGACGAATCTCGCCTACATGCGCGACCTCGTGGAGTACTGGCGCACGTCCTTCGACTGGCGCGCGCAGGAGCGGGCGATGAACGCGCTGCCGCACTTCCGTGCCGAGATCGACCGCTTCGGCGTCCATCTGATCCACGCCCGCGGGCGGGGTCCGGCGCCGATGCCCCTCCTCATCAGTCACGGCTGGCCGAGCTCGTTCGTGGAGATGCTCGCGCTGATTCCGCTCCTCGTCGACCCCGGGGCCCGAGGAGGCGATCCGGCGGACGCCTTCCACGTGATCGTGCCGTCGATTCCCGGCTTCGGTTTCTCCGACCGGCCGGGCCGCGGCATGACGCGGAGCCGGGTGGCCGCGATCTGGGCGCGCCTCATGGAGGGGCTGGGCTACGCTCGCTATGCCGCGCATGGCAACGACATCGGCGCGGTGATCAGCGGCTGGCTGGCCGCCGACGTGCCCGAGCGGCTGATCGCGCTGCACACGCTGATGCCCACCTTTCCGCCGCCCGTGATCGGCCCGGAGGTCCAGCCGCTCAGCGAAGCCGAGCGGGCCTTCGCCATCCTGCAGGAGCGCTGGCAACGCGAGGAGGGCGGCTACGGCCTCATCCAGGAGACCCGCCCGCAGACGCTCGCCTACGGGCTCCACGACTCGCCGGCCGGGCTCGCGGCGTGGATCGTGGAGAAGTGGCGGGCGTGGACCGATCCGGCCGGGGATCTGGACCACTACTTCAGCCGGGATCTGCTCCTCGCCAACGTCACCCTCTACTGGGTCAGCGCGACCGCGAATGCGGCCAATCGCTCCTACTACGAGCGCGCTCGGGATCCGCGCCGCATCACGACCCGCATCACGGTGCCGACCGGTGTCGCGCTGACCTCCGAGCCGATCCAGCGCCCGCCGCGGGAGCGGGCGGAGCGGAGCTACGCCGATCTCCGCCGCTGGGTGGACCTGCCGCGCGGCGGCCACTTCGTCGCCGCCGAAGCCCCGGAGGTGCTGGCCGACGAGCTCCGCACCTTCTTCCGCCCGTTCCGCGGCGGTTGACTCGGTAGCGGCGCGGCGGGCGGGGTGGCCCCGGGGGGCAGCCGGGTAACCCGTTCCTGCCGACCGAAACGGGGACGGCAACCACCGAGATTGGGAACTCCTGACCGGGTAGCCGAAGAGGAGCGCACCGTGGTTAGAGGCTGCCCCCCGGGGCCCCCCCCGCCCGCCGCGCCGCTACCGGATCGAGCGCGGCGGGTGCGCGCGGACGGCCTCTTCGTTCACCTCGGTGCCCCAGCCGGGCCCGGTGGGGAGGAGGAGATGGCCGTCCTTGATCTGCGGCTTCACGGTCACGAGATCGCCTTGCCACGGGACCATGTCGGGGTCGATCTCCATGATGCGCAAGTTCGGCGCCACCGCGCTGAAGTGGGCGTTCATCATGGTGGCCAGGTGCCCGTAGAAGTTGTGCGGGGCCACGTTGGTCTCGTAGGTGTCGGCCATCGCGGCGATCTTGAGCGATTCGGCCACGCCGTTCCACGGGGTGTCGATGATCGCCACGTCCACCGACTGCTGCTCGAAGAAGGGCCGGTAGTCGCGCCGGCCGAACAGGCACTCGCACGAGGCGACCGGGATGGAGGTTTGGCTCCGGACGTACGCCAGCGCCTTCGCATCCCGCGTGTCCATCTCGACCCAGAAGAGGTCGAAGGGCTCCATGGCGCGCGCCATCTTGAGAAAGCCCTCCGTCTTGTAGTTGAAGTTGAGATCGACCATGATGTCGACGCCGGGACCGACGCCCTCGCGGAAGGCGGCGAGCTCGGCGCGGATCGCGTCGATCACGTGGCGGTCGGCGTTGAGCTCGGGGAAGCCGGCGCCGCGGGCGAAGCCGGGCACGTGGGCGCGGGGATTGTCGTCGCCGAGGAAGAGCACGTTGGTCTTGAGCGCGGTGTAGCCCTTGGCCACCACCTCGCGCCCGAGCTTGACGACGTCGTCGAGCGTCCGCACCGGCGGCAGGTCCATCTCCTTGGCGCGGCTCACCCGGTAGGTCGCGCAGTGCGACCAGTAGAGGCGGATGCGCTCGCGCAGCGGGCCGCCGAAGAGCGCGTAGACCGGCACCCCGAGGGCCCGGGCCGTCACGTCGAGGAGTCCGTTCTCGATGGCCCCGATGGCCTGTTGGATCACGCCGCCGGTCGCCTGCCGGCGGAGCGCGTAGATCAGGGCGACGTGGGCCTCCCAGGAGCGAGGGTCCTTGCCGACCAGGACCGGGGCGAGCTCCCGGATGACCGCGGAGACGCCGGGACCGCCGAAGGACTCGTTGTACTCGCTCCAGCCCACGATCCCCTCGTCGGTGCTGATCTTGAGGAAATCGAGGTTGCGCCACCCCGCGTCGGCATGAAGCGACTCGACCCTGGTGATCTTCATCGGATCTCCTTTGGCCGTCCGGAGAGGAAACGCTCGGGCGGGCCGCGGCTAGGCTACAGGAGCCCCGAGCGCCTCGGCAAGGGGCGGCTCGCGCTCACCGCTCTCGGCGCCGGTCTTCTCGCGACGGCTTGCCTCGGCCCGGTTCGGGAGCCGGACCCCCCGCGATCCGGCGAGGCGACGACCACCGTCTACGTGGTCGGGCACGGCTGGCACAGCGGGATCGTGATCCGCCGCGACCAGATTCCGACCGAGGCCTGGCCCGAGCACGTTCGCTTCCCGACCGCGCCGTTCCTGGAGGTGGGCTGGGGTGACCGCGCCTTCTATCAGTCGCCGGATGCCGGAATCGGGCGGGCGCTCCGGGCCGCCTTCGCTTCGGGGGGCAGCGTGCTCCACGTGGTGGGGCTCGGCCGGCCGCCCGCCGAGCTCTTCACCCGTGCCGAGATCGTCGCGGTCGAGCTCTCCGGGCGCGGCGTGGAGGCCCTGGCGCGCTTCATCTCCCGCGCCTACGCCCGCAGCGCGTCGGGCGATCCGATCGACCTCGGTCCCGGGCTGTATCCCGGCAGCCGCTTCTACGCCGCCACCGGCCGCTACTCGCTCCTCTACACGTGCAACAGCTGGATCGCCGACGCGCTGCGGGCGGGCGGCTGTCCGATCACTCCCGTCTGGGCGCTCACCACGGGCAACCTTCTCTTCCAAGCCGAGCGGTGCGGGTGAGCCGGGCGGAACGCATCAGCGGAGCAGGACCTGCCAGCGGCCCGCGTTCTGGATGTCGCGCTGGATCACCACCCGCTCGAAGATGATCCAGCCCATCAGATGGCGGATCCTCCGCATGCCCTGGTTCTCCATGGCCTTCACGGAGCCCGTGTTCGTGGGACGCGCCTCCGCGAGCATCCGCCGGTACCCCCGCCGCTTCAGCATGAGGACGCACTCGTTCCCCGCCCTCTGGACCAGCCCACGGCGGCGCGCCCGCGGGAGCGTGAAGAAGTTGCCGAGGTACGGTGTCGGCTCGAGCTCGCCCAGGGTTCGCAGGTACTCGGTCCCGTTGACGACCACGTGCCCGTAGGCGGCGAAGCCCTCGTCGTCGCGGACCACGATCAGCCGATTGCCCTGCCGGACGCCCTCCAGGGACTTGCGGACGCTCTCTCCCCCCAGGAACTCGAGCAGCTCCGGCGTCATCACCGCTTCGATGTTCTCGGGACCGATCTCGATGACCCGCTCCTCGGGGGCCCAGGATACCGGCTCCCGAGGAGGGGTCAGGTCGAGCTCGTAGACGACGTGGTTGCGCCGGCGAATGATGTGACCGGCCAGCTCCACCAGCCCACGCAGGAGTGGATTCTGCGGCACGGTGTTCTGGCTAGTAGCGGTAGTGGTCGGGCTTGAAGGGGCCGGCCTTGTCCACGCCGATGTAGCGAGCCTGGGTGTCGGTCAGCTCGGTGAGCTTCGCGTTCAGCTTCTTGAGCTGCAGGCGCGCCACTTTCTCGTCCAGATGCTTGGGGAGCACGTAGACCCCGACCGGGTACTTGTTCGGGTTGGTGAAGAGCTCCATCTGCGCGATGACCTGGTTGGCGAACGAGGAGCTCATCACGTAGCTCGGGTGGCCGGTGCCGCAGCCCAGGTTGACCAGCCGGCCCTCGGCGAGGAGGATGATGCGCTTGCCGTCCGGGAAGATGACGTGGTCGACCTGCGGCTTGATGTTCTCCCACTTGTACTGCTTGAGCGAGGCGATGTCGATCTCGCTGTCGAAGTGGCCGATGTTGCACACGATCGCGTTGTTCTTCATTCGCTTCATGTGCTCGTGCGTGATGACGTGGAAGTCCCCGGTGGCGGTCACGAAGATGTCGGCCTGGGCGGCCGCCTCGTCCATCGTCACCACCCGGTAGCCTTCCATCGCGGCCTGGAGCGCGCAGATCGGGTCGATCTCGGTGATCCAGACCTGGGCGGAGAGCGCACGCAGCGCCTGCGCGGAGCCCTTGCCCACGTCCCCGTAGCCGCAGACCACCGCGACCTTGCCCGCCACCATCACGTCGGTGGCCCGCTTGATGCCGTCGACCAGCGACTCGCGGCACCCGTAGAGGTTGTCGAACTTGCTCTTGGTCACCGAGTCGTTGACGTTGATGGCGGGGAACTTGAGCCGGCCCTCCTTGGCCATCTGGTAGAGGCGCTTGACCCCGGTCGTGGTCTCCTCACTGACCCCGCGGATCTTGGCGAGCCGGGTCGAATACCAGGTCGGGTCCTTGGCCAGCTTCGCCTTGATCGCGGTGAACAGCGCGGTCTCTTCCTCGCTCGTCGGGTGAGCGATGCTCGCGGCGTCCCGCTCGGCGACGGCCCCCAGGTGGAGCAGCAGGGTGGCGTCACCCCCGTCGTCCAGGATCATGTTGGAGTACCCGCCCTGCGGCCACTCGAAGATGCGGTGGGTGTAGTCCCAGTACTCGTCGAGCGACTCGCCCTTCCGCGCGAAGACCGCGGTGCCGGCGGCCGCGATCGCGGCGGCGGCGTGGTCCTGGGTCGAGAAGATATTGCAGGAGGCCCAGCGGACCTCCGCCCCGAGCGCCTGCAGCGTCTCGATCAGGACCGCGGTCTGGATCGTCATGTGGAGCGAGCCCGTGATGCGGGCCCCCCGCAGGGGCTGGAGGCTCGCGTACTCGTCGCGGATGGCCATGAGCCCCGGCATCTCGGTCTCGGCGATCTGGATCTCTTTGCGCCCCCAGTCGGCGAGGCTCAGATCGGTGACGACGTGATCCTGGGGCCGGGTGGATTTTACGGTGGCGCTCATCTCGCGCCCTCCTTATGGTAAGGGAGTTTGCGAGCGCCGTTGGCCACAGCCGACCGAGTCGGTCGGCCGCTCCGAGCCTGGCGGGAAGGGTTCCCGTCGCAACGCTCCTCGGAGCTGTGCAGCGAATTCAAGTATACACGATACACCGGCAGCCGAGGAGGCCCCCCATGCTCAGCGCGGCGGAGTTCATCAGGGCGCAGCTCAAGCGGCTTCACACGGGCCTCGAGAAGTCGCTGGCCGATCTCTCTCCTGAGCAGCTGCACGCGGTGCCGGCGGGGCATCCGAAGGCGAACACGATCGCGTGGGGCCTCTGGCACTACGCGCGGACCGAGGACAACATCGTGCGCTGGGTGATCCAGGAGCGCCGGCCGCCCATCTGGACCGAGGCCGGCTACGCCCAGCGGCTCGGGCTGCCGCCGGTGGCCCAGGGCACCGGCATGTCCACCGAGGAGGCCCACGCCCTCCGCATCAAGGACCTCCCGCTCTTCCAGGAGTACATGCAAAAGGTCTGGGCCGGGACCGAGGAGCTCTTCGGCGGGGCCACGCCCGCGCTCTTCGAGAAGACGGTCACGGTGAAGCCGCTCGGAGAGATGTCGGTCATCCAGTGCCTCGGGCAGGTGGGGCTCGTCCACGGCATGACCCACCTGGGCGAGCTCGAGCTGGCCCGGACGCTGGTCGGGGCGGGGACGTGAGCGGCGCCTGATCCCATGCGCTTCGGCTGGCTGACCCTGTCGCACTCGCCCTCGGCGGAGGCCGACCACGTCGCCATCGAGGAGCAGCTCGTCCAGGCGTGCCTGGCCGAAGAGGTTGGCTTCGACTCGGTGTGGCTCACCGAGCACAACTTCACCGGTGAGGCCGTCTACTGCGACCCCATTCCCTTCGCGAGCGCCCTGGCCGCGCGCACCTCGCGCGTGCGCATCGGCTTCGCGGTGATCCAGCTCGCGCTCCGGCATTCCATCCGCCTCGCGGTCCAGCTCGCGCTGCTCGACAATCTGAGCCGCGGCCGTCTCGACGTGGGCGTGGGGCGGGGCACGTTGTACAACGAGTACGAGTACGTGGGCTACGGGCTGCGCAGTGACGACAGCCGCGAGCGGAGCGCCGAGGCCCTCGAGGTCCTGAGGCGGGCCTGGACGGAGGAGCCCTTCTCGTACCACGGGAAGTTCTTCCAGGTGAGCCTGCCCGCGCTCCGTCCCCGCGTGTACCAGCGGCCCCACCCGCCCATCTGGCGGAGCGTGGTGACCGCCGCCTCGTTCATCGAGTGCGGGCGCCAGGGCGTGCCCATCCTGACCTCGCGGCTGCCGCTCGGCTCGCTCGGAGACCGGCTCAAGCTCTACGACGACGGGCTGATCGCGGGCGGATATCCGGAGCCGGTGCGCGCGCGCCTGCGCCGCGACGCGGCGGTGTGGCGCCACGTCTACGTCGCCCCCAGCCAGGCCCAGGCCGAGGACGAGTTGGCTCTGACCCTCACGCAGACCCGCCGCCACATGCTCCACGCGCGCGCCGCCCACAATCCTGAGGACTATCGGGTGGACCCGGCCGTGCTGAATCCGTTCAACGACCCGCGGGTAGGGGACGACGAGGCGGTGCGCTTCTCGCTGGCCACCGGGGTCCTGCCCGCGTTCCGTTGACACCCGCTCGCCTCGTCACGTGCGTGTGCGCCGCGCAGGTGTGCGCCCAGATCGGGGCCTACACCTGGCCGGCGCTCCTGCCCGGCTTCATCTCCGAGTGGCGCATCACCAATCGAGAGGCGGGATGGATCACCGGCATCTTCTACGCCGCCTACACGCTGTCGGTGCCCTTCCTCGTCACGCTCACGGATCGCGTCGATGCCCGCACCGTCTACCTCACCGGCGTCGGCATCACCGTCGCGAGCCATCTCGGCTTCGCCGCGCTCGCCGACGGCTTCTGGACCGCGGCGGCGGTGCGTGCACTGGCCGGCGTGGGCTGGGCCGGGACCTACATGACGGGCCTCAAGCTGCTGGCCGATCGAGTGGAGCCGGCCCTCATGTCGCGCGCCGTCGCCGGCCACGCGGCCAGCATCGGGATCGCCGGCGCGCTCTCCTTCGTGTTCGCGGGCACCCTGGGCCGGTGGCTCGGCTGGCGCGGGGCGTTCGCGGCGGCCGGGGTGGCCGCGCTGATCGGCTGGCTGATCGTCTTCCGCGGGGCCCCGACCCGGGAGCGCCGCCCCGACGCCCCGGTGGCCGGCGCGCTGTTCGACTTCCGGCCCGTGCTTTCCAATCGCTCCGCCATGGCCTACGCCATCGCCTACTGCGCCCACACCTGGGAGATGAACGCCCTGCGTGGCTGGGCGGTCGCGTTCCTCACCTACGTGGCGGCCGCGAGCGCGGACCCGCGCCCGTGGATCGCGCCCACCGTGGTGGCCATGACCATGGGGCTCGTCGGCACGTGGGCAAGCGTGGCCGGCAACGAGGTGGCCATCCGCCTCGGTCGCCAGCGATTGGTGCGACTTGCCATGACGTCGTGCGTGGTCTGCGCGGCCGGTATCGGGTTCCTAGGGGCACGCTCCTATCCGGTCGCCGCCTTGCTGGTGCTCGTCTACGGCCTGCTGATCTGGCTCGATTCCTCCTCGCTCACCGCGGGAGCGGCAGGCAGCGCCGATCCCCGGCGTCGCGGCGCCACCCTGGCGGTGCACTCGATGGCCGGCTACGCGGGCGGGTTCGTCGGGCCGATCATGATCGGATGGATCCTCGATCTCGGCGGCGGCATGTCCCCCGCCGGCTGGGGGCTCGCCTTCCTCCACGTGGGGATGATCGGGCTCATCGGCCAGCTCGTTTTCGTGGCCCTCGCCCCGCGCGACCTGGTCGGAGACCGGAGCCGGACGCGCGGGGGCGCCACAACGCGATGAGCGGGCTGCTCGTCCGTGAGGTGCAGCGCGCGTGTTCGTGGCGCCGGACGGCCTGCGCCCGGCGGTCGCCTACTACAAGGCCCTGACCGGTGGCCGATGCTCGCTCTACTTCCCCTTTCCCGAGCGCGGGCTCGAGCTGGCGTCGGTCTCGTCGCGGCGGTCGTGCTCCAGCCGGTCACCCCCGTGCCCACCGGCTATCAGACGCGCCTTCGCCATCCCGACGGGCTCATCGTCGAGTACGTACAGCACACCGAGGCGGCGGCGCGCTTCCGCGACCCCGACCTGTGAGCGACCCCGACGTCGCTTCATCGCGGGCCCGGCGGGAGATGCTTCGCGAACCACTCGAGGATGATCCGGAAGCGCTCGAGGCGGTGGCGGGGCTTGCCCGAGCGCGACAGCTCGTGGTTCTCGTCCGGGAAGCGCACGAAGGTCACGTCTCGCCGGAGCGTCTTGAGCGCCATGAAGAGCTGCTCGGCTTCCGAGATCGGGCAGCGCAGGTCGTCCTCGGAATGCACGATGAGCAACGGCGTGGTGATGTCCCTGGCGTAGGTGAGGGGCGAGCGCTCGAGGTACTTCGCCATGTCCTCCCACGGCAGCACGCCGCCGAGCTCCACCGCGTTGAAGAGGTGGCCGATGTCGCTGGACCCGAACATGGTCACGTGGCTGTTCACCGCGCGCTCGGAGCACGCGGCCCGGAAGCGCTGCGAGTGCCCCACGATCCAGCTCGCCATGAATCCACCGTAGCTGCCGCCGAGCAGGCCCAGGCGCTCGGGATCGATCCAGTCGAACCGGCGCAGCGCCTCATCGAGGCCTGCCTGCACGTCGGCCGCGTCGCCGCCGCCCCAGTCGCCCACGACCGCACGGGTGAAGGCCTCGCCATAGCCCTGGCTGCCCCGGGGGTTCGTGTAGAGGACGGCGTAGCCGGCGCCGGTCTCCACCTGGAACTCGTCGAAGAACGGATAGCCGTACTGGGCGTGGGGCCCGCCGTGGACGTTGAGGAGCAGGGGGTAGCGCCGGCCCGGCTCGAAGCCGTAGGGCTTCATGATCCAGGCGTCGACGCTGAAGCCCGCCCGCTCGAAGCGGAAGCGCTCGGGGCGGCTCAGGGTCACCTCGCGCTTCCACTCCCGGTTCAAGTCGGTGAGCTGCCGCTCTCCGCCGCCGTCAGCGGCGCACACGAAGATCTCGGCCGGTGAGAGGGCGTCGGTCGCGGTGAAGGCGACCAGCGCGCCGTCGCGAGAGGTCGAGTAGCCGGTCATGACCCGCTCGCCCGCGACGATCCGGGTGGGTGTCCCTCCCGCGGAGCGGACGCGGTAGAGGCCAAGCGTGCCCTGGTCCTCCGCGGCCAGCGTGACCGTGTCGCCCTGCGGGCCCCACCACGGCCGTACACCGATTGGTGAGCACGACCGGTCGAAGTCCGCAGTCAGGCACGCGGGCGATCCGCCGGATACGCCGACCGTGAAGAGCTGGGTGTTCTTGCCGAACGCGTTGATCGCGGATCGCCCGAGATAGGCGACCCTGTCCCCGGCGGGCGAGAAGGCGGGGTGGCCGGCCGGGCCCGTGGTGGGGGTGAGGCGCCGGGCGGTGCCGCCCTCCGCCGGCACGAGCCAGACGTCGCTGGCATCGTCGTGGTCGCGGTCGTCGTGGCGCGCGGCGGTGAAGGCGATCCAGCGCCCGTCGGGCGACCACGCCGGGTCGCCGTGGTCGTAGTCGCCCTCCGTGATCTGGCGCGGCTCGCCACCGTCCACGGCCACCGTGAAGAGCTGGGGCCGCCGGTCGTAGGTGAAGCCCTCGCCGTTGAACCGGTACTTCATCGAGGTGATCACGCGCGGCGGGCGCGACTTGCGCTTCTCCTCCTCGCTCTCGGGCTCCTCCCAGCCGCCCACGCGCGCGACGAATGCCAGGCGCGTGCCATCGGGCGACCACTCCGGCGCGCCGACCCCGTTCTTGAGATCCGTGAGGCGGGTCGGCTCACCGCCCAGGGCGGGCATCACGTAGAGCTGGCCCTTCTTCTTCGGCTCGCGCTCGGAGACGAACGCCAGACGCGAGCCGTCCGGCGACCAGCGCGGCGCGGTATCCCGCCGGGGCCCGGTGGTGAAACGGCGGGGCTCGCCGCCGGCTCCGTCCACGAGCCAGATGTTGGAGAGATACTCGTCCTTCTCCTCCGAGAGCACGGTGACCACGAAGGCGATGGTGTGTCCGTCCGGCGCGATCTGGGGGTCGCTCAGGAAGCGGATGCGCGTCAGATCCCGGGGAGCCATGGGGCGTGGGCTGGGCATGGGCCGGATGATCCGCCACCGACCACCGCCTTGACAAGCGCCGCGGACGGGACGTATCGTCCGGGCGGCTGCCGACACGGCTCGGCTCTCCGCGATCCTCACCGATCTCAAAGGGGAGGTTCACCATGCGGCCCATCATGTCGATCCTGCTCGCGGTCACCCTCGCTCTCACGCTCGCCGCTCCCGCCTTCGCCCAGGCGCCGCCGCCGTGGAAGCAGGGGCAGCCGGCCGGGATGGCCAACTCACCGCTGGCGCCCATCGCGCAGCCGCCGGCGCCCAAGGCGCCCGGGGAGATCCCGGTCGACAAGATCAAGGTGCCGCGGGGCTTCAAGGTGTCGCTGTGGGCGCACGGGCTCAGCAATGCGCGGATGATGACCTGGGGCGACAAGGGCACGCTGTTCGTGTCGAGCCGCGTGGCCGGCAACGTCTACGCGGTGGTGGACAAGGGCGGCCAGCGCGAGGTCAAGACCATCGCCAAGGGTCTCAACCTCCCCAACGGCGTGGCCTTCAAGGCCGGCACGCTCTACATCGCCGAGGTCTCGCGGATCACCAGGATGGTGGGGATCGAGGACAAGCTCGACAGTCCGCCCGCGATGGAGGTGGTCTACGACATCCTGCCGCGCGATCTCCCGCACGGCTGGAAGCACCTGGCCTTCGGCCCGGACGGCAAGCTCTACTTCAATATCGGCGCCCCCTGTAACATCTGCATCCCGCCCGACACCCACGCCAACATCTCGCGCATCAATCCCGACGGCACCGGCTTCGAGTACGTGGCCCACGGCATCCGCAACAGCGTGGGCTTCGACTGGCACCCGGTGACGAAGGAGCTCTACTTCACGACCCACGGCCGCGACTGGCTGGGGGAGGACGTGCCGAGCGATCGCTTCGACGTGGCGTCGAAGAAGGGCCTGCACTTCGGCTTCCCCTTCTGCCACCAGGGCGACATCCTCGACCCCGAGTTCGGCAAGGGCCGCTCGTGCTCGGAGTTCGCGCCTCCGCTCATCAAGACGGGTCCGCACGTGGCCGGCAACGGGGTCGAGTTCTACACGGGCTCGATGTTCCCCGCCGAGTACAAGAACCGCGCCTTCCTCGCCCAGCGCGGCTCCTGGAACCGCACCCAGAAGACCGGCTTCCGGGTGATGATGGCGACCCTCCGCACCGGGGACGTGCCCAAGTACGAGGTCTTCGCGGACGGATGGCTCCAGGGCGATCAGGTCTGGGGCCGCCCGGTCTACACGCGGCAGATGAAGGACGGCTCGCTCCTGATCGCGGACGACTACGCGGGGGCGATCTACCGGGTCACCTACCAGCCCTGAACCGGCTCGGCTCGCTCGTTGGCGCGTCGGTCGTCGTCGCCGTCGTGGCGACGGCGGTCGGGGCGCCGGCGCAGGCCGCCGACCTCGAAGCGGGGCGACGGAAGTCCGAGCCGTGCGCGGCGTGTCACGGCCGGGACGGCAACGCGACCATTCCGGGCACGCCGTCTCTCGCCGGCCAGCCCGCGTTCTTCACCCACTGGCAGCTCATCAAGTACCGCGACGGGCGCCGGAAGGACCCCCAGATGTCGCCCTTCGCCCTGACGCTGACCGACGCGGACATGGCAGATCTGGCCGCGTACTACGAGGCCCAGCCTCCCCGGCCGCGGCCGAACGCGACGCCCGCGGACCCGGCGAAGGTCGCGGCCGGCCGTCAGCTCGCCGATCTCCACCACTGCACCTCCTGCCACCGTCCCGGCCTCACCGGCCAGCAGCAGGCGGCGCGTCTGGCCGGCCAGGATCACGACTACCTCCTCCGGCTCCTGCGCGGCTTCAAGGCCAAAACGGCCTCCGACCTCGACGGGACGATGACGATGGCGGCCCAGCCGCTCCGGGAGGAGGACATCGAGAGCCTCGTCCACTTCATCGCGACCCTCGGCGCCGAGCCGTAGTCGTCTACCGATACCAGCGGCGGAAGATCTCGAAGACGTTGAGCGCCCCGCCCCGCCAGTAGCGATTGGGCGGCAGGTGAAACGTGCGCGTCCGGTCATCGTAGGTCAGCCGCGCCGGGCCCTCCGGAGCGTTCGGGTCGTAGGCGAGGAACAGGGCGCCGGTGGGGGTGCGCGTTCCCTCGTAGATCACCATGCCGTGGTTGATCGTGAGCGACGGAAACCGCAGCAGGTGGACGATGGGAGCGTCGTCCCGCGCGGTCGCCTCGAGCAGCTCCCGGGCGGTGCGCCGCTGGTGCTCGCGCGAGACCGGGAAGACCAACCGCCAGTGGCTGCGCTGGAGATAGGACCGCCACGCCCCGCCGCACTGCTCCTTCACCAGTGACTCGCGCGCCGCGCTCAGCTCCCGCAGCCCCGCGTAGCCGGGAATGACGATCCGCGCGCCCGCCTCCGACGGCCGGCGCGGGCTTCGCGCGAGGATCTCCCGGATCAGTCGCCGATAGTCCCCGTCATCCGCGCGGCCGGCCGCGGGGTCGAAGCGCGCATGGTAGAGGAACTGGCGCGCCACCCTCACCAGCACGAAGCAGTGGTGCGCGTAGCGGGGGGCCGGTACGCGCCGGCGGATGCTCGGCGCGGCGGGCGCCGCGTCGAAGTCGTACTCCCAGACGAGCTCGTTCGGGAACGCGAAGGAGTCCCGGTCGAGCTCGAATCGACGCCCCACCGCGAGGCCCATAGGCGCAGCGTACACCCCCGGCGCCGGCGGTGGGGTGGGGTGGCCGTGGGGGTCCTCTCACCACGGTGCGCTGCCCTCCGGCATCCCCATGAGGAGTTCCCAATCCCGGTGGCTCGCGGCCTCGTTATGCGTGGCGCGCTGCTCGTGCTCTACGCGGCCGCGCTCCTGTACAACGGTGCCCGCGCCACGATCAGCCGCGCGGAGGCGGTGGCGGCGGTGGCCACCGCCGTCCTGCTCTTTGCGGTGCTGGAGGTGGTTGGACTCGCCCGGGCGGGGGCCGGATCCCAAGGAGCGCCGGTGGTATGATCCGGGCTCGACGATGGATCAGCCGGACGACATCGCGGGACGGATCGTGCTCGTCGTGGACGCGGGCCTCTCCGACTCGGCCCGAAAGGCGTGTGACGAGGCCGCCGCCGCGCTCGCCCAGCGGACCGGCAGGCCGGTCACGGTGGCCGTCGTGCCGATCCAGACCCTCGACGCGGTCCAGCCTCTCATTCGCCGCGCTCCGGCCCGCATTCGCGAGCTCGCGCCCCCGCCGACCGCGCCCGGCCCCATGTCGTCGGCGCCGTTCGTGTGGCGGGACGGCCGCCCGGACTGGGGCGCGATGTGGACCACGT